>Ga0066860_10000241_pt1 | contig 23282 bp, 29 predicted proteins | sample ETN07SmetaG_FD_65601 | JGI IMG/M metagenome (GOLD analysis project Ga0066860, IMG submission 65601) | Marine microbial and viral communities from oxygen minimum zone, Eastern Pacific Ocean - ETNP2014F14-07SV275 | ecosystem: Environmental > Aquatic > Marine > Oceanic ... | reverse complement strand
GTTGTCTGGGGCGCGTTTTACGGGTCTATGAGGCATGGCCGAGTAATCTTGGCCACACCCTCGAATCCTGAAGCTCTAAATACAACATTTAGGGGCTGATGTGTCAGCGGGATAATCCCGCATTATCTTAACTCCCAAACTTAAAATGCCACTCCAAGGTATCACAAAAGGTATCGATTGTTAAAAAAACTCGCACTCTGCGGGGCGCAATCAGATTCTGTAGGTGGAAATGCCTCCTTGGCGGCCCCGTGATGATTCCGCACTTTGAGTGTTGCGGAACCATCCTTGGGACCGCCGGGGGTGCTTGGCCCTGTCCGGAGATCACCACGAAAGTGGTATGGCAAACCCAAGCTTATAGAAGCGCAATCGCACCCTTTTCCCTGTCACAGGCATCAAGGACGAACGCGCGGAACGATCTCTACCGCCAATTGACGTCCATAGCCTGACATCACAGGAGAAACCCATGCGTTTCAATATTGACACTATCCAGGCCAAAACAATGGCCACCCGCCTTCAAGACTTCCTCGTTAAGACACCCAAAAACCTTTCGCGATCTTCCGCAATCGAGGCTGTCGCTCAGATGCTGGGCTTCAATAATCGCAACGAAATGCTCGCGCGCCTTAAAGCGGAGGCCACCGACGAGATCGCGCCTTCTATTGCGCAATACGAAATGGTCATTGAAGAGGTCAAAACCTGGCGCAACAACATACCGATGACTGGTGACGAATGCTACAATGCCATCCGCATGCGCTTGGATGATCTCGGTCATGCAGCCGAGAAAGTTCCGACCCACACACCCTATCCAGATCCAAGCAGCCCGCGTGAGGTGGCTCTCGATGCCCTGAATGACCTGCGCATTCAGGAAACCGAAACAACAGCAGTCAAGCTTGTTGCCGAAGGTCGACGTAATGCGCCCGACGAAGACTTCTGGGACGCCATGCATGCCGAGTGTGCAGATTTTGATGGCCATGTGATGATGCAGGTGGAAATCCAGATCGTTCAGCAGCTGCTCGCAGACCCACAGCGGCGCGCATTGCTTTCTGGAATTTTCAGCGAAAGCCCTGAGATGGAAGGCGCCAGACATGAAGGACTGGACAATCCTGCAGAGATGCTCGCGCGCACGCTTGTCAACGAGGCCCTGCCACAGGCCGAGAACCTCTGGGACACTGATCAAGAGTAATCTTGCATAACTTTCAAGCTTTGAGCCGTGACCCTTTGTGTCTGGCTCAAATGCCTCCCATCTTATAAATACACGCCCGCCCTAAAGGACCCGTTCATGTTAGAAATTCTCTCCCAAGAGGGCCTTCGCCCCTTCCTCATCTCCGGACTTCTGGTCTTTGGCTTTTTGGCGCTTGAGATCGTACTGATGATGCTGGGCCTTTCCGGCGGCGGTGAAGCAGATGGCCCCGAAATCGACAGCGCCGATATTGAAGGCGACTTTGTCGGCATGGAGGCAAGCGATATCGCCGCCGAAATGGATATTGATCCGGCCGTCGCAGCACAGATCGAAACAGAGCTTTCAGCGCAAACCGGCTCTCAGCCCGTCGAGGTAAGCTCGGAAGAGGTCTCAACCGGCGAGACAAGCATTATTGGCTCAGTCTTAGATCTTTTGGGCATGCGCAAGCTGCCGCTTTCGATTTCGCTGGCATTATTTGCGGCCTCTTTTGCCGCCGCCGGTATCTCAGTTCAGGTTCTTTTGCACAGCTTGACCGGCTTCATGCTGCCCACTTGGCTTATGGTCCCAGGCGCCATCGTCGGCGCCGGCTTTCTTACACGCAAGCTCTCGAACTTCGTTGTTGCAATTGTGCCCGGCGAGGAAACTGCAGCCGTGTCTGAAAACAGTCTTGGCCGGCGTCGCGGCATCGTAACCGTCGGTACGGCCCGCGCAGGAAGCCCGGCGCAGGTTCGGGTGGCCGACCGTTTCGGTAACACCCATTACATCATGGTCGAGCCCCTCTCGGCCGATGACGAAATCCCCGAGAAAAGCGAAGTTCTTGTGCTTCGCCTGCCTGGGGGCGCTTTCCGCCTGGTCAAAACAGGCTGACCCTCCCGCCTATAGGAAATGCCACTCGGACCACTCCTTTGGGGGCCCGGTTGGCATCTCCTCCCCTTTTCAAAATAGTCAAAGCAGAAAGAGACTAATATGCAAACACTCATCTTAGGTATCGTCCTCCCGGCGGTCCTTATTCTGGCGGCCCTCCTGATCGTCGGTTTTGCCTTCTCGCGCATGTACAAGCGATCGACCCGCGAGGTCAGCCTGGTCAAAACCGGCACCGGTGGCCTCAAAGTCATCGTTGATGGCGGCACGCTGGTCGTACCGGTTCTGCATGAAATCACTAAAATCAACATGCGCACCACCCGTCTTGAAGTGAAGCGCAAAGGCGAAAGCGCTCTGATCACCAAAGACCGCATGCGTGTTGACGTCGGCGTCGAATTTTACGTCACCGTAGATGCCTCCGCAGAAGGCATTGCGCGCGCCGCGCAAACATTGGGTGACCGCACATTTGATGAAGCCAAACTGCGCGAAATGATCGAAGGCAAGCTTGTCGATGGTCTGCGTTCTGTGGCTGCAAAAATGGATATGGATGAGCTGCATGAAAACCGCTCTAACTTTGTCCAGCACGTCCAAGAAACCGTCATGGAAGACCTCAAGAAGAACGGTCTTGCCCTGGAATCTGTCTCGCTGACCGAGTTCGATCAGACCCCACTTGAAGGGTTGGACGAGAACAACGTCTTCAACGCCGAAGGTCTGAAGTATCAAGCAGAGCGTATTGCGGCAAGCCGTATGCGGCGCGCCGATATTGAGGCTGAAGCTCAGGTTTCTGTTGCCCGCTCCCGTCAGGAGGCCGAGGTCAAGACCTACGCCGTTGAGCGTGAGCAGGAAGAGGCCCGCGTTGAGCAGCGCGTGAAGATGGAAGAACTGGCCGGACGCGAAGCTTCTGAGAAGGCAAGGAAGGCGGAAGAGGCCCAGCAGGCTGCTGAAACGGCCCGCATCTCGCGCCAACAGGCCATCGAGATTGCTGAGCAGGACCGCAAGATCGCCGTCTCCGAGCGCAGCCAAGCCGAGTCTGATGCGCGTGCCGCTGCTGACCTCGCAAAAGCGAAAGCCATCAAGGCAACGGAATCGATCGAAACCGAACGCCAGCTGGCTGAAGGTGAGCGTCGCAAGAAGCTGTCGATCATGGCTGCGGAAGAAGAAGCCGAAACACAGGCAACCTCGATCCGCGTCTCAGCTGCCGCTGAGCGTGCTGCCACTGAAGACCGTGCCGCCGCAATGCGCGAGCTTGCTCGGGCCGAAGCGGACCAGATCACGATCCGGGCTGCTGCGACCAAGGAAGAGAAACTGGCCGAAGCTGAAGGTGTGCGCGCCCTGAACGACGCGGAAAACTCGCTGTCCGACCGGATGATCGACTTCCGCCTGTCCAAAGAGCGCCTGAATGCTCTGCCAGGCATTGTGGCTGAAATGGTCAAGCCGGCTGAAAAGATTGGCGGGATTACCATCCACAAGATCGACGGTCTGAACGGCGGCCGCGGAGGCAACATGGTCGAAGCCGGTCAAGGCGGCGACAATGGTGGCAATGGCGGCCTGATCAATCAGGCATTCGACGAAATCCGTCGCAACGCCTTTGAACTGCCTGCGCTTACGGCGATCGGCAAGGCAGCTGGGGTCAACATGGAAACAGGTCTGGCCGGAATTTTGGAAGGGGATTTCTCCGCCGAAAAAATGAGCCAATCTGTCTCCAAGGCGGTCGCAGAGGTTGTCCAAGCGGACACCCCTGAGGAAGTGGCCCCCAAGACTGCAGAGTAATCTGCGCCCTATGGGCTAAATGTAAACTTGATAGCCCCGGCGGTTTCCGCCGGGGCTATTTGTATGTGTTCCCTTCTCCTCCTGCCTCTCGTGTCCGCGTGTGATCATTGATCACGGACACGAGTTACATGAGGAGTTCATCCATGGATAAAAGTTTTGCCACACCGCTGAACGAGGTTGCCCTAAAGGCCATCGAAGTTATGAAGTCCGCTATGGATGAGGGCGCTTGGGATCCGGCCCCTGAAAGCGATCCTGCCGACCTTATCGCAAATGTGGAAGCCGCAGCAAGTTCCCAGCCTTCGGTCATCGATCTCAGCCAGGCCAGAGAGCTGGCGCAAATCGCGCTGAGCGCCATGGAAAGTGGCCAGTGGGCCAACGTTTCCGGAGCACAGATTTCAATCGTGCAACGTTTTAACTTTCTGAGCATGCTGGCTGACGAGATGGCGCCCACCCCAGCAGAGGTCGCACTGGCAATGTAGGCAGTGCTTTGAGTAAGCATCAGTCCGACCCACTTCCTTCATAGCACATCTGGAGAGCTTCAATGAAAAACAACGATCATCATAAAGAAGAAATAGAGCTTGAACTCAGCCAAGAGCGCCATGACCAGCTTCACGCAATCGCAAAGGAACGCGGCGTTACGATCGACGAGGTTGTTGAGGGCTTTTTGATAGATGCCATCAATGAGCAACGCGCCAATCATGAAGCAAAAAGCGAAAAATCCACTGAAGAGAACAATGCTCGATAACTGAAATAGCACGACCGTATCAACAGCAATATTGTATTTGGACGATCAAGCGTGGTGGTTTTCACAGACCTGGTGAAGCCACCCTTGCCGAAGCTCATTCAAGACCTCTCATCTCCGACTCAAATGATCCCAAGCAATCCAGCAGAGGCTTCCCTTACTGGATAACGTTGCCAATTCCCGATATATAAGGACCTTTCATGTCTCAGATTAACAAGTTGATAAAACAACTTAACATAGTTTCTGATCTGGCCGATAGCGCCCATAAAGTCCGAAATGATCGGGGGCAATCAACGGGATTAATTGGTGAAGTAGAATCGACCAGGATTAATGGTGAGATTGAGATCGACACCCCAAATCATATCAATGATTTGTCAAACCACAAAAAGCTTACAGTAGTTAACGCAATCGAAAAGCTTCGAGTTGAGCTTAAAGTAACTCTGGTAATGATTGAGGCGATCTTTGAGCAACGCAACATTTCTTACAAATATATTGCTCACAGCGGTAAGCATCTTCTGAAGCTTGATAATCAAACAGTCCTTGAAGCGGTCGCCAAAACCTGGAAGCAGCAGATCCCTCTGATCCAGCGGATGTTTCACTCAGACCAGCCGCAACACCTTTGGCTGGTGGACATCTACTGCAATCAAAAGTCCAGCTTTTCGGCACAGGAACTTGTCCGAGCACCTGATCTTGCTTCTGCGCACATTCAACATAGATTCTCACGCATGACATTCGCCGAGCGGAAGAGCAAAGATCGCCCTTCTGGATCTATTTTTGCCGCTGCGAAACTAACACTCGCTCATGATACAAATGAAACAAAGGTAAAGTCTTTTGATGAAGCCGAAGTTGGGCTCCTATGGGGGGATTTTCTTACATATCTCAATGCACTTCGTTTAGGCCAAGTGTCGAGCCTTGAAATTTCCGTTAATGCTGGTCCTGACATTGACACCAAAATAACCCAAAAACTGGATGTGCACACCCTCATGCATGAGGACGACGTCAAGAAAGATCAGAATACGCGCGACAAAATCGTCAAATGCTATGAGGCATTTGCTGCCCGCATGAAGGAAGCTGCCCCCAGCACAACCTTCACTCTTCTTGATGACATACATATGGGTCGAGCGTCGCAGCCTAAGGTCGTTATTGGCACAGGTAGATCCAACAACGCGGCTGATGTCGTCCAAGATTTTAAAGCGTCTGAGGCAACCGGCTATGCACCGCGCAAGCTGTTTGTTGTGCGTCGTGACAATCGGGTTAATGTAGTTGAAGCACGCACCATCGACGAAGCCTTGGACAACGTGCCATACAACTCTTTCGGCACTGCCGGACCGAAGATTGTTGAGGTCTATATCGCCGAACCTTTAAAGTCAGACGCGATTGCCCAAGACATGCAAAACCTGCAAAATCAATGGACAGCCCGTCACACCAAAACCCGCCGCTAAACGTAACCAATTTAGCGTCGCAGGCCAGGGGGCTTGCGGCGCAATCTGATCGACGCTGCACTAAAAAGGATAACACAATGACCATCCCCCCATACGGTGAACTGAACGTTATCCGAGCCATGATTGACTATATCGAGCCGAAATCACAGACACGCCATGCCGATCTTCTACTTGATGAACTGTCTGACCGCGTCGCGAACGCTCCGCGCTCTACGTTGATTTTGAAAGCGCTTCTGGGTAAACCTGCGCATATCCCCCTGCGCATCTTACAGAGCTATCTTGATGCTGTCGGCGATGATCTCCTTGGAGAACTGTCCTCGATGGATGAAGACACCCTCTCTCCCTTTGCCTTTATCGACTTCGATCAAGTGCCATGCGAAGAGCAAGTTCCACTCTTTGATCTGTGTGCCAAATGGCACACAGACAAGCTGCGCCTTTCCCGCCCAAATGATATCATCAAGGCTGCCGTACTAAGCGGCAATGCTGGCCTTATGGACCGACTGCAGGCCTTTCTCGATTTATCCGATTATGACCTTATGGAGCGCGTTGAACAAAGCGCCGCCTTGGAAGAGGCATCCTCAAATGCCGCTCCGTTTATCGAATCCCTGCTCAAGAAGGTCGACCTTGAGAGCGACAACTGGTCCTCTATAGGCTATGAAATACTCCGTAAGCGGCGTGCACGCAGCTTGGCACTTTACATGGCTGTTGGATGGAATCCAAAAAATGCCATCTTACAATATGTTGAACCAAAACAATCCGGATCTTGGCTCGAGAGACTGGCATATCGCCTTACGTCATCGCATCATGCCGCACTAAAAATCCTCAAAGAGGCGCCAAGTGTGCGCGAAATTCTCTCATTGGATATTTTGGAGATTCCCAGCTTTCTCGGAGGTCCTGACAAGGACCATCAGACGCGTCAAAAGAAACTCGACCAGATGACTCACGCCATTCAGCTGTTCAATCAGCGCGGCCAGGACATTCCGGAAGGGCTCGCGCGCGCCCATCACAACCTGGCAAAGAAAATGCAGAGCCAAAATTGAGTCGTCGCTGCAACAGGTTGACTAAAATCTTGCCCAAGGGGGAATCCTTCTGACATTGAAGTTGGTACGATCGGGATCTTGCCACCGTGGGGGTCCGATCGTGCTGATACCAATACGCCAAGCCGTCATTCACTCCGACTTCTCTCACCGTGTGGCTGTTCGGCCCCTGGGGGATGCAGCTCCTGCTGACCTTCATTGGTCTCACGGCGCTTGCTTTGCCAACTGGGGCGAGGCAAAGGCCGATAATCTCATCTTCGGCATGCTCCAGATTTACGCCCTACTCACCCGAGAAGCCGGCATTCCGGCAAACAGGGTGCACCGCGCTTTCTGCGCCATTCCCGAATATCGCGCAACTTTATTACCCGAGCACCCAGATGCGCTGAGTTCGGAAGAGTTTCATCAACTCAAGCCCATGCTCGATCTCCCGCACTCGCTGCACTTCCAGCTGGCCGACTAAGCCATCCCAGACTTTTGACTGCGCAAACCTTGACCCCACCTCCTCTTGCGAGAGGGGTCTTCAGTATGCGCAGATCTCACATCATATACCCCAAAATACAGGTGACATATGATCAATAAAAAGATCGTTGAGGCTTTATGTGCAGCGCCTGAGGCGGTTCCCGTCGATGATGAGGTCACGATCACTGCACAAGACCAGGTTGATCGCGCCCTCCTGCGCTACGGTGCCGACGCCCTTCGTGCAGGCTTGCTTGCCGGACATCCAAATGCTCCATCCAAACCACCATTTCAGGTCATCTTATCCCTTGTCGTAGAAGGCGGTCATGGCCAATTGCGCTTGCTGTGTAAGCCTGACCCGCAAGGTAAACTAAATCGACAAGATCTTGCCGAGATACGAGATGAAGAAAACTTCACTCTCATTGAAAGTTTGATTGCCAACCGACAAGACCGTAAGCGATTTCATCACGTCGAAGCCATCATCAGTGATCTCAATATGTCATCCCACGCTAAGCTGAGACTCGCCGCCCGCATGAATGCCTACCAAGCCCTTATCTAAGGATCTGCTATATGCCCAGAAGTTACTCCCATCTCGTTTCCTTGATCGAAGCACTCTGTGACACGCTGGCAGAATGCGCCCGCGTTGAAGCCGCAAAGAAGCCCGGGAAGTTCGCTCTTGAGCGGGCCCGCGATATCCGCGCAGCCACTGAACCTTTGGCAATCGAATGCTTGGATGAAGAAACCTGCGACCTCCCCCTCATTGTCCGGAAAGTATACGGCTCCGCCTCACTCAAACTTGTGGATCATCTTGAGGCCCTCACGGACCGCACCTGCATCATGCCTGAGGAAGACTGGTCTCTACTTCTGATGTCGACAGACGTACCCACCATCAACGCCCTGCTCGATAGGCGCCTTTCACCTGTTGGCGCCCTGTTGCCCATACTGCGTGAAATCCAATCTGGAAAAGCGCGCCTGATTGATACGCTTCTTGTGCGCATCGCCCCAAAAACACCTCTTGAAACCAGCCAACTTGATAAAATTCTAACCATCCGATGGAAGAAAAAGGCGCAAACTGCAGTTGATATCACTGCTCAAGTTCTGCGCTTGCAAGCCACCGAATGCTCCGCTGTTATCGCAAGCGAGGCCGCCAAGGGTTTGGATGAACGATTGGGCCAGCTCAGAGCTTCCGTTCTAATCCTGGCCGGACTAAAGCCTGACCTTTTAATTTCCATGGCAAGTCCAAAAACCGTTCACGGCAAGAAATATATCGAAAGGATCACAAGCAGCCACGGCTTGCTATCGCTTCACCAGGCCTGCGGCAGTCTTGAGGGCTTTCTTCTTGATGCTGAAGGCCAGGATGGATGGATCGAATGGATTTCCCGCACTTGATACACGGCGCTTAACGCTCTTTACCTCCCACACAGGACAATCATAAAGATGACAAAATCATTCCATATGCCTGTCTATCAGACAGATATTTTTGAGGCCGAAACAGAGGCCGCATTCCGATCCGCCTTTCCCAAACTGCAAATCCCGGATCGCGACCGCAGTGTCGATTTTGTCGAATTTCGTTTCCACGTTGTTGGAATGGACGATACACGCGTGATCGCCGAGAAGTTTGTCACTTTGCACCCTGACCCAAAGATCCTGAGCGCCTCTCTCTCCGAGGAGGGCAATGATGCCCTAAGGGACATTATGGTAGCTTGGGTGCGAGACGAATATATTGATCAAGCCATCTCCGCATACCCTTTCCCGTGGGACACTAAGGCCCTTATGGAGCGCATGAAAGGCCGCTATGTCAGCCTCTACTGGCGGCCTGAATTCAGTGTTCTTGCTCAAGAGTTCATACCAACATTTCTTCTGGGTGATGATCTTGATCCCCTTGGCGACGACAAAAGCAAGCCTGCGCGCACAGCAATGGCTTCACTCATTCTGCCGCAAGCAAAGAGCGCACATGATAAAATTCGCGTCCATGCAGGATTCAACGATCAATCCAATGACAAACTGACATGGCTTTGGAAATACATCACCGCCGAAGAGGACAACCCAATCTCAATGCTTCTTGATGACGTGACCAATCCGGAAGTTCTGCCGTGAGCTTCCGGTAGGTCTCTTTCGAGTCCTATGTTCAATATATCATGCAAGCGAGGAGACCCCATGTCCACTTTGTTTCTGACCATCACAACCGAGTCTCTCGGGCAGGCGATTTCTGATCTATCGGCCAAAATGGATGATCTCCAAACTGGCTCAGGGGCCGCACGCTTGCATTTTGAGACCTTGATCGGCTCCGATCATCACCCAGATATCTCCGACGACGAGAAGGTCGCGCGGCTCGCCTCTGTTCACAAGGAACTGCAGCAGACCAAAGACATGATTGAAAGCGATGAGCCCACGCAAGGTCAACTTTCTGAGGAAGCCATGCTGGTCTTGTCATCCTACCAAGATGCTACCGCAAGGCCACGCCTTGAAGTGGAGCACACCACCTTTGGCCCGGGCATTCCAAGCGCACAACTCATTTGGGCCGCAACTGTCGCACGCGGCAAAATGGCTCTTGTACTTAAAGCCATCACCGAAGACAGTGACCCACCAGAGCAAACCTTCTATTCATTCTTTGTAGCCTACCAAGAGGAGATTGGCCCGGAAGCCTTTGAGCAGGAGGGCGATCTATGGCTGGTCACGACCGCCATCTCTTATCTGGATGCCATCGTGGAGAATCCGCAACTCGCTTGGGAAGGTCAAATCGAAATCCCTGTGATCTTGAAGGAATTTGTATTGACCCCCTACCTTGTGTTGGCCGAAAAATCTATTCGCGTCCATTAAGACTGCTCCGGACACCCTGATCAAAACCAACATCCTCGGAGGTCTGCATGGACAATCTCGATCGTCTTCGCGACGAAAGCGGGCTCTATTTGATCGATTATACCGATTTGGTCATCGATACCGTAACCAACACCAGGCAACGGGTTACAGGCTTCTATTACATCCAGAAAGATCACGATAATCTGCGCAAGCTGATTTCTTGTGTGCCAGAAGAACCGCGCATGACAATCATAACGACAACAAATGTTTCCGCTCAATTTCACCGTCCCTGGAAGCTCGACTTCGCCGGGCTTGTTGCATGGAGCGAAGAGCTTATTGCCACCCAGCAACAGTCTGCTCGAAATATGACCGGGCGGCCCAGCCACATCTGCTCAAACGGCTACCCAGAGCTATTTAGAGCTCTTGGCGGTGATCTCAGCGCACACGAACTCCTGGCTTTAAAAAGCTGGAAGCAAAAAACTTCAGCAAAAATCTACAGGCATTTACGCAATATTCTTGTCGAAAATGATTCAGAAGTCCAAGCATAAGGACGGGCGTCGACCCCGTTCGCGCTCTTTTGAGCGAACGGGTTGCGACGCTTCGCAAAAGTTTCTTTCTTTCGTAACTCGAACGCTCCATATACTGTATGACAGCAGTCGAGATCAGCATTGCCCATTGGTTTTTTCCTTTCCCAAAAGCAATACTGCTGAACCTGCTGTCGCGCAGAGCGGCGACTGGTCAGGCCTACCTTTCTCATCCCGCTGATGAGATAGCGACAACCTGAACCGGCGCTTGTTCCAGGCAGGACCCTTCATCGGGTCCTGCCTGTATTGCTTCAAAACCCGTTGTTCTGCTTCAATAAGGAGCCATCCATGCGCATCCAGCCCCACACCTCCGTATTCAGGCATCTCATCGGCACCGAAACCGAAGCCCAAACTTGGCTGCAAAAACTGCAAGAAGAGCCTTTCGAAGACGTTATTCACGCATTTCATCTTGCCGAGTATCCAGAGCCGGCCAGAGGCCCCATCGACAAAGAGCCCCTCCCTAACGGTCCTTTGAAGCCAGTGGCGACCTGCCCTAAAACCGGGCGCGAAATCCATCTCTATTTCTTTAGAGATCTATCTTGTGTCTTCATCCGAAAAGGTCTCGACGCGGGCTGGGACGTTCTTCCCGCCGCTTTGTCGATCACCTCCGAAATTCACGACAAATGTCTCAAGGATATTCACTACAATGATCGCTACGCTAAAGTCCCGCGCCTGAGGATTCAAGCTAAGCCAGAGGGATTGCGCTGGCGCCTCATTGCTGGAGCAGCCTCTAATTCTGAGGCAGAGCCAGTTGAGATGGATAATGCCGATGTATCAAAGATCTTCAGTGACGAGATGGCCCAGGCTGTAGAGAGTATTCTCGAAGCACCGCCGCTGGCGGACCCTCGTGTCCACCCGAATCCACCTGAAGGCAGTCGCTATGCACCTTTTGCTGTCTGGCCTAAGATCAGTCAGGCAGACCCGCATATCGCAACCGCTAAAGAAGTCGTCCGCAGTCTCGCCGCTCTACATGCTGCCAGGGTCGGTGTCCCCGAACTCAATATTCAAGTCATGCGCCAGCGCCCGGGAACACCTTGGCGCCAGGACAACAGAACCCCGCAGGTCATCATTTGGCCCAAGCATGGGAATCTGTCGCGCGTCATTCGAGAGGCTTTGGATGATCCCACCTTAGGGTTCCCCACTGCGCTGTTGCATGGCTCAAATAATGAACCTCTGTTTTCGGTGAATTCGATCGAGCCTGCCACCTCACGGCACGCACAGCTGGCGGCCCACAAGGTGCTCACCAATGCGCTTGCCAGTAAAAGCTGGCAAGATGCTTATAAGCCGAATGCACAATAGCGATGCCGGCGCATCTCCAGAAAAATTCTGAGATACATAAAAAAGGATCCGATTTTGACCAAGATTAAGATAAAAGCAGGCAGAGACGAGGTTGAAATCAGTGAGCGCGCCTTGCAGCTTTTACAAGACATTGCAGAACTCGAAGATGCTGGCCTTCTTGAGTGCGGCGGCACATCTCTCGCCCAAGAAGGCTACGATGAAGGCTCATTCGAAGTCGATATGCCACCAACGGTGACACATAAGGGGCGCCTTGTCTTGAAAGAGATCAATACATCCCAAGACGCACCAAACTGAAAGGAAACCATGTGACGAAAAAAGCATTTTACGTCTGCGTACAAGGAACACCCACCGATCCAGAAGACGGTGAGGTGCCTGGTATCAATATCGTTGAGATCGACCTCTCCAGCACCCCATCAGAAAGTGAAATCGCCGGCGCAGCCCTGGATGAATTTCACGACAATGTCGCAATCGCAATGCTGGACGATTTTGAGATTGATGTCCTCGACGCAAACGGTAAGCCTTACAGTCAAGGCGAAGATTATGTCGAGCGATCCATGCAGCATATTGCTTCTCATGAGGGTATGATTTCCGATGAAGATGCCCCAAAAGCTGTTGCAGACTTCATGAAGTGACCGAAAGCCCGCAGCCTTGAGGTTGCGGGCTTATTTCTTTTTCAAATAAAAATAAAAGCCAATATATTAGAAGACTGACGGACCTTTTGTCAAAACTGCTAAGCAAGCAGGCAGTTTTGCCATAAGGCCCCGACCAGCCTGGCGGCTCCAGGTTTTCCACTTTGGAAAGCCACGCCAAACGGACGGATACCATCGAGAGGCATATGCCTCGACCTACCTCGGTCGCACCCATGTGGTGTCGCTCGGGGGCCACGGAGCCTGCTTCCCACCAGAGTTCATTCTGACCCTCCGGTGACAGCGATACGCCACATAGACACGAGGATGACATAAATGTCCCACACTCTCTCCCGTCGTAATATCTCTGCTCTTGCAAAACTCGATTTTGGCGATCTTGGTCATGCGCAACGTATCGATCTGATTGCTAAATCCCTTGGCTATGCCACAGGTGCCGCACTCATGGGTACTCTCAAATCGGCAGAAACCCAATCCTCAGATGAAGAACCGAAGAAATTCCGGGCCGTTATGGCGTTTGGCTCCGAGCTCACACGTTGTGCCAGCGACTTTTCCTCCATCACTGACAGTTATGGCGACATTGTTTCTGGCGATTTATCTCTTCTTGAGTTCGATACAAAAGCAGAACTTATCGCTTATTCGAAAGGCGTCGAGGATGCCGAAGGTTGGATGGATGCCTATACCTTCGCTTCAGAGGAAGATGATCCGAACCATCCCATTTTCGAGGCACTCAAAACTCAGCCTGACCTCCCCAAAGCCTATGAGATCGCACGCGCGGCCTATTGGTCCGAAGATGACGAAGGCGAAGATTAAAACGCCTGCGGCCCCGGTCAACGGGGTCGCTCAAGCTTCCTCAAGGAAATAACTGCATGTCTTTCAATGAACCTCTCCCAAAGCTTAATGGCGACTGGCTCCAGCACAGCGCAACCCAAACTGTTCTCGGACTTCTCGAGACAAGCGGTCATGCGGCTTATCTTGTGGGCGGCACCGTTCGCAATGCCCTCATGGGCCTGCCCGTCACTGACCTCGACGCAAGCACTGATGCGGAACCCAAACGCGTGGTCGCCCTTGCTGAGGCACGCGGCCTCCGCGTGATCCCAACTGGGATAGACCACGGGACAGTCACCATCGTCGTAGACGGTGAGCCGGTTGAGGTCACCACTTTCCGCCAAGATGTGGCAACCGATGGCCGTCGTGCCGTCGTCGCCTTTACCACGGATGTCCGCGAAGATGCACGGCGGCGCGACTTCACCATGAATGCTCTTTATGTCGACCGTCACGGTAATCTGCTCGATCCCCTGGGAGGCTTTGATGATGTCATAGCGCGGCGCGTGCGCTTCATTGAAGATGCTGATCGTCGCCTGCAGGAGGATTACCTCAGAGCGCTGCGGTTTTTTCGCTTCAATGCCCGATACGCCCAAAGCCAGGATCTCGACAGCGATGCCATGAACGCCATCGCGCGTCACCTCGATGGGTTCGCTCATATTTCCGCTGAGCGGATCGGCTCGGAACTCATCAAGATCCTTTCAGTGACCTCTCCTTCACCCACTATAGACGCAATGGATGGTATTGGTGTGCTGGCATGCCTTCTCCCCGACGCGCCGCTGCGTGATATGCCTGCGCTGGAAGCGGCAGAGAAGCATCTCGGACTGAACCCTGATCCTATTCGGCGCCTGGCGAGCCTTGGCTTGAAAGATGGTATGACCCTGAGATTGTCTAAGCCTCAAAGTAAGAGGCTTGCCTATCTGCAGGCACAGATCACAGCAACTACAGACCCACGGGAGTTGGCTTGGCGTGAAGGCGCAGAAATATCCCGCGATGTTATCGCTTTGCGCGCCGCACGCACCGGTCAACTGCCTGATACCCGTGAGGACCTCGAGGCTGCTCAGGCTTCCGTCTTCCCGATCATAGCACAGGACCTCATGCCCAGATTCAAGGGGCCAGCCTTGGGCGCGGAGCTTAAGCGCCTGCAAAGCCTTTGGATTGCCTCTGACTTCACACTCACTGCAGATGAACTGCTTACAAAAAGCAATGGAGTATAAAATGCCCAACACAAAATTCGATATCAATGTCATCGACGATCCAGATGGCGTCTTTATCTCTGACCGAGAAGGGGATGTTGTTGGCCATTTTCCCCGCGTGAATGATTGGCTCAAATCTGCTGGCATCACATCAGATGAAGCCCAAACCCTCGCCCGTAAGCACAAAGACTTTTTCGATGGTGAGTTTTGTTTTCTTTTCGGCAAAAACGGCTCCAATGAACTTGGCTTCTGGGTCGAGTTTGAGCTTGACGATGACTACATGCCTGACGGATTTTATGACGATACCGGGCCTGATGCAGAAACTGATGCGCCCAGCCCTGAGATGCAAAAGAGATGGCAAAACGGATTTGAAATTTTCGCGCCCGCCATGCTGCACGTCGCTAAAGGATTGACAGATCTGCGCGCCGGGGACGAACCTCAGATGCAGTGTACATACAGCTATGAGGCCCCGAATGGCGGCGCTATTTGCGTATATATCCCTATGGCTTGCGTGCATCATTTTAATGCTGTCGCCGATCTTCTGTTCAAAAATGGCATCCCCTTTCCGCCAAGTTCACACGCACGGATCGAAGCTTTGTTGAAGATTAACTTTATCGTTAGCGATGATTGTTACTTCCCGAAATGCCTTCTGCCACCCTCTGGCGCTTTGGCTGCCTGACCCCCGTTACCACCTTTAAGTGGACAAGCATGAGAATCCTAAAATGACAGACGATGCCGAACGGGCACTGGCCCTTCTTCCTCCGCATGAATTGCGAGCCGCAATCACGCGCCTTTCCGTCCTCACGCCCGAGGTTCTCTATGGCTCCGATGATTTTGATCCGGATGCCCCGGAAAAACAAGAGTTGCGCGGCATTGGAACCGCCTTGCTGCTCATTGCTTCCCGCGGCCATGAGGACGTCAAACCCAACGATACGATCACATTGACTTTCACCAGACTCACAACTCGTGATGTGCCATATGGCGACTGGCAGGTCTCCATCACCCAGGTAGGCGAACCGAGCAACACCATTGCTTCAAGCGATATTACCCTGCACGAAAAAGAATTGTCCAAATGTCCGCCAAAGGCGTTGCGGTCAGTTCTATCGCGTCTCTCGGCCCTGACCCCTTTCTCGCTGTATCCAACACCGGGATTTGGCGCCGAGCAGACCGAAAAAACCGTTGGCGCCACAGGGCGTCTCGGTCCGGCCGGGCAGGCTGGCATGTTTTTGTGTTCGCAGCTCAAAGGCATTCTAAAACCTGGCGAAACCTGGCGCAAAGATATGTTCACGATGGAAAGAGATACATGTCTCTCTCGTGCCTGGCACATCGACGTCACGCGCTACTCACTCTGAGCGCGCGCCGCCGAGGCGTGCATCCACAAAATCATTGAAACCGGGCCGTAGCCCGCCGGCTGAGGATTATCTCATGACCAAGATGCTTCCCTTCGATTTCCCGTCTCCGCGTCCCGTAAATGCCGCCCCTATGATTATCGACAGCTTTGCTGGCGGTGGTGGTGCATCCACTGGTATCGAGATGGCTCTTGGCCGATCCCCTGATGTCGCCATCAACCATGATGCTGCAGCCATCTCGATGCATGAGGCCAATCACCCGGACACCAAGCACTACAACTGCAATATCTGGCACGCCGATCCCCAAGATGTCGCCAAAGGACGTCGCGTGGGTCTTGCCTGGTTCTCGCCGGACTGTACGCATCACTCGAAAGCAAAAGGTGGCAAGCCTGTCTCCAAAGGTCGCCGCGACCTGGCTTGGGTCGTTGTCCTTTGGGCAAAACGCGTCCGGCCCGAAGTAATCATGCTTGAAAATGTCGAAGAATTCCGCGAGTGGGGTCCGCTTGACGAAAATCAGCGCCCCTGCAAAGAGCGCAAGGGACAGACTTTCCGCAAATGGATTTCTGAACTTGAACGCCTTGGCTACGTCGTCGAATGGAAAGAGCTGCGCGCCTGCGATTTCGGCGCCCCGACCATCCGCAAGCGCCTGTTTATGGTGGCGCGCTGCGACGGCAAGCCCATCGTCTGGCCCGAGCCCACACATGGCGCCCCAGATGACCCAAAGGTTCTTTCGGGGCAAATGCCCCGACACCGTACAGCGGCCGACATCATTGACTGGTCTGTGCCTTGCCCCTCGATCTTCGAGACAAAGGCAGAGATCAAAGACAAACTCGGCATCAATGTGCGACGCCCTCTGGCAGATGCCACGCTGCGACGCATCGCGCGCGGGGTCATGCGCTATATGGTCAATGCCACCAAACCCTTCGTGGTCTCCACAGACCGCGGCGCTGCACTTCCGGCGCTGGTTCAGACCGGCTACGGGGAACGCAAAGGTCAAGCGCCGCGTGCGCTCGATCCGCACGCGCCTTTGGGAACAATGATGGCCGGTGGCGCAAAACACGGCGTTGTTGCCGCCTTCTTGGCCCAACACAATGCCGGGCCCGGGATGATTAATAACGCTGGCCGTCCAGCAGATAAGCCCATCTCGACGCTGACGACACGCGGCTCTCAACAAGGCATCGTGGCAGCCTCGCTGCTTAGCCTGCATGGCAATGATCGCCGCGATCAAGATGTGCGCACGCCACACCCGACGCTTTGCGCCGGTGGAACGCATAGCGCCTTGGTAACGGCCTTTCTCGAAAACCATTACGGCGAAGTCACTGTGGAAGCTGGCAAGGAAATGCCTGCAAGCGTGATGGTCGACGGTAAAGAACATTACATTGCCGACATCGGCATGCGCATGCTCAACGTGCCTGAAATGTTCCGCGCTCAGGGCTTCCCTGAAGGATATATCTTTGAGCATGGCGCAGACGGCAAGGCACTTACTAAAACAGAGCAAACACGCATGTGTGGTAACTCCGTTTGCCCGCCCGTCGCTGCTGCTTTGGTTGGCGCCAACTGCGAGCATCTCTCGCAGCGCCAAGCCGAAATGGCCGCCTAAAACTAAACAGGTTCGCCCAATACATCGGGCGGACCTTCGTTTCCATTCGCCCGGAGAATTCTTGTGAAATTTATCGTCTTCCATCCCACTGACGCCACCCAGAACATGTCGCCAGCCGTCTTGAAAGATGCCGAAAACCTCAGTGAATTCACCACTCAGCGCATCCCAACTATTTTGGATGAAGGCCTGATCTCCAACATTCGTCAAGCGTCAGGCGGCAACCACGTTCTGTTGACCGTCACTTATACAAAGTCCACACGCAAAGAGGTCCGCTTTCGCTTCCGTACCCTTTTTGTTGACGAAAAACCCTCTTTCTACTGGGGTGTCTATCTCGATTGCGCCATCCCGCGCGATGATACACAAGACATTATCATATCAAGCAGCAAGACCACCGGATCATCCTCGCAAATTTCCGGTCAGAACTTTGAGGTTCAACTCGACACCCTACACAAAGCGCTCAATGCGCTGTTTGTGCAAGGACCTGAGGAAACCCTTGTTGATGAGGATGTGCGGACACAAGCGCGCAGCCACGAGGTCCACGCTCTGTTTGAAAAACTGGCACGGGCGTCGCGAAAAAACGACGCCTTGAAAATTAAAAACAAAAAGATTGAAGCTGATCAACGCGCGCAGGATATGTCAAATCTGCCTGATGGAACGCCGTTGGCAATTCGAAATGGCATCACCGGACGCCGGTGGCAGCTTGGCGTCAAGCGTGGAGTGGTTCCCAAAACCCTGTCCCAGGATGCACGCGTCGTCACCCCTGAAACTCTGTCCAGCGAAGCTTTCACGGCAGCAGGCTTAAGTCGCCATAAGGTACTGATTATGGGGGCGCTGGCCAAAAAGGTTCTATCGGAGAACCCAGAACTGGTCCGTTTCGCAGGTAAGAGCAAAAGATGGGACAGCCAGTGGTCTCTGGACGAGAAGGCCCCTTTCCATGAAAGCTTCTATGATCCCAGCGAAACAAAGGAGCGCCGCCGGAATATGGATGTGGTCTGGATACAGACCGGTTCACCGCAGTATACAGCACCCTATTACATCAATGATAATAAAGACTTCACAGGTTTTTATCGTAGAGGTGCCGTTAACCCCAACTTTCCTGGCTCAAATCCTGCCCCAACAATATGGTCTATGACCCAATCGCCTAACCGCCGTCAGAGAGAAGATCTGCGGGATTTTGATTATATCGGCGGCGTCATGACGTTCTCTGCGCGCGCGGCAGACATCATAAGGGACCACAATATAGGCCGCACTGAGATCAAACCCGTTATGATGCTCGACAGAGATAAACGCCATATGGAAGGGCGCTACTATCCAGTTATCCACGAGGTTTATTCAAGCATCGTCATCTCTCGTCTCCCATCCGATTTGCACTCAAACCTTGGCATGCGGGGCGTGAAAGATTTTGAAGTCCCAATATCCGCAGATATCCATGGAGATCTCGACCTATGGGCTGATAATAGCCTAAGAGTTAAGCCTCTGATGTTTTCCGGAAAACTGATACGAGCAATCAAAAAAGCCAAACTCAATCTTCCCTACGCCCTAAAACGTGCAGATATCTTTTAATCTCTGGAAATATTCCCTCTTTGCCCCGTGCCGAAAGGCCGGGGCATTTTTTGTTTTCCTTATCAGCAAGAAAGCTCTGAGCCCGTTTTTCTCTGCTCGAAGAAATTACCATCTTCTAAATATCGCAGTCAAAAGGCTTGGGGCCATGAAGTCAGCAAATACCATTAAAGTCACAGCGCTTGCGGCAGTTGCCATGCTGGCAGCTGCGCCAGCCAGTCCTGCTTCATCTGATATTGTGCAGTGCAACTTCGGCAAAGGCGCAAAGATGACCGACCTGGCTCTCGTTATCCCAGGCGGCCCCAAAAGATCCCCGTCGCGACACATTGAAATTTCAGCCGTACCGGGCGCCGACGCCGAGCGTGCAGCAATCGCACGCTATGTGGCTAAATCCGCTTCAAGCATCAACCAGCCTTACGCGCAGATCTTTTTCCAGGTCGACACCAAGACAGGTTTTGTGACTCAAGTTGCCAAGAATGGTGATGGTGTGACGTACGCAATTGATCTTGAAAACGCCATCGCTGGCGATCCCCATTATGGCGCCTGCTCCAACCCCAAATCTCTCTTTAACCTCTGGTACTAACAAGGTCCTTACAATGATCCGCAACCCACTCCTTGCCGCGATGTTTCTTGCTGCAGCGGCACCAGCTTTGGCTCAAGAGCCTAAGCTTCCTTACAAAATCCACACCATCACCGGTGTCGAAAAGCTCGAGCCTAATCTTTACAGCTTCGCGACAGAAGCAGGGCGCGCCTTTGAAGTCGCAGCTGCTGATGCGGGTATTGCGCAAGATCTTCTGCACGGTGACGCCTTTTCCCAAGACTATCATTGCGCTCTAAGGTCGGTCGCTGATGATCAATACCACATCGTTGGATGCAGTGGCGTAGGGGTCCCTGGCCCACTGAGGTTGCCATGAAACGAATTTTGCGCATGACATTTTGGGGCGGAGTTACCCTATCCTTGATTGCTGGCCTGGCGGGCATCTTGTTTCTTTGGGTCTCTTCGATGGCTTCAGCAACACCTCAAGGCGACATGTTCCCTCTCTTACTTGCTGCCTCTATGTTAGGATTGTTTATTCCAAAAGCGAAAAATCGCTTCGCAAAAGCACGCGGGTGAAGTCCGCCGGAGACTATCGCGTCTGATCCTGTTAAGGACGCGATAAACACCGGAGGCTCTATGACTGATGAACCGAAAGAAGATCACCTTCAGGAATTTTTGTCTGATGACCTCAGGGCCTCTTTCCTCAATGAGATTTCGCTCATCGGTACGGATTTTCGCCACCAAGCTTTCCTCAGCAGTTTCCGGGTCTGGGGGCACGACCCATCCGCACCCGCGCAAGATCTCAATAGTTTGCTTGAAAAGGATGGCATAGATCCATCTTCTTCTTTGGGCATGGCGATGTTCAGCCTTCGAGATCAGTATATTCAGGAGTTTGGCTTTTGCGTCCCCACCAAGCCTTTCGTGGACCGACTGGCCCAAATAGGCCCGTTGCTCGAAGTTGGCGCAGGACAAGGGTATCTGGCCAAGCTGATCAAAAATGCTGGCGGAGATATCATCTCTACAGATCTTCATCCACACGATCCGCAAAGCAACTGGGTAAAGGTTTTAGAAATGGATGCTCAAACAGCGATTTCGGAATTCCCGGGGCGCACCCTGCTGTCAAGCTGGCCCAGCCGAGGCGATGACTGGCTTACTAAAGCCATCAAGGTCCTTCCCAAAGATCAGAATGTGATTATCATCGGTGAAGGTCCAACAGGATGTACCGGGTCGCGCTGTCTATTTAATCTGATCGGCAATCAGATGGTTCAAGACGATACATTGCTGGCAGACACGGATGTCTGGCGGTTTCCGCGTATTCACGACACCGCTCAGGCATTCCGACGCCAATAGACCTCAAGCCCCATTTCCTCGATCGACAGCCGGCACTTTGCCGGAAGGAGACCTTATGTCCAAAAAGCTTATCCTCAGCACGACTCCCGTGCCGCCACGCGCCATTGTGCTTGATACCGAAACCACCGGTTTTACTCCCAAACAAGGGCATAAAATTGTCGAGCTTGCAGCTATTGAGTTGATCAATGGACGCCCCTCAGGTGCGCGCTTCCACGCCTATATCAATCCGATGCGCCATGTGCCGGCTGTCGCCAGTAATGTACACGGTCTGACCAACAGCTTTCTGCGCGACAAGCCGATCTTCGCATCGATCGCCCAAGATTTTTTTGAGTTCCTGGGACCTGTCGAGACACCTCTCTGGGCGCATAGCGCAAGCTTTGATCAACGGTTCATCGAGGCAGAAATGGAAGAAGTCGGGCTGCCTATTTCGCATAGCTTCTCATGCTCCTTAAAACTTGCTCGTGCCGTGCCTCATGGCGCAGCCGGTGGCAATAAGCTCGAGCATCTTGCGGCTCACATTGATTATAAATGGGGCACCAAAGGAGCACATTCCGCGATTGAGGACACTCTTGCTTTGGCCACAGTGTTAAGTGATCTGCTCTGGCCCCTCGAAGCCAAAACAGCCGCCGAGACGCCTGCCACAAAAGCAAAGTCGAAGCCTGCCAAAAAGGACAAAGCCCCTACCCCTCAGGTAGCCGAAAGCATTCAGCTTCCCGATGATTTCAAGCCTCTCTGCGAGGTCTCTGATGACCGTGTCAGGCGCTATGATGATCTGGTGGTAAATGGCCGCATTTTCGCACGTGGCAAACGGTGGTCTCCTGCTGAAGCCGCAAATCTGGCGCAGCGCTTTGTGAACGATAATGCCACAATCGATACCCTCGTGTCCGAGCACGGACGCACGCCAGCAGCACTGTTGCTGAAGCTTGAGGGTCTTGGCATCGTGGCACCCGGCCATCCTTACGCCCGGGATCGCTGATATGAGCATATCTCTTGGGACAGCTTTCGAGCTAACAGATGCAGATTTCAGCGTCGCTTGGCGCCTTCTATCTGCATTTCGGGCAGACCTTCAGCGCGTCGGCCATCAAGACAATGCATACCTACATGCAAAAATGGCAACACTGATCATTGACCGCGCAGCAACGCTTGCGTTGCGGGATGGAGAGCTACCCGCTGAGGTCAAATCTCCCATCGCGGAGGTTCGCGAGGACATCAAACACCGCCGTCGCGAGATCACGCGCACCATGCACCGCGATCCTTCTGTGGATTTCGACTTCTCCGTCACCCTGTTTCCGATTCAAAACAGAATGCTGGGTATGGTGTATTCCGAACAAGATAGTTGGATCGAGGCCCTTTTTGCTAAAGAAGGCGTCTGCCACGCGCCCTGGTGGAACAACACCGACCGACCCGATGATGTCTCGCAAGACGTCTGGTCAGATCGAGAACGGATTTGGAAGGACATATTTGCCCGAGATCTCGCAGGGCGTCCTTCTCACTGCGGACTGACCTTCGAGATGACCCCTTATCTTTCGCACCTTAAGATTGATGACGTCGTCTCAGCACAAGAAAGCTTTGATGGTCGTCTGACGCGTATGGCGCGAGAATGTCTTACTCATAATGCCATCCGTCAGGCAGATGCGACGGAAATGTCTCAGGTTATCAGCTGCCTTGGAAAGGTTGATGACTACTTGCGCACAGATCCGGGACAGCAATCCCTTGAGGTCTATAAAGGCGAATGCGCAAAGATGATGAAAAAGAGTCTCGAAAGAGACGATTTCTTGGGATCATAGCTTTCCGTAGAAAACGTGGGATACCCACATACTCATTGTAGCGAAGATAGAGGGTGATCCAAGTGTTTTGGTTCTCAACGCCCCGCTTTGCCTCATGCAAGCGGGCGTCGCGCCCGACAACACAAACAATAAATATCACAGCAGATAAAAAGGAAATTTCACATGGCTGGTTCCGTAAACAAAGTAATCCTCGTTGGTAACATCGGTCAGGACCCTGAAGTGCGCTCCTTCGACAATGGCGGCGAAGTCGTCAACCTGTCGATCGC
>Ga0066860_10000225_pt1 | contig 23964 bp, 20 predicted proteins | sample ETN07SmetaG_FD_65601 | JGI IMG/M metagenome (GOLD analysis project Ga0066860, IMG submission 65601) | Marine microbial and viral communities from oxygen minimum zone, Eastern Pacific Ocean - ETNP2014F14-07SV275 | ecosystem: Environmental > Aquatic > Marine > Oceanic ... | reverse complement strand
GCAGACCAAAATACGCATTACGACGTCTTGATAATCGGGCAGGGAGCATCATCATATTCGGCGGCGATGTACGTGGCCCGTTATCAGATGAAGCCCATCATATTCGGCGCGATATTCGGCGGAGAAACTGCCACTGGTGGCATCATCGAAAATTACCCGGGTTATCCAGAGATTGATGGCTTCGAGTTGATGTTGAAATTCCGCGAGCAAGCAGAAAAGTACAATGTGCCCATAGTTGACGGGAATATTGTCAAAGCGGCCAAGCTTGTCGACGGGTTCGAGGTGACGACGGAAGAGGGAGAGACCTATCGTGGCGCTTCAATAATTCTGGGTGTTGGCCGGGAGCGCCGAACGCTAGGTTTGGATCATGAAACTGAATGGATGGGCCGTGGAGTGTCTTACTGCGCGACTTGCGATGCTCCGATTCACCGGGGAAACACAGTTGCGGTTGTTGGCGGCGGAGACTCGGCAGTCAAAGGCGCAGTTCTGCTCGGCAAGCACGCTAGGAAAGTGTACATCATATATCGCCAGGGAAACTTCACCCGTCCCGAGCCGATAAACCTGGCACAACTTGACGCTTCCTCGAACGTCGAACCGATATTCAATACTCAGATCGTCGAGTTGCTCGGCGATGATGGTTTGACTGGAGTTGTGCTGAGCCAGGAACACAACGGAAGCAGCAAATTGACTCTAGACGGCGTGTTCATCGAGATCGGCGCGGACCCGCGGGTGGATTTGCCAAACCAGTTGGGTCTCGATCTGAACGATGTGAACGAAGTCATCGTCGACAAGGCCGGGGCTACCAACATCGAAGGCGTCTTCGCCGCCGGTGACTTGACTGACGCATCCGGAGACCTCAAACAGACAATAACAGCTTCCGCCCAAGGCGCGATAGCCGCCACATCGGCTTATGCTTACGCATCCGAACACCCGAACAGTTGCGAGATACAGGCTATGGGATACAGTCTGGTTGAGGTAGATTAATCGTAAAAACAAAGCAGGGCCGCCATGCGTCGGTCGGCCCTGCAAAATTTCGAGTGAACTTTTTGTTGTTCCTAGTGATGGCAGCCACGGGCGAGAATCGGCCACACAGCTTCGACTTTGCCGTTTCGGACAGCCACGAACTGGTCCCATCGATTGACCATGATGTCTTGTTGAGCGCTCAACAGTAGGAATTGGTCGCCGACGTCCAAAGGCATCTCGCCATCCGACCTTAAAACGATGACGTCCGCCTCAAGAGATTCCACTTCGACCCCAACGATACCGTCCACACGAGGCAAAACACCGCCGGGTGAAGTCATCGCTCTATAACCCACATCGCCGACAGCGACGTTGCTCTCAGGCGTGCTGATCACTGTGGAGAGAACTTTGACAGCGTATTGGAAAGCGTCCATGTAATCAGCCTGTGTTGCCATCAGCGCATAAGTTCCGCCCTGCACCTCGTCGACGCCAGGAATTTCGGGAGCGACATCGTATGTCCAGGTCTCGCCTGTGGATACGATATCGACGGAAATGCCTTCGGCTTCGATGGCGTCTTTGACGTCCAGGCACATCTGGATGTACCTTCGCCCCTCGATGAACCGAGATTCCCTGTCGTTGTCGGCTCCGGCGGCCAGAGACTGGTGACTCATCACCCCTCTGAACGTCACGCCTGGCAGGTCGTTCGTCATTTTGGCAAGCTCCACGCCTCGTTCGATGGCCCGAATGCCGCCTCTGCCCATTGAGGTGTCAACCTCAAGAACAACTCCGACATCCGCTCCCATTTCGGATGAAATGCGCGACAATTCGTTGAGCGGCCCATCGGAGTCAACAGACAACTTGATGTCGGCAATTTTGGACAGCGCTGCAACCCGTGCCAACTTGTCAGGAGCCACCACCTGACTGGTTATCAGGATGTCGGTTAAGCCGCCTTCCACCATAACCTCGGCCTCGGCGGTTTTGGCCGTGCAGATGCCGCCCATCGTCCCTCCAGCGCGAATTTGCTTGTGGAGTATTATCGGCGTCTTGATATTCTTCGCGTGCTCGCGCATCTTTGTCGGCGAGTCGGCATACAGGTCAGCGATGACGTCGAAATTGTGCTCCAGCGCATCAAGGTCGACAATCATGCAGGGGGTGTCAAGCTCTGCCAGCGGCGTTCCAATTTGTGGCCGGTAAATGCTCATGTTTATCTCCTTGAAGATCAAGCCCTGAGATCAGCGTTTGAGGTAAATTCGTTAGCTGTAACGACCTCGCGCAGCCACATCCCAGACAACTTTCAGTGCGCCGTTTTCAGCGGCATGGATGAAGTCATAGACATTGACGCAGTTGCCGATGTCTGACGGAATGAGCCATACCTTGTCGCCGACGTTCAACGAGTTTTGAGCGTCGCCTTCCAGGACCAAACCGCCATGCTCGGCGCTCATTCGGGACAACGACACGCCCGATGCGCCATCGACTTCAGGCAGTCCTGTGTCAATGCTTGAAGCCTTCTGGCCCGTGTCTAACCATGCCACCTCTGGTTCTGGGTGGGTTATTATGGTGGCCAGGATTTTCGCTGCGTGTCGAAGGTTCGAGTGATACGCAGTGTGTCGATTGTCCATCAGCGCATACGCTCCCGCGATGACCTCAGTGATGCCTTCTGCGCCTCCTGAGTTAAAAAGCTCCTCGTTTGCCGATACGCTCACAATTGGAACGTCGATGCCAGAGTTATCCAGCGCCGCTTTCGCTTCCAGCAAGGTTTGCGTCGTGTTCGAGCCGGCGTCTTCACTCGGAAATTCGCTCTCAGCGTATAGCCCCTTGAACAACAAGCCATCTAGTTCCAAAACGGCTCGTGCCAACGCAAGAGCGACCTCGGCAGAAGCGGCTCCAATCTGTCCCCCTGGTGACTTCACCTGCGCCAACACCCCAAGCTCGACGCCTGATTCGGACGCGATTTGGGACAACAAATTGGCATTGGCGGTGCTTTCGACGACGACCGTTATACTGCATCTACTGGCGACTCCACAAGCGCGGACAATCTTAGATTTCGTGACCAACAGATTTCGCACCAATATGTCCGACACGCCGTTCTCAGAGAACACTTCTGCTTCCCCAACGGTGGACACCGCAACGCCGCCGACGGTGCCGGGGGCGTCCAGTTGCATTGCAGCGATCGCGGGGCACAGGTGCGAATGGACGTCGGGCCGAAGCAACGAAGGGCCGCTGGCGAACGCTCCGTGCGCCTCTGCGATGTTGTGTTTCACCGATCCAACGTCGACCACAAGGGCTGGGGTGTCCAGTTCCTCCACGGGCGTGCCCACAGCCTTAAATACAGGTCTTTCCATCGAAATCTCCATCTGTCCATTTTAATTTAAGACGATGTCTCAAAAATCCACGCTGAGGCACGGATCGAGTCGAGAGTATCACAGGCGCTATATCGAGTCTATCTGCGCCGGTTCAGGATTCTCAACGCCCCATTGGACTCATTCGCTGTAAGTGATATATTCCTCATTGGTATATAGCGGCAAACATGGAGGATAAAAGTGATCGCAATAACCAATGTCCGACTGATCGACGGCAAAGGCGGCTTGTTCGAAGACGCCACAGTAATTGTGGATGGCGCCGACATTTACGATGTATCGACAACCGACGCCGGGCAGATTCCCGCCGGTGCGCAAATCATTGATGGCAACGGAATGACAATGTTGCCTGGCCTGATCGATTGCCACGATCATCTGGCGTCTATGGGTTATGGACTGGCGGACAAGTGGGGACTCACCGAGCCGCTGAGCCAGCGTCACTTGCGGATAGCCTCGGTGTTGAAGCAGACTCTTGAGACCGGTTACACGACAGTGCGAGACGGAGGCGGACTCGATGCCGGTTTCCGAATGGCAGTGGACGAAGGACTGGTTCCCGGCCCCAATCTTCAGGTCGTGCTGGACATCATCACGCCGACAGGAGGCATCGGCGACCATGCCAGTCCATCTGGTTACCACCACCCTGCTCCTCCTAATCCATCCCTGCCCAACAGCGTTGCCGATGGACCCACTGCCGCCAGAGCAAAGGTTCGAGAAATGATTCTCGGCGGTGCCGACGCCATAAAAACAGGCACGACTGGGGGCGCCAGTTCCCGGCCGGGTCTTGGACCAAAGGACCTCCACATGGGAAGGGACGAACTGGAAGCCATCGTCGACGAAGCCCATGCACACAGGAAGCGAGTAATGTGCCACGCTCTGGGAGGCCCGGGCCTGCGTATGGCAGTGGAGGTCGGTGTCGACTCAATCGAACATGGAACGCATCTCGATGAAGACCCCGACATTTTTCCGTTGATGGTTGAGAACGACGTGTTTTACATCCCTACATTTAGCGTGTATATCTACCACCGAGCGCAAGGAACTCCCCACGGCAGGGCAAGGTCTGAGGAGCTTCTCGAACACCACGTCAAGAGCCTTCAGATGGCGATGGAAGCTGGCGTCAAGATCGTCACCGGCACCGACGCCGGTGGGTGGGTTCACGGCAACAATGCCCAGGAGATAAGCTGTTTGGTCGGAGCCGGAATGTCGCCAATGGAAGCAATCATTTCTGCCACGGGCAGAGCCGCAAAATGTCTCGGGTTGGATGATCGAATTGGAGCTGTCGAAACTGGCAAGTCCGCGAACCTAATCTTGGTGGACTCGAATCCGCTCGACGACGTGACAACTCTGGAGGAGGGGCGGAGCGTTCGGTTCGTGATGAAGGGCGGAGAGACTGTGGTTGATATGTTGTGATCAACCGTGTTGAACTCGTGTCTGGTAACATTAGTATTAGACATCAGCGGTTAAGGAGATTGGTTTGGAGTTAACTGAATTCGGCTTCGGAGCCGTGTCCCTGATGGATAGAGAGCGAGTCGCCTTCGCCATCAACACAGCCGATTCTGCCGGGAAGCCGTCACCCAAACGCCCCGAAGCGCTGGTGCTGACAGACAGCCGGATAATTCACCTCAGCGGCAATGAGAAACAACGCACAGCCGTGATCGCCTCTGTGCGCGACGTCGAAGCGGTCGAGATCACTTCCAATCGAGAAGGGTATAGCGCCTATCTTTGGGCCGCTCTAGCAGTCGTCCTATCCATCGTTCTATTCGGAACAATTGAAAACACGGGCGTTAAACTGGCGTCATCTGCAATTGTGTTGTTAATGGGCGTTTACCTGGTCATCAACCAGGTTACTGAGCCAGGCAAGCCGACCGCAGTGTTCCGGGCAGGCGGATCGGAGATAAAGTGGGAGTTTGATTATGGGGAAACTTCTGAAGATGTCAACTCCTTCATCAACAGGCTGTATCAGATTAAAGAGTCGTCGGTCAGCCATTCTGGAGCGCCGTCGAACTTCGCTCCTCGTTAGCCTAATCGGAGATTCGGGATCACGTCCAGATCCCAAATACGGTCTGGGTTGTCTTTGATACGAAGGAACGCAGCCGCTCCGATCATCGCCGCGTTATCAGTACACAACCCAGGCCTGGGAACCACAACCGGCGTCGAGGACTGATCGGACATCCATTCCCGCAATTGCGAATTTGCGGCCACTCCCCCACCCATCAGTATGCCGTTGACATCATAACGTTGCGCCGCCTCAAGCGTTCGCTTGACCAATGTGTCAACTATTGCTTCTTGAAACGCGGCCGCGACTTCAGACACTTCTTGGGAGTCAATATTCTGATCTTCCCTGGGCGGATACATGCCCTTTTCTTCAGCACGGCGAAGGGCCGCTGTTTTCAGGCCGCTGAAGCTGAAGTCCAGGGAGTTTTTCACGTTGGGCCTCGGCAGTCTCGGCTCCGTGCCTATTGCGGATTCGGCGGCGCGTTGAATCTCAGGCCCGCCTGGAAATCCGAGTCCCAGAACGCGGGCGGCCTTGTCGAATGCCTCTCCGGCCGCGTCGTCTCTCGTCCTGCCCACAAGTTGGTAATCTCCGTGCCCCCGCATGACAATCAGATCGGTGTGGCCTCCAGATGTTATCAGGCACATTATGGGAAATCCTGGATCGGATTCGGGATCGACGCCATCCTCCAGCCAAGCGGCATAGATATGCCCTTCCAGGTGGTTGATACCGATGAAAGGCAGGTTGTGAGACACGGCCAAACCTTTGGCGGCGTTGACTCCGACAAGGAGTGATCCGGCAAGGCCTGGCCCGTGAGTTACCGCAATGCCGTCAAGGTCTTCGAGATTGATTGACGCCTCTGAGAGTGCTGTCTGCACGACTGGAATCATAGCTGTCATGTGCTGTCGAGACGCAATCTCAGGCACGATTCCGCCGTAACGGGCGTGCATTTCAACTTGGGACGCAATGACGTTTGAATGGATTACCGTGCCGTCCTCGATCACGGCAGCGGCTGTTTCGTCGCAGGAGGTCTCGATGCCCAGTATTTTCATATTAGTGGGTGCCTGACAGCGGCGTGAACGTGGGTCGCTCCAGAGAAGGGGCTACCTCGGCCATGATCTCTTGAGCGCGGTGCATCACTCTGTCGCCAGAACCTTCGTGCGGGAGCAGATACAACTTTCCGGCTCTGATTCCATCGAACACGTAATCTGCTATGAAACTTGGCTCTTTTCCGCCGGCAACGCCTTCATCCAAGAAGCTAGGTTCTTCTGCGTTCTGACTCAGAATCTGCGATCCGCCATCAGTCCTATTGCGGTGGGACTTGTTTATCTGAGTGCGAATGAACCCGGGACACAGCACCGAGACTCCAATGTTAGCGCCATCCTCGCCGAGCTCGAAATATAGCGTTTCGGACAACGCCACCACTCCAAATTTCGTGACTTTATAAGCGCCCAATCTAGACCCCGCGATAAGCCCTGCCATTGACGCTGTGTTCACAATATGGCATTCGTCTGCCTGCTCCAGCATAATCGGCACAAACACCCGAATTCCGTGGATGACGCCCATCAGATTGACGCCCATTATCCAGTCCCAATCGTCGGTCGTGTTCTCCCAAATTCGCCCGCCCAATGCGACACCCGCATTGTTGAACAGCAGATGAACGCCGCCAAATGTCGAGACCGTTTGCTCGGCCAACTGCTCCAGATCGACAGTCTTTGACACGTCGGTCTCGATGGCTAAAACCTGGGCGCCGCGTTCGCTCAGTTCCGCTTCGGCCCTGAGCAGCGGTTCCCGTTCGACATCGGCCAAAACGACCTTCATGCCTTCCGCCACCGCGCGATCTGCGAACGCCCTGCCGATACCGCTTGCCCCGCCAGTTATCACCGCGACTTTATCTCTGAAATTCTCCACGGTTAAATTCCCCTCTCTCCCCGACCAAGCGGGATGTACGGATGAGCGTTGAAAACATCCTCGTTCAGCGTCAGGCCAAATCCCGCATCTTCTGACAGTTCGACGTACCCGTCTTTCTGACGGGGGAGGCCGTCGAATACCTCGAAGTAGTGAGGTTCGTAAAATTCTGCGTGATATTCCTGAATAAGGAAATTTGGCATCGCAACGTCCAGGTGCATGCTTGCGACAGTCCCGACAGCCGCGTTGGTGTTATGGGGAGCCATCGACACATGCTGAGATTCGGCGATCGCAGCGATCTTCTTGAGTTCTGTGATTCCACCAGCGTTGCAAATGTCTGGTTGCAGGACGTCAACAGCCTGCGCTTTCACAAGTTCATAGAACGGATACTTCAGGTAGAGGCGCTCGCCCGTGGCGATGGGGATTCGGACGTGATCTCGGACTTGAGCCATCTCCGACACGTTCTCTTGAGACACCGGCTCCTCGAACCAGAATGGGCGATACTTCTCGAGGCGCTGGCCCAATTCAATAGCAGTGTGGACGTTGAACTTAGCGTGGACTTCGACCAGGATGTCGACGTCCGGCCCAACAGCTTCTCGCACCGCCGCAACCCGATCTTCCGACAGTTGAGCTTCTTCAGCGGTTATCGTGTAATAGCTGTCGTGACCATAAGGATCGAATTTCATGGCGGTGTAGCCCATTGCCACGACCCGTTTGGCCTCTTCGGCATTCAGTTCTGGGGCGCCGGGAGTGGTGTACCAGCCGTTTGCGTACACCCTGATTTTGTCGCGAATCGGGCCGCCCAAAAGCTTGTAAACCGGAACACCTAGAGCCTTGCCCCGCAGGTCCCACAGGGCCAGGTCGATACCTGAAAGAGCGGTTGAGAACAACCTGCCACCTCGACCGATGTTATCCTGATAGAGGCGCATCCAGTGAAGCTCGTTTGCCATTGGGTCTTTGCCGACGAGATACGCTTCGCCCCACTCTTCCAGCAAACTCGCCACGATCGGGTCGAATCCGAGCATTGAGGCTTCGCCGATCCCGTCTATTCCTTCGTCGGTGTGAAGCACAACAATCAGCCAGTTTCGCTTCGCATTGCTGTGTTGAGATGAGAATAGTCGAGTTTCCAATCCGGTGATTTTCATAATTGCTCCTGCCGAATGGGGATTGCCGGTTTGAGTGTACTACCGCAGTGCAAGCCGAAGCAATTTGAGTAGTCGCGCACCTCGCAGCTTGATTCTAGAATTGGCGGCGAACATCTCCAGTATTCCCAAATGAGGTGAAGGATTGAACCGTCAACGCTCGGCCCAGTTGTACAGCGGAACACAGAATCTCATACCAGGAAGGGTCAACAGTCCGGCGAGATCGCGGGGCGCTGTTGGCGGAACGCCAATATTCTTCTCAAGAGGCAAAGGCTCGCACGTTTGGGACGCTGACGGGAACGAGTACATCGATAACGTTTGCTCGTGGGGCCCGCTCATTCTTGGACACGCAGACGATGGCGTCGTTGCTGTCGTGTCAACCGCCGCCAAGAATGGCATCAGCTTCGGAGCGCCCACCGAAGCCGAGAGTCAAATGGCTTCGCTGGTAATTCAGGCGCACCCGTCAGTTTCGTTGGTGCGATTCGTGAGATCTGGCACAGAGGCGGCTATGAGCGCACTGAGGCTCGCGCGTGCCTAAGCCGGTCGAGACAAGATTATCAAATTCCAGGGTGGGTACCACGGTCACGCTGATGCGCTGCTCGTCGCTGCCGGCTCTGTGGCCACGTCCCACGGTGTGCCAGATACCGCTGGAGTCACCGAGTCCTTGGCACAGGACACCCTGATCGCTCAGTTTAACGAAATCGGCTCGATTTCAATCCATTTTGATGAGTATCCAAATTCCATCGCTTGCGTGATTGTCGAGCCAGTGGCCGGCAACATGGGCGTAGTTCCCCCGGAAGATGAATTTTTGCAAGGACTTAGAGAGATCACAACCGGGCGTGGCGTGTCGCTGCTTTTTGACGAAATTATCACGGGATTCCGCGTAGCGCTCGAAGGCGCACAGCGAATCTACGGAGTCACGCCGGACCTGACATGTTTCGGCAATATCGTCGGCGGGGGCATGCCTGTGGGCGCATATGGCGGGCGCGAGGAGATCATGAACGTCGTGTCTCCGCTCGGTCCCATGTATCAGGCTGGCACTCTATCCGACCATCCGGTTGCGATGGCGGCAGGCATTCAGACGATCCACCGGCTGCAACAATCAAGCGCCTATGAACAACTTGAAGAGAACGCCGCTCTCTTGGCCGATGGCCTGAACGATGTGTTCGCCGAGGCCTAGACTCCGCTGACTATCAATCGCGTCGGGTCAATGATGACGCTGTTGTTCAACCCAGGGCCGATCAATAGCTGGGAAACTGTCGCCAAGTCCGACCGCGAAGGCTTCACAAGGTTCTTCCACAACATGCTGGACGAGAACGTCTATCTGCTGCCGTCGCCGTTTGAAGCATTGTTCGTGTCACTGGTTCACACGAAGGCGGACATTGAGCGCACGATCGAAGCGGTTCGCAACTCGCTGAAATAATCCTGTCGCTCAGCGTTCTACTTTGAGGATGCTCAAAAATGCCTCTTGAGGAATCTCGACAGTGCCCACACGTTTCATGCGTTTTTTACCTTCGGCCTGTTTTTCGAGCAGCTTGCGCTTGCGTGACACGTCGCCGCCGTAGCACTTGGCGAGAACGTTCTTGCGAAGCGCGCGGATATTCTCTCGGGCGATGATTCTGTTGCCGATCGCGGCCTGAATTGGCACCTCGAACATCTGGCGTGGGATCAATTCTTTCAACTTGTCCACCAGCGCCCTGCCCTGTCGAGCGGCCTCGCTGCGGTGGATCATGATTGAAAGGGCATCAACCGGTTCGCCCGCCACCAGGATGTCCAATTTCACAAGGTCGCCGCTTCGGTATCCTGAAAGAGAGTAGTCCATCGAAGCATAGCCCGAAGTCTTCGCTTTCAGTTGGTCATAGAAGTCCATTAACACCTCGGCGAGAGGAACTTCGTACTCCAGCAGGACTCTTGCGTCTCCGCCGTCTCCCGCGCCGACGACAGAATTGCCGTACTGGAGATACTCCATCTTGTTGAAGATGCCTCTTCGGGTCTGCACGAGTTCCATGATCGGCCCGATGTAAGCGGCTGGCGTGATAATACTGAGGTCCAACCAGGGTTCCCTATAATCTTCGATACGCTGGGGTTGGGGAAGTTTCGCCGGGCTTTCAATCTCAATTTCCGAGCCGTCGGTCAGCAGGATGTTGTAGGCCACGCTTGGCGACGTGGCTAGCAGGTCGACATCGTACTCCCGCTCCAATCGCTCTTGGACGATGTCCATATGCAGCAGTCCCAGGAATCCGCAGCGGAAACCCGTGCCCAGAGCCAGCGACGATTCGGGAGTGAACGTTAACGCCGCGTCATTCAATTGAAGTTTCTCCAGCGCCTCTCTCAGTGCCAGATATTCTTCGCCATCTGCCGGATAGAGTCCGGCGAACACCATAGGCTTAAGGGTCTCGTAGCCTGTGAGTGGCTCCGACGCTGGTCGGGCCGCCATTGTCAACGTGTCGCCCACCGGAGCGTCACCGACGCTCTTGAGTCCCGTTGCGACGTATCCGACTTCACCTCTCTTCAGAGACGTTGATTTTGTGGGACCGGGTTGGAAGTAGCCGACTTCGAGAATTTCGCTCTCTTTGTCGGCGGACATCACCCTGATCTTGCCTCTGGATGAAACCTCCCCGTCCAACACCCGAACGTAGGCGACCACGCCTTTGTACGGGTCGTACTTGGAGTCGAAAATCAGCGCGCGCAAAGGCGAGTCTGATTCGCCTTTCGGGCTCGGCACTCTGTCAACTATGGATTGGAGCAACTCATCAATACCCTGCCCTGACTTGGCCGAAACCATGTGAACTTCGTCGGCATTGAACCCGAACGCCTGCTGAACTTCCAGCGAAACGCGCTCAGGTTCAGCGATATCGAGGTCGATCTTGTTCACGACTGGGATAATTTCCAGATCGTGCCCCATCGCCAGATAGACGTTGGCGAGCGTCTGCGCCTGAATTCCCTGAGTTGCGTCCACGATCAGCAACGCCCCTTCACAGGCGGCGAGACTACGGGAGACTTCGTAGGAGAAATCGACGTGACCGGGTGTGTCGATGAGGTTGAGTTGGTAAACCTGCCCATCTGCCGCGGTGTAACTCATCCGCACGGCTTGGGCTTTGATGGTTATTCCTCGCTCACGCTCAAGATCCATCGAGTCCAGAACCTGCTCAACCATATCTCTGGCATCAACGGTGTTGGTTGCCTGGAGGAGACGGTCCGCAAGAGTGGATTTTCCGTGGTCGATGTGGGCGATTATGCAGAAGTTTCGTATGTCGTCAGTGTGATCAGAACTCATGAATTGATGGTAGCATACGGAATTTTGACCCAACAAGCGTCAGGCGTCAATTCGACACTGTTGATATGTCAACTGCGCCCGAGCGCGAACTGTCGAACGTTGAAAGTGATTGAAGAAAAAACTTCGTCGGCGCGGCGAATACTATCAAGAGCGGACATGATAGATAACACGTCCCGTTGCGAATAGTTATCAAGGATGAACGGGTTGTGCTGCCAGGATTCGATGTTCATACGAAACATCGTCGCGGTGTCACGGTCAGAAACTCTCACAGGTGTAACCTGGTCGATTAAACAATTCAGGCCCGCTGAGTTTACTAACTCTTCGACCGTCGGACCCAGATACAGGTTATTAGACTGGCCTACAAGCATCCGAGTCAAAATATCTAGATAGTTGACAAACACTGGATTGTCGGTGTCGATGCTCTGGTTTTCTTCAATCAAAAGCCTGCCGTCTCGGCTCAGGAAGTCGAGCCATCGAGAGACAACGACAGTCGGGTCAGAAATGTGAGTCAAGAGATACCGAGCGTACATAAGGTCTGCCGGAGGGCCGGGGGGCGGATTGCCTGTCACGTCGTGTAGGTAAAACCGCGTTGTTGCGTGTTCCCTGCTCCGGGCCGAGCGGATGAAATGATTGGATATGTCAAGCCCAATCACCGATGCTGATGGAAATGCATCTGCCAGCATGCGCGTGGCGTATCCCGGACCGCATCCGAGGTCAATGGCATATTTGACTGATTCAGGTCCGGCATGACGGATGAATGCCGCCGAAGTTGGCTCGAAGACTTGGGCTAATAGCGCCAGAAGTTGATCCGCGAGCATTGAGTCTCCGAATGCGTAACTCTGATCTTCAGTCATGAGAGCGATTCTGAGTCTCGGCGCTTATCGTGATTCCAACGTGTTTTTTGCTGGTGGGGAAGGGGAGACTCGAACTCCCACGCCTTTCGGCACATGATCCTAAATCATGCTCGTCTACCAATTCCGACACTCCCCCGCAGATTTCTGAATGGAATATGGGTAATTATACCGTCGCTGCCGTTGTGGTGTCGAACAGTCCATCGCGTGCTGACTCGTGGAGTCTGGTACGATGCGACAGCACCACGCAGAGTTAATGCGATTCGTCGAAATATAGCTAGGAACTCGATATGGAGATCACAGATTTCAAAACGTTTATCATGCGCGTAATCGCGCGAAACTGGCTATCCGACAGATCAGGGACGTCGAGGAATCTTGCTTATCAACCCCACGGAGCGTGAAATGTATCTTGGAGTCCAGGGGCTGATGCTAAAAGATCTGAACGAAGTCACCGAAGCGACAATGACAAACATTCGAGACCACGGGTTCACCGGAGCGGCTTGCCGGTACCTCGAACCTTTGGAAACAACCGAATCAGATGCGAAGCGCCTTCGTGAAATAATGAATGTTGGGGGCGTCAACCCGTGCCAGACGGCGGCCCAGCACCCCGATCTGATCGACCCGGACCCGGACAAGCGGGCCAAGGGCGTTTGGGCCATGCAACTCATGTGCAAGGTGGCTCGTTGGCTGGGCGGGGACAACCTCTATGTCAGGTCCGGCAGCCTGCACCCTAATGGCTCGTGGTATGCCCACCCCGACAACTACAAACCTGAGACATTCGAGACGCTGGTCTACAGTCTCAAAAGGGTGTGCGAAGCGGCAGAATCTGAAGGCACGATGCTAGCGATTGAAGACCACACGCTATCGATATTGGACACTCCAGAACGCATCGCCGAGCTAATCGAGGTCGTGGGATCAGACACCCTTCGATTTAACATGGATCCGGTAAATTTCGTGGGCAGCGTTCCCGAGGCGTTCTCCACAACCGAATTGATAGACTATCTCTTCGACGTTCTCGGATGCTACACGATCTGCGGCCATGCAAAAGATTTGTTCCTTCAGGACAGATTGGTTTTGCATGTTTAAGAGACGGTGATCGGACAGGGAATCGTCGACAACGCCCGGTATCTGCAAAGGTCTGAAGAGGCGTGCCCCTGCGGCTTCGTTCAGATCGAACATCTGCCCGATGGTCAGATACCTGCCGCGCGCATAGCGTTATATGAAATCGGAATCGAAACCGGCGTTGAATGGCTCGATATAGACGTCTAACCGCTCCTAACCGATGCCGATGTGAAATGCAGTCGAGTTTGGCGCTACAATATTCAATGAACGTCAAATTTCCAACCCGGAGCTGGATTCATCTAGTATCAATACAATCAGAAAACACATTTGAGGTGAGAACTACATGGCCAAGCAATTTCAACACAGCGAGGATGCTCGAAGAGAGCTCATGGTGGGTATCGAGACACTTGCGCGTGCCGTCGGCGTGACACTGGGGCCTGCCGGCAGGAACGTAGTTCTCGATCAGGACTTTGGGCCTCCTCAGATTTGCAGCGACGGCGTGACAATCGCTAAGGCAATTGAGCTTCCAGATGCGTTCCCGAACATGGGAGTGCAGTTACTGAAAGAAGCCGCGTCGAACACGAACGATGACGTCGGTGACGGCACCACTACTTCGACGGTTATAGCCCACAATATGGTGCGTGAGGGGTTTAAGAACCTTGCCGCCGGAGCGAACCCGATGGCGCTCAAAAAAGGCATCGATTTGGCCGTCGATGCCATTCGCGGTGAGATTGCAAATATGTCCCGACCAGTCGAAGGTCGAGAGCAGATTGGACAAGTTGCGATTCTATCTTCCCATGATCCAGAGATGGGTAATTTGCTGGCCGACATTTTGGATAAAATCGGAAGTGAAGGAATCGTGACTGTTGAGGAATCCAAAGGCATGGGATACGAGGTCGAGTATGTCGAAGGCATGCAGATCGACCGAGGGTACCTCTCCCCTTACATGGCGACTAACCAGGAACGAATGATCGTCGAGATAGATGCGCCTCGAATACTACTCACCTCTGAGAAGATTTCATCGGCCTCTGAACTAGTCCCCATTCTTGAAACCATCAGCGCGACCACCAAAAATATCATCATTATCGCAGAGGACATCGACGGAGAAGCTCTGGCCACGCTGGTGGTAAACAAGCTGAGGGGCAACCTCAACTGTCTTGGAATCAAGGCTCCCGCTTTTGGCGACCGCAGGGCCGCTATCCTAGACGACATGGCCGTCCTGTTTGGAGCCAACGTCATCAGTTCCGACGCCGGCCGAACTCTAGATTCTGTCACGTTAGACGATCTGGGGACCGTTCGGCGAGTGATCGCGACGAAAGATGAGACTACATTCGTGGAAGGTGGCGGAGACCAGGTAAATATCCACGCCCGAATCGGCCAGATTCGCCAACAGGCCGAGGAGACCTCGTCCGATTACGACCGCGAAAAGTTGGAGGAACGAGCCGCCAAGCTGTCCGGCGGGGTGTCGGTTCTAAGGGTTGGAGCCGCAACCGAAATCGAGCTTCGCGAGAAGCGCCAGCGACTCGAAGACGCCATCGCAGCCACCCGGGCGGCTATGGCAGAAGGAATTGTTCCAGGCGGCGGTGTTGCGCTATTGCGGGCTTCCAATGCTACTTTGGCGAATATCGACGCCACTGGCGACGTTCTCACTGGCGTTCAAATAGTGGCGCAGGCTGCCAACTACCCAATTATGTTGATCTCTGAAAACGCTGGTCTCAGCGGTGAAATCGTTCTTGACAAAATCAGGCAAGGCGAGGGCGACTACGGATTCGATGCAGAGATCGGCGAATATGGTAGCATGTTCGAAATGGGAATCGTTGACCCTGCCAAAGTGACCCGGTCGGCTCTTGAAAACGCCGCCAGCGTTGCCGGAATGGTGTTGACGACTGAGTCGTTGATAACCGAATTGAACCCAATGAAACTGCCTGCTCCATTCGACGACTAATTGTGATCGCACAACAGGCAAAAACTTAACTGCGTTGTCCCCCATACAGGGCCGCCCGTTCCTGGGGGATGACGCCGACTTGCGAAACCGCGTACCTGCCAGCGCCGTATCCAAACACGAGATGTTTCAGGCAATGATGGAAGAAGAAAAATCACAGGTGTCCGAGGTCGAAAACCAACCAGACGACGGCCAGGAATACACAATCAATGTCAAAGGCGTGACCAAGAACTTCGGCGCGCTGATTGCGGTGGACAACCTTTCGTTTGCTGTTCGGAAGGGTGAGATCGCCGGGTTCTTGGGGCCAAATGGCTCTGGCAAAACGACCACGATGCGGATGTTGACTTCCTACTACACTCCCGATCGAGGCTCCATTACGATCAACGGCGTCGACACTCAGGAGAACGATCTCGAAACGCGTGCATCCATCGGCTATCTGCCAGAAAACAATCCTCTGTATGAGGACATGCTTGTTTCAGAATACCTCGCGTTCGTCGCAGAGTTGAGAGGATTGTCAAAGTCAGAGCGCAAGGAAAATCTTGATCAGACCGTGGAGGAAACTGGCCTCCAGAACGTTTACCACCGTCCGATTCACGAGCTGTCCAAGGGTTACCATCAGAGGGTAGGGCTGGCACAGGCGATCCTGCACCACCCAACAATTCTCGTGCTGGACGAGCCTACGGAAGGGCTTGACCCCAATCAGCGCATCACAATTCGCGACCTGATCCGCAATCTTGGGGGCGAACGAACAGTGCTTTTGAGCACACACGTGATGCAGGAGGTCGAGAACACCTGCCAGCGCGTGTTGGTGATCAGTCAGGGAAACTTGGTTGCCAACAGCCCCGTGGATGAACTTCTCCAACAAGCTATGGAACTGCGATCCGTCTATTTGGAAGCGGAAGGCAACCAGATCGAAAGCGGTCTAGCGACATTGGATTCTATTTCTGAAGTCGAGCCTTTAGAGAGTGATGGCGGTCGCAAGAGGTACCGGATATCGATGTCTGGAGACGTCGACGCGCGAGCGGATATATTCCATCTTGCCAAGAAGCGAGACTGGATTTTATGGGAGTTGCACGAGGAACGTCCCAGGCTGGAGGACGTGTTCCATAGTCTCACCGTCGGCGCAACGGAATCCTCGGAGAGCGCGAACTAAATGTTTCGTTCTCCCCTACTGACGCTCGTCAAAAAAGAGGTAAAAGGCTACTTCGACCAACCCGCGACATACATCATCATCGTCCTGTTTGTGGCAGTTATATCCACAGTCTATTTCAGAACTGCCCCGATTCTGGGCGAAGCGTCGCTCAGGCCGATGTTTACGGTCGACCTTGTGATAGACCAACCATCGCTGCCCTGGCTCCTAGCAGTATTCGTTCCTGCTGCCACGATGCGGCTGCTCGCCGAAGAAAACCGCGACGGGACACTCGAAATATTGCTCACCCACCCCATAAAAGGCTGGGTCGTTTTGATGTCGAAGTTCATATCCGGATTTCTGTTCGTTGCCCTCATGATAGTGACCACGATTGGGATTCCCATTGCGGTTCAGACCGCAGGAGACCTCGATGTTGGCGCGGCGATCGGGCAGTACATTGCCAGCCTTTTCCTGGCTGCTTCGTTCGTCTCTATCGGCCTGTTCACGTCCAGTTTGACCCGAAATCAGATTATTTCGTTCATCCTGGGCTTCGCCATGACTATGATCCTGATGATAGTCGGCCGAGACGAAGTTGCTGTCACATTGCCGGCTCAGCTCGCAGCCTTGTTACAGGACCTGTCTCCGGTTACGCACTTCTCCAGCATTGCGCGAGGGGTGATTCATCTTCGTGACGTGATCTACTTTGTCGCTTTGATATCAACGTTCCTGAGCGCGACGTTCCTGATGATTAGGGGCCGCACTCTCAGCCACAAAAGCACTCAATACCGCAACCTCCAGCTTGGCGTGGCTGGCTTGATCATATTTTCTGTTCTCGTCGGTTGGTCAGGTACGACAATTGGTGGCCGACTCGACCTCACCGAAGACAAACTGTTCACCATGAGTCCAGCGACTTCACAAATACTTGCACAGCTTGACGACATTCTCACGGTGGAAGTGTTCGAGTCGGACGAACCGCCTCCCCAGATAAAATTGGTCACACGAGACGTCAACGATTTCTTGGACGATTTTGTTGCAAGCTCTGACGGCAAGGTCCGACTCGTTAAACGGTTCCCCGCTGACAATGAAGACGAAGCCCGCAAGGCATCTCTTGCCGGCGTCCCTCCTGTTCAATTCAACCGCCAGAGCCAGAGCGAATTGCAGATCACAACGGGATACCTGGGCCTCGCGATGACATACATCGATCAGCGCGAGGTGTTGCCGTTTATTTCCACCGTGGACGGTTTCGAATATCGGCTTGCTTCTCTTGCGAACAAAATGCTGCAAGAACAGAAAAAAACCGTAGGATTTTTTACCGGACACGGCGAAAAAACGGCGGCTGCAGGATTCCAGACCTTTGCGGGCCTACTCTCGGACGCCTATGAAGTGGTCGATATTCCCATCGAAGAGGACGTCGCTCCAGACCTGTCAGGCATCGATGTGGTTATTGTCGGAGGCCCAAATCGCCACATCCCCGATCTCGCAGCCGATGCATTGCGCCAATTTATCGATTCCGGCGGCCAAGCCATGCTAATGATCGACTCGGTCCTGATAGACCAGTCTAGACTAATCGCTCAACCCAATTTGAACAGCTTCGGTCAGTTCCCTGCCGAGTATGGCGTGGTCGTCGAGAACGATCTGGTGTTCGACATGCAGGCGAATGAAACGCTGTCGTTCGGCACACAACTGGGAAGCGTATTCCTGCCTTATCCGTTCTGGCCTCGCGTCCCTGTCGTCGACGAAAAGGTCGCCGGCAACGTATCCACCGCTCTCATGCCGTGGGCCAGTTCTCTCGGCATAACAGAAGATGCCCGAACCCGAATCGATGTAATTCCGCTTGTCGAAACCACTGAATTTGCTTCAATCGACTTCAACTACGGAGATGTGCGGCCAAACTCGCCCACACTCAATGACCCTGTCGGAATTAATCAGGTGCAGAGCCTGATGGGCGTCGCAATTTCAGAACGCCAAAACTCCCCTGACGATTCATCATTCAGGCTCGTTGTTTTTGGCACATCCCGTTGGCTGATGGATGGGATCACCGACAGGTCCCAGCAGAATCTGGCGATGGGACTGAATCTAGTTGATTGGCTCGCTCAGGAGGACGCTCTGGCCTCCGTGAGGTCTAAAGCAGTGACGGCCCGTGATTTGTTGTTCAACTCGACCACCCATGAGAACGTTGCCCGCTGGTCCAACGTCGCGGGTGTTCCGTTGGCCCTAATCGCATTCGGTCTATTCAGATCCGCTCGGCGCCGGCGTTTCGGCATGTCACAGTATGGTCAAACGAGTGCTAGTCAATCTCGGTTCCGCCTTAGGCGACGAGCCAAGCCGCCCAAGGATGATGAAGGTGACTCAGAGTGAAGAGTAAACAACTCGGTTACGTCTTGATGGCGCTCATCGTCGTCGGGATCGCGGGTCTCGTCATTCGGGTCATCGCACGGACCGGACCTGAAGACATGCTCGCCGGTCTCGTTCAGGTGTCGAGAGAGGCCAGTGACAAGATCATTATCACGAGTGATGAATTTGAGGCAGAGCTTGTCCGACTCGGCGATGAGAACACCGGATACGCTTGGTTCATCAACGACGAGCCGGTGTTCGTGCCCAAGCTTGAACAGTTCTGGCTTGCGGTCTCGGACCTGTACAGCGCTCAGCTAATTGCCGAAAATCCCTCTAGCCAGACTCGCATGGGAGTCGCTGACGGCGAGGGCGTTCAGGTGTCATTCTTCCAAGATCGGCGCTCGCTTCAAGAGAAATTCATTGTGGGGACATGGAAGCCAGAAATCAGGCTTTGCTATGTTCGACGAGCGGGCCATGACGAGGTTTATGGAGTGCCTTGTCCTCTGGGAAACATTTTCGATCCGATTCCCGACGGTTGGAAGAACCCTGTGGTCGTGGCGATTCCGCCGCAGGAGATTGCGTCCGTGGAGTTCACGTATCTGGATGAGCGGTTCTTGCTGATAATGAATCCGGATGAGGAATGGGTAGTTGTCGGCGAAGATGGAGAAGTGATTCCAGCCCACCCGTTGGCAGTCAATTCAGTATTCGGCGCCTTGCAGGTGCTGGTGTCATCCGGTTTCGCTGAGGAAGAAGTAGCCGACGAATTGAACTTCGCGGTGCCGGACGCGATGATTCGAGTGGTTACGAAAGAAGGGTCAAGCGCTCCAACGACTCGATTGAGATTTTTGATCCGCGACGAATTGTCTCTATATCTGGCGGTGCCAACCTCGGCGACGACATTTATTGTGGACCAAGCGGCGGCAGGTGGACTGCTGTTGAGGAAAGACGCGTTCCTCACGAACTAGGAAATCTGAGCGTCCCAATCGGCAATCTCCACCTGGAGCGCAGACTGTATTATTTGGCGGTTTCGCTTGCGATTTCGTCCGTGGGTTCGTATCCTCTTCGTCTCAAAGCGTGACCCAACAGGGCATGGGCGAACACGATGACTGCCAATGCTGAGAATGCCACCACGACCTTCAGTTCAGCATAGTTAAGCACGCTCAGAAACACGATCATCGTGTACCCGAATATGATGCTGAACAATGACACGAATGGCAGAGTGAACGGCAATTTCCTGGCGCCCAACGTCACTACGCACGCGAACGCGACACCGGCCAGACCATAGCCAGCAAACACCACCAGTGTCGAGCCTGCGAACGTTGCCAGCGCGTCTCCACCCTTCAACCTTGTGAACACGGAATGCCAGTGGCCGACCACCGCGGCTGTCGCAGGAATCACCAGCCACGACCCCTCAATGCCCAGCGCTTGCGCGACGAAAATCGCGACAATCCCTTTAGCCATGTCTCCAAGAAACACCACCGCCGCTGGAACCTTGCCAACGGTTTTTAGCACATTGGAAGAGCCGGCAAGACCTGTTCCGGTAAGGAATATATTGACGCCGCGCCTTCGGCTTACCTGATCCGCCAGGGGCAATGCTCCAAGAACATAGCTTGTCGAAGCCACAAGCAACAACATCGAAAGATCGACGGATGAGAAGAGGTCTCCGAAAGTAGGCAAAATTCAGTCTCCTCAGAGCGTGGCTGGACGGTATGATTGTATCACCATGAATGGCTGGGCGACAGGTTTGATTCACAGCAATCACAAAAGGAGGCACCCTTGGATTCAGGAGCGATATGTCGCCCTTGAATTTGTTGATGATGATGCCTTTGATCAACTCCCGTTCTTCATCCGACACCAGCGACACCGTCCCGTAAAATGAGGCGAAAACGCCGCCTTTGTCGATGTCTCCGACCAACAGAACGGGCGAATTCAGGTGGAGAGCGACCTCATAAATACTATGGCGCCTTTCCTCAGGTTGATTTCGGCAGGACTGCCTGCGCCCTCTTCCACTACGACATCGTATTGCGAACTGAGCGTGTCCAACGCTGAAGTCGAGGTCCCCCATAATCGAGTCCGCCTGCTCGCGTAGGCTTTCGATGCGAGATTTCCGGCAGGCCTGCCCATGACAACGAGCTGGGACCTATGGTCGGCTTCTGGCTTGAGCAGTATCGGGTTCATTTCTACTATAGAAGCGACACCGGCGGCCTCGGCTTGAACAATCTGCGTCCTGCCCATTTCTCTGCCGTCGGGGGTCACCCCGGCATTCAGCGATATATTCTGCGACTTGAACGGCGCGGTCCGATAGCCATCCTGGGCGAATATTCGGCACAGGGCAGTAACAAAAACGCTCTTGCCCACCGAGGATCCGGTTCCTTGAACCATGACAAACTTGGCAGGCACTCTAGTCCTCGTTCCTGCGGCTCTGGCCTGCGTTATTCGCGCCGACAATCACGGGCATGCCAGTGTCGGGGTGGGTCAGGATACGAACTTTGACTCCGTATACGTTCTGTATAATCTCTTCGGTCAGGACGTCCTGAGGCCTGCCGTCGGCGAAATTCCTGCCCTCACGGATCACGACAATGCGGTTGCAGTATTGAGCGGCCAGTGTCAGGTCGTGCATTGCAACCACGACGACACTGTCTTCTCGCGACTTGAGATTGGTAAGTAGCTCCATTATCGCCGGTTGATGGGCGATATCGAGATTGGAGGTCGGCTCGTCCAGCAACATGACAGGACACTGTTGAGCCAACGCCATCGCGATCAAAACCCGCTGACGCTCACCGCCCGACAGACTGTCCAAGTCTCTGTTTGCTAATTCATCAGTGGACGTTGCCACCATCGCCTCATGCGCGATCTCAGCGTCGTTCTTGCCTTCCCACTGGAGCATGCCAAGATGCGGATTTCTGCCCAGAAGAACCAAATCCCACGCCGTTAGGCCTGAGGGAGTACGGGGATTTTGAGGCACCACAGAGACCAATCGAGCGCGTTCGGTGGCCCGCATGCGATCCAATCTAGACCCAAGAATTTCCACCACGCCGCCTTCCTGCTTCAAAACCCCGCTCATCAACCGAATTAGCGTCGTTTTGCCCGTGCCGTTGGGGCCGACAAGCCCCACAAATTCTCCGGCTGAGGCTGAAAAATCGAAGCCGCTCAGGACCTGCCTTCCGTCGTAGCCGAAGCTCAGATTCTGGACGTCAAAGACGCGACCAAGATTCGGACGTTCTTGATCTTCAATGTCATGTGCGTTTCGGGATGTCAACGACGTCAAAGGGCTATGGTCTTCCGATTTCGCAATAAGTACAAAAAAAATGGCGCTCCGCAAAACGCTGTGACGATTCCAACAGGAAGTTCGGCAGGGGTGACAATCGTGCGGGCCACCAGATCGGCCAAGATCAAGAAACCTGCTCCGACCAACGCGGACATCGGCAGTAGGAATCGATAATCTCCGCCCCAGGCCAATCTCACGACATGGGGAGCGACGAGACCCACAAAGCCTATCAACCCACTGAAGGACACCGCGGCGGCGGTCCCCAGCGTGGCCGAGACGACGAGCAGAAGTTTCGCTCGTTCTACGCTCACGCCTAATTGAGCAGCGTGGTCTTCATCCAATTGCAGGACATTTAATATCCGTCCGTATGCAGCGAAAGTGAGAGCCGCAGGCAGGAGATAGGCCAAGACGAACGCGCTATGACTCCATCTAGCCGATATGAACCCGCCCAATAACCAACTCAGCACCGGCCTGATGTCGGGATCGCTGCGGATCATCAATAGGCTAGTGACCGCTCCCGCCAGCGATGCGATTGCTACCCCGGCCAGTATCAACGTGGTCAATGCGGTCCCGCTGGCCTGTCGGGCGATTATGTATGCCATGACAACCGCGACCATCCCGCCAGCGAACGCCGCGGCAGGCAGAACGCTGATTCCCACGACGAACAACGGAACACCTGAAACCAACACAATCGTGGCCCCCAATCCAGCGCCCGATGCCACGCCTATCAGGTACGGGTCCGCCAGCGGGTTTTTGAACAAACCCTGGTACGCCGCCCCGCATGTTGCTAAGGCACCGCCGACTATCCCAGCCAACACGACTCTCGGCCAGCGCAGTTGCCACAAGATAGTTTCCCACGTCGATGGCCAGTCGGCTTCAATCGAGACGAACGGAAGTCGCGAAACTAGTATCTTAACTACGTCGCCTATCGGTATCCCTACCGATCCCTGGCTGACAGCGAACAACGCGACCACCACAACCGCGCCAGAGGCGGCAACGAGACGCCACCAGGGGTATCGAAGGCCCACCGATACCGGAATGCTCGGGTATCGGGAAGCCGGAAATTCATGCTTCCTGCCGCTCACTGATAGTCCTCATTTGTTTTGGAGTAGTCGTTTCGATTACGGGAACAATCCTGGATAGACCCAGCGGGCCAGCTCCTCGATTCCCTGGACGAATCTAGGGCCAGCGATTGACAGCGCATCAGAGGTTGGAACGTAAACGGAGCGGTTTCGCACAGCCAGCAAGTCCTTAAAAACCGGATCGCCGCTGATCGAATCTCCGTAAGACGCGATTATGACGCCGGGGTCCCGCTCGACGATCAGTTCTGGGCTAATCTGCTCGTAGCCAACTACGTCGAACGCGATGTTCTCCAATTTGAGAACGTCGAACACTTGCTGAATCAGCGTGCCCTGTCCTGGGGTCCACAGTGCTCCCTCATCTTGAAACACGCTAGGGCCTGCCGTATAGTCGGCCATCGTTGCGGTGATGGTCTTAACTCGCTCTTCGAAATCTGATGCCACAGCCTCCGCGCTGACCGGGTTGCCGACAATCTCGCCCCAGAGTCGAATACGGTCGGCTACCTTATTGAAATCATCGCTTAAGGTGGCGATGAACAGCACTCTCAGACCGGCGCGCTCCAAGTCTTCCTTGAACCGGTCGAAAAACAAGAACACAAGATCAGGTTCCAAGGCAACGGTCGCCTCGACGTCCATGTTGAAAGCGCCGCCGACCCTCGGAACGT
>Ga0066860_10000223_pt1 | contig 24163 bp, 26 predicted proteins | sample ETN07SmetaG_FD_65601 | JGI IMG/M metagenome (GOLD analysis project Ga0066860, IMG submission 65601) | Marine microbial and viral communities from oxygen minimum zone, Eastern Pacific Ocean - ETNP2014F14-07SV275 | ecosystem: Environmental > Aquatic > Marine > Oceanic ... | reverse complement strand
GATCGATGAATATCTCTGGGGCGCCATCTACACTCGGCCCGATCTCGACCCGCAAAGCCGGGCCATCTGCGCCCTTTCCGCCATGACGGTGATGGGCCAATATGACCGCCAGATCCGCCGCCGAATCGAAGGGGCGCTTCGGGTTGGAGTAACCCCGAAGGAGATCATGGAGTTGTTCTTTCACCTGATCCTCTACGGTGGCTATATCAACTCCCGGACCGCCATCCGCGTGGCGCGTTCGGTCTTCACAGAACAGGGTCTCAGCGCTTAAGAATCAACCGGAGTATCGATTCGATATGAAATTACGCCTAGATGACGGCATAGAACTTTTCTATACCATTGACGACTTCACCGACCCCTGGACGGAACCCGAAACGGTGGTGATGCACCACGGCATGGCCAAGAGCCACAAGATGTGGTTCGGTTGGGTGCCTATCATCGCCCGGCATTACCGCGTCATCCGATTCGACATGCGGGGCATGGGGCTGTCGGACGTGTCGGGGCCGGATCATGCCTGGACCCTGGACAGCTTCACCGCCGACCTGAAAGAGTTCGTCGACAAGATGGAGCTGGACAAGTTCCACCTCATCGGTGAGACCGTGGGCGGGTCCATCTCCATGAATTACTCCATCAACAATCAGGAGCGGTTGCGCTCACTGACGGTGGCCACTTCGCCCACCAGCTTCGACTCCCACCACAAAGAGAGCGCCGACCTCATCGACCGGGAGGGAATCAACGTCTGGGTGGAAGAGTCTATCGGGCGCCGATTGGACCCGCAGATCGTCGACCCCGCCTATATCCGCTGGTACGCCGAACAGATGAAAGCCACTGCCCCCCATGTGGTGGCTGGGTTCCAGCGCACCGCTAGCGGGGACATTGGACCAATGCTCAGAGACGTTCAAACACCAATGTTGATGCTGGCTGCAGCTACTCTGCGGGAAGAGGTCTTGGGAGATTTTAGAGGCGCATCCGACCTATTCCCGAATGGCCGGAAAGTGATCTTTCCCGGAGTGCAGGGCTTTGTGCAGCACATTTTGCCGGTTCCCTGTGCCAGGGTCTGGTTGGACTTTGCCCAGGGTCTATCTGGTTCGTAGATGCGTGTTCGTACCTAACGGCTTGTATCTAATGAATGATGAAGAACCGGGGCAAGACCAAGAGCAATCTCAAGATGGTCAGACCGAGCAGGCGTCTTGGAATGGACTCTGGAGCCGCCTGAACCTTCCGAAGCTGATACGACAAGAAGGTAATTCCTATTTCATCGACCCCAAATTCCGTCGCCACTACATGCGGTACTTGTACCATTAGTTGCTGGCCACGGTGGTCCTGGCCTGCGTCTTATTGTTAGTAAACTCGCTACCCAGCGCCGCGTTTGCCGCTGGTATTGGCTCCAGCGTGGTTAGAATCTTCGTGATGTCTTCAGGAACCACTTCACGCCTGCGGGCGCTCATCGGCGGACACACCATTGCGATAATACTTCGGTCTCTAGCCTCATTAATCTTGTTCGGCGAACCTATCGAATCGATCATCTAAAGTCGCAGCCTCTCTAACGCGGTTGCGATCACCGACACTGAACATCCGCCGGACGCTGGAATCGCCATTGGAATGTCCAGCAGAACCTGGAGCTTCGAAGTCTTCTTAGCCATTCTGGGCGCTGTTTTGATCCTAGCCCTATTCAAGCTGGTTTTGAGACCACAGCTCAGAGACTTGATTTAGACTCGGGACAATTGATTCTCACGAAGCCGTTTGAGAGATTGAGTAGCCAATCCAAACCGCGGCAAGACCCAGACACACCTGGAGACCGATGTTGGAGAATGCTGCTAACGACTGACCATCCCTGAGCAACTGAACGGTCTCGTACCCAACGGTTGAAAAGGTCGTGAAGCCGCCCAGGACTCCTATGAGCAATAACGCCCGCGCTTCCTGGCTAAGCAGGTTACGGCTTTCAGAAAGCCCACCTAACAACCCAATCAACAAACATCCCAGTATGTTTACCGTTAGGGTTCCGGCGGGCAGCGACAAGGTGTGAAGGAAGTCTTGCACCCAGTTGGTGACTGCATAGCGCATCACCGCGCCGAAAAACCCACCAACACCCACCAGCAAAATAAGTAGCAACTTAGTCTCCTTCTCAAAGAGCTTGTCCCTGGTATAACCCGCGTTGTCCGAACCTGAGGTCAAACGGCACTGAAAGAAAGAATGATTACCAGTTGTACCACCATTAACTAAGCCGTAGACCATTCAGTGAAATTATTCATTAGTAGCCATTTTTCCATCTTCTTGGTAAATGGTTCCTAGCCTGACGCAGCGGGTTTGTAGAAAAATTGACGCCCCATTCCAGCCGTGCCAGAAAAGCTTCTGAGTTCAATTTGAAGCTTTGAGTTGAAAACCCCATGTCTGGTGCTCTTACGTTCGTTTCACCCCATTCGTGCTGAGAGCCTCAATAAATAGGGCCAGACAACTCCTCTGCAAATGCGGAGAACCGTATTGCCGGACAATAGTCTTTCAGGCCGAAACGGTGGATTGGGTCAGCGCATTAGTTCCAAGTTTGCTCCATTCTTTCACCTCCACCGGATTCACGTCCCCCTAAACGCATTATTTGCCATCGCCGTCGGCGCACTGCAGCCGGGCTGAGATCGGTAGGTGTTCCGTTACCTGCTGGACATCGTGGACGCAATTTTCTTCGTCCTAAGGGCAGACATTTTAAGCTCCATAGGCAAATGATATGTAATTGTGATACCAGCTGCCGGTGGCCTACCAATACCAATCGCTGCACGCCGCTCTAGCACGATTTTGAAGTCGAGACGTAGGGCACATTCCCGTTGTGGGGTGGGATAACCAGCGCAAGCTAGTGGGGATGACCCGCAGGCACGATATCATTCGGGCCTATACCGGTAGCACCAGAGAGGGATAAGTAGCACGGTATTGCTCACCTCACCTGGACTAAAACCCTCCATTGGCCCACATTTGTTCCTGGAATAAAATCCGGTTTCGGCACCTGAGTGCTTGCTTAAAGCTCGTATAAAATCAACCCAGGGAGGCCATATAACATGAACCTTTCACTTGAAGGCAAGATAGCCATCGTGACCGGAGGCAGCAAAGGCATCGGCCGGGCCACCGCGTTGGCTTTGGCCCAAGAGGGCGTGGACGTTGCCATCTGCGCACGCGGCAAGGCCGACCTGGAAGATACTACCGCAACGATCGAGGCCGCCTCTGGCCGCAAGGTTTTGCCCATACAGGCAGATATGGGAGAACCGAAGGACATCACGGCAATGGTGGCGGCCACAGTGGCTGAATTTGGCGGCGTAGACATCCTAGTCAATAACGCAGTGAATTCAAAAGCCGCGCCATTCATGGAGTTGACCGACGAAGACTGGATGAACCATATCAACGTTAAAGTCATGGGATACGTACGTTGTTCGCGAGAGGTTATTCCCCACATGCAGGCACGGGGTGGCGGAAGGATAATCCACATCGGCGGAATGGCCGCCCGGCAAGCGAACACACTTGCCAACAGCAATGGCGTAACCAATTCATCGGTCTCCAACATGGCCAAGAATCTCTCTGATGCATTCGCGTCCGAGGGAATATTGGTCAATTGCATCCATCCGGGAACAACAAGAACCGAAAGGCAAACCCGAAGCCTGATAGCGCGAGCGGACCATGCCAATATTTCAGTTGACGAAGCCGAACGCCGCGCCGTCGCGGATATACCCATCGGCCGCATGGTGGCATCCAAAGACATCGCCGACCTGATCTTGTTCTTGGTATCGGACCGCGCTGGGGCCATCACCGGCCAGACCATCGCCGTCGAGGGCGGAGCAGGCCGCGGTATGAATTTCTAATTCTGGCATTTACCTATCGCAACCGATACCCTGAATAAGTCATCAAAATACATGGGCCTATCCGATACAACAACCCGGGCACGACCTCTCCGGCCGTCTCACCGCATAGACCAAAAGGAAAAATAGATGCTTAACCTGGCCAACGGGGTTGGACCCATCGCACAGACGCTGAACCTGCGGACGTTATTCTTCCTCACGCCCTTGTTGCTACTTCTCGTCGCAGCGTGCTCCTCGGACTCGGTTGACCCGATCATCTCCAGCGAGCAACAGGCCGGAGGACCGGAGTACGCGGGCGTCATCGTAACCACAGACATGGCGGTGGGCGTGAGCCGCATCATGTTCGGCGTGGTCAACCGCGACGGAATGCCGGAATTAAGTACATCCTCGGATGTGAAGGTCTATTTCTTGGTGCCACGGGAAGACGCCAGGGAGTTGAAACAATCGCTGACCGCCAGATTCGTAAACTGGCCGACCACGGTCGGCGGCGTGTTCGTGGCGGACCTAGACCTGGACACTGCTGGGGCTTATGAACTGGACATTAGTTTCACATCCAGCATCGGCGCTCCCATCTTCGCCCAGACCAGTTTCTTGCTCAAAGAAGAACCCAGCACTCCAGCTCTCGGCTCAGCGGCCCCGGCCAGCGTAACCCACACGGCCGCTCTCACCGACGACATTTCCCACATCACCAGCTCTCCTGTCCCGGACCCGGACCTTTATGAGCTGTCTATCCATGAAGCGCTGCAACAGGACAAGCCCGTGGTTATCGTGTTTGCTACCCCAGCATTCTGTGTTAGCGCAACCTGCGGGCCGCAAGTGGGTGAGCTGACCAAGGTGAAAGAGAGCGTGGGAGACCGGGCGAACTACATCCACGTAGAGGTCTTTGAAGAGCCTCATCTGGTGGAGGGGGCAAGGCCTACCGGCGGTCTGGTCCCAGCAGTAGAGGAGTGGGGGCTGCCCACGGAACCGTGGACGTTCATAATCGACAGTCAGGGATTGGTGCGCGCCAAATTCGAGCAGTTCACCACGGCGTCTGAGATTGAATCCAAGCTCCGGGAGATTCTTTAGCCGTCGGGAGCCATAAGATCGCGAACACCGGTGGCGATGAGGTCGCCGCGATATACGCTATAGGTAACTACCACTTTTTCACCAAGAATTTGGTGTTGCCTCAGGTGTGCAGCGTTGATGCCGACAGGTCCTTCCGTGGAAAACGTCCAAACTTTACCGTCGTCGTCCCGCACGCGTAGTAGCTCAATCTCCACCAAATCACGCTCGACAGCCTCTACGATCAATCCGGTCACCGTTTTTTCACTGTCACCGCCGCAGGCCGCCGCAATCAGCAACACGGCCATGCCTGCCGTCAACGCCGATACCAGTCTTTTAGTCCCGCGCCGTCCTATGGTCGGAATCATCCGAATTTGAACACCTTGACGGCCGCCAGCGCCGTTGCCACCACCCATCCGCCCAGAGCAGCTAAGTATGGCCAAGTTTCCCAGATGGGTTCGCTGTCGATGGCGATGTCCCGCAGCGCCGCCAGCATGGGAGTTAGGGGCAGGGCCAACGACAACTCAGGCAAGATCCAAGGCAGGGCCGCAGTGGAGAAGAAAGTGCCGGACAGGAACATCATGGGCAGGGCCACGGCGTTGCCCATTCCCGAGGCGGCCGCCGGAGACTTGGCCCAGGCCGACAAGATGAACCCGATGTTCAAGAACACAACGCTGCCCAAAGCCGTAACGGCCAAGACCCAGATCAGATTCCCATTAACGTGCCCACCGAAGACAAATACACCCAGGGCCAGGATTATTCCAGCCTGCACCAAGGCCAATAGGACGTGGGCTGTGATCTCGGCGGCGAAGAATTTCCAGATAGGAAGAGGGGTAACCAGCAGCCGTTTCAAGATGGACAGGTTCCGGAATGTGCTGATACGGACGGCGATTGAAATGATGGAGTTGGTCATGATTCCCAGCCCCAGCAGCCCGATAAGCACGTTATCGAAGTAGTCGACCTCAGAAGCCTGAATAACGTCGGCTGTCAGCAGTTGGGCCGGCACGATAGGCCCGCCATCCGAGTGGATGTCAGACACCAAGTTGCGAATCGCTCCGTCAACCAATTGGTTGCGGTCGGGATTGCGAGTGCTGTAGACCAGCGTCACCGGCGCAGGGCCAGTTGCTTGGGCCTGTGCTGCCGGGTCATCGAACATCTCTGGGATCACTATCAGATATCCCAGGTCGCCGTCAGTTATCTTTTCCCTCGCCTTGGCGGGGTCATCCTCGTCAAACTCCAACTCCAGGAATTCGATCCCGTCCAGCCGTTCCAGGAAAATCTCGGCCCTGGGGCCGCCGGACTTGTCGATAACCGCCACATCGGCGGCGCCAACGCCATTGAAATCGAACAGGCCGAAAACCACCACTAACATCAGAGGAAAGAATAAAGCCCAGAAAATGGCTTGGCGGTTGCGCGCCATCATTTTCAGATCGGCCAAGACCAACGCAACCAAATCTAGTCCCTTAACTCGGTGCCGGTGAGTTCAAGAAAGACATCTTCCAGAGTAACCGGGGTGATCTGCAGGTTTTCCAGTCCCAGACCGGCCTTGGCAATCTCATCCAGCATGCCCCGTAGCGCAGATGGGCTATTGGCGAGCCGCAGCAGGTAGGTGTTCTCAGATACAGCATCGTCTTCAGCCTGTTTTTCTTGCTCCCCTGGCTTTCGAGACAGCTCTCGGGATTGGACCACTTCCTCGCCGCCGTTCAAGGATTCCAGTTGGGCGGTGGTCATCGGTTTGTCCATGGTCAACTTCACGGTATAGCTGGCTTCCAGTTGGTTGATCAGGTTCTGGGGAGAATCCAACGCCAGAATCTTTCCGTGGTCCATGATGGCCAGGCGGTTGCAGAGAATCTCGGCTTCGTCCATGTAATGAGTCGTGAGCACTACGGTGACGCCGCGCTGGTTGACCTCACGGATCAGGGACCAGAGATTGCGGCGTGCCTGCGGGTCGAGGCCGGTGGTGGGTTCGTCTAAGATCACCAATTCCGGGTTGTTGACCAGGCTGGCCGCCACTGCAAAACGTTGCGCTTGCCCACCGGAGAGCTCCGAGATGCGGCTGCCAGACTTATCCGCCAGTCCAACCTGTTCAAGCAGGGCTTTTGGAGGGGTCTTATTCGGGTAGAAGCTTCCCAGCAGGTTCAAGATCTCGGTCAGATCAAGGTAGCCGTAATAAGCGGAGGCTTGGAGCTGGACTCCGATGCGGGCCTTCACCTTGGCTGCGTTGGACTGCACTTCCAGCCCCAAAACGCTGACCCGGCCTTCCGTTGGCTTCTGAAGACTCTCGATGATCTCCAGTGTGGTGGTCTTCCCGGCCCCATTGGGGCCCAGTATCCCAAAGACCTCACCCCGTTCAACGGAAAATGTCACCCCGTCAACCGCGGTGAAGGAACCGAATCGTTTAACTAGATTTTCAACTTGGACAGCAGGCTCCATGATAGCGCAGGAAATAATAACACATTCCAGGCAAAAATCAGACTGTACCGCGTGCGTAGCCAGGCACGAAAATTATTGACATCAAATGGCCCCTATGATAACGTTCGAGACGCTGTGGCAGGGCTCTCTCACCCGATTCCACCGCTGTACCTTACAGATGCATCCAAGTTGGAAATCCCGGCCGCAGGTCCAGCCGGTCCGGATAAACCCGGACTACATACCAGGAACTCAATGACACGCAGTCTCCGACCACGGCGTTCTACCATCGGTGCGAATGGAACAACGATCTCGCCTATCCTTTCTGCTGGGCCACCGTCATGGAAATAGCCCGACGGGGCGGATTTCACAACTGGTTTAGGGGAATCTCGGCATTCACCGTCCTCGCCACATTCGCCTTGGTTATCCTAGGTGGCGTGGTGCGGGTCACCGAATCCGGCCTTGGCTGCCCAGACTGGCCGGGCTGCGACGGCGGCATCTTCCCGCCATTGGAAACAAAAGCCATCATTGAATATTCCCACCGCATCACCGCGTCTTTCCTCGTAGGGCCGCTGATTGTGTTTTTGTTCATCTCTGCTTGGGTCAGATACCGGCAAGAACGTTGGGTCTTGGTCCCGGCCACTGTGGCCTTTGTATTGGTCTTTGCCCAGGCTGGTTTGGGCGGCGCTACCGTATTAAGTGAACTCCCCGGAGCAACTGTGATGGCCCACCTGGCGGTCGGTGAAACCTTGGTCGCGGTCCTAGTGGTATTGGCGGTCGTTGCCTACCGTGGGCCGTTGGCGATCAAGATACCCGATTGGGGCATCGGCAAGACACGGGGATTTCCTAGATTGATAGTCATCTCGGGTGTGGTGGTGTTCTTGCTGTTACTTTCCGGTTCATACGTGACAATCACCGACGCTTTTGGCGCGTGTTCAGAGTGGCCGCAATGTCTGAAGGGAAACCCGTTCCCCAACCAACACCTTCAAGTTATCAACATGTTCCACCGCTATGTGGCCGCCGGTGTGGGCCTGTTCCTGCTATACAGTCTGCACCTGGGCTTCAGAGGCAGGACCCAACCGCTGGAGATCAGGATATTCTCCATGGCTGCCGTAGCCCTCTTGGTAGCCCAAGTCTTGGTCGGCGCGGGCGTAGTCTGGGCTGACTTCAGTCAAGACATGCGGGCCTTGCACCTGGCAATGGCCACCTCTGTGTGGATCGCCGTTTCAGCCCTCGCCGTATTGACCTTCTCCAGCCCAGGAATCCGCTGGACCGGTGCATCCAATGGCTAAAGGAGTGGAGGCAGGCACGGTGGAAACCGATCGACCAGGCGGCATCATTGGTGTCGTCAACGATTACGTGACACTCACCAAGCCGCCAATCATCGTCTTGCTCGTCATCACAGCGATCGGAGGCATGTTTCTGGCGGCGGAGGGCATCCCATCCTTGCAGGCGCTCGGCATGGTCTGCCTTGGAGGGACGCTGGGAGCCGGCGGAGCCAATGCCATCAACCACTTCCTGGACCAAGACATCGACGCGATAATGTCCCGGACGATGAAGCGGCCCGTCGCGTCCCACCGCATCGCCCCCATAAGCGCTTTGGTCTTTGGCATCGCTTTGAACGTTGGGGCGTTCTTCGTTCTGACCTACTGGGTGAACCTGTTGGCAGCGTCTCTTACCCTCTCGGCCACCCTGTTCTACGTCTTGGTTTACACCGGCTGGCTCAAACGAAATACGCCGCAGAATATCGTTATCGGAGGCGCCGCCGGTGCTATTCCGCCGATGGTAGGTTGGGTCGCGGTTACCGGCAGTCTGGACCTACCGGCCCTTTACCTGTTCACCATCGTATTTTTCTGGACTCCTCCCCATTTTTGGGCTCTGGCGTTGATGATCCAGAACGATTACCAACGGGCTGGCGTCCCAATGCTACCGGTGGTGGTTGGAGAAGAGCGGACCGTACAGAATATATTCATGTACAGCATGGCTTTGGTGGCACTGACTTTGCTCTTTGGCGCTTCAGACGCCGTCGGCCTGGTGTACCTGGCCTCCGCCGCGGCTTTGGGAGCCGTCTTCTTAACGTTCGCGTGGAAATTAAAAGGAGACTACAGCGTCCGCCGCGCCAAACATCTGTATCTGTACTCCCTCCTTTACCTGGCCTTATTATTTGCAGTCATGCTGGCCGACGGCGTCTACCGGTTCTAGGCTCAATGCTGTACCTACCGTAATGGGCCCGGCCCACGCTCAAATGCGTTGACAGGCTAGTTTGGCGTGTGATATTGTCGCGAGTGTTTAGTGAAATTTGGCACAGACTAGATTGTTTTAGGGGCGAATTCACCCCAAATAGCGGCAACTAAAAGGGGTGATTGCCAAGCTGATTAAAACTCCGTGGAGTTATAGAATGGGACCGCCGCCACTCTGGCGAAAAGGGTCCCTTCCCATGCAATCTACTTCGAACTCCAATCGGCCCTCCGGCCGCCGCAGTATTCTGAAGAACCGCACGGTCCTCTTCGGTCTGATCGCGGCTCTTTTCTTGTTTGCAACCGGCTGTTCCAAAGAAGGTATGTCCACATGGGAAGCGTTTGGCCCGGTAGCCCAGAAGCAGCTTGACCTTTTTAACGTCTTGTTGTGGGTTATGGTTGCCACCTTCTTCCTGGTTGAGGGCGTGCTGCTCTACGCGGTCATCCGCTACCGCAAGCGCCCTGGACAGCCCAGGCCGCCCCAGATCCATGGAAATACCACATTAGAAGTCGTATTAACGATCATCCCCACCATCCTCGTTTTGGCGTTGGGCATCTGGTCGGTATTCGCTCTATTTGAGATTGACAAACCCCCCGATGACGGGCCCGAACCCATGCACGTGAATGTCACCGCCCACCAATGGTGGTTCGAGTTCGAATACCCGGACGCGGGAAATGGCAAAAGAATCATCACGGCCAATGATCTGAAGATTCCCGTCGACCGGCCAATAACATTGTCGCTGTTTTCTGACGATGTGATCCACAGTTTCTGGGTGCCCAAACTTGCGGGCAAGCTGGACATGGTGCCAACGCACGAAAATAAGATGTGGTTCCAGGCTGATTCAGACAAGATCGACGATGATTTGCCCGTGACTCTCTTTGGGCAGTGCGCCGAGTTATGCGGCTTGGCCCACGCATTGATGCGCTTCCGCGTCACGGTGATGGAACAAACCGACTTTGATTCTTGGGCTGCTGCCTACGGGCCGCCGCCCACTAATACCAATAAAGCCAAGCAGGGCGCACAAATATTCGCGGCCAACTGCACACTGTGCCATACTATTGACGGCCCTGACGACCCGGCCCTCTCAGCCAGCCGTTTGACCGGTTTCTTGACCGGTGGGGACATAACCCCGGTGCCTGCGCCGAACCTGACAGACCTAAGAACTCGCAACACACTTGCAGCGGGCATCGTCGACCTGAATGAGACGACCTTGAGACAATGGCTACACAACCCAGAGGACGTGAAGCCCGGCAATTACATGTCAGAAAGGGCGGTGCTGTATCAGAATGGCTCTGCGGACCTCACAGACGAAGAGATCGATGCCCTAATTGGGTATCTGCTAGACCTGCGGTAGAATCAATTAATAGGAGCGGAGACCGCGGCGTTTCCACCGTGTAGATCGGTGGAGCGTCCGGATAAAGCGAACGATGGCAGCTATAACAGGCGTCATATCACGGCCAACCAGCTACGCAGGAGTGTGGAGCTGGATAACCACGGTTGATCACAAGCGCATCGCCGTACTTTACGGCGCGACTGCCCTCGTCTTCCTAATGATTGCGGGCGTTGAAGCGGGCGTTATCCGCATGCAGTTGTCCTCGGCAGATAATGACCTGATTGGAGCGGGCCGGTTCAACCAGATGTTCACGATGCACGCCACCGTGATGATTTTCATGGTCATCATGCCGCTATCGGTCAGTTTCTTCAATTTCGTGATTCCGCTGGCCATTGGAGCCCGAGACGTCGCCTTCCCCAGACTGAATGCCCTGAGTTACTGGATCTTCCTGTTCGGCGCGATTCTCATGCACATGGCCTTCCTCGTTGACCAAGTGCCGGACGCAGGCTGGTTCTCATACGCCAACCTCACTGAAAAGCCCTTCAGTGTCAACCGGGGCCTGGATTACTGGTCTATCAGCCTTCTGGTGTTGGGCTCTTCTTCTGTGGCTGGAGCACTGAACTTTGTGGTGACAATCATCAATATGCGCGCCCCAGGCATGTCTATGATGCGCATGCCGGTGTTCGTTTGGATGACCCTCATCACCTCTCTCCTGTTGGTCCTGGCCTTCCCCGTGATAACTGTGGGTCTGATTGAATTGACCATGGACCGCAACTTCGGCACCCATTTTTTCATCCCGGCCGAAGGCGGCGATCCAATCCTCTGGCAGCATCTGTTCTGGGTCTTCGGCCACCCTGAGGTCTATATCTTGATCCTCCCTGCCATGGGCATAGTCTCAGAGGTCCTGCCGACTTTCTCCGGAAAGCCCCTGTTCGGCTATCCTTTCATCGTCTTCTCCGGAATCGTCATAGGCATCATGGGCTGGGCCGTCTGGAGCCACCACATGTTTACAGTGGGGCTGGGTCCAGTGGCGAACTCAGTGTTCACCATCACCACTATGTTGATCGGAGTGCCCACCGGCATAAAGATTTTCAACTGGATCGGAACAATGTGGAAGGGCGCCGTTGAGTTCACTAGCCCAATGCTGTTCGCCCTCGGATTCGTGTCGCTATTCATCATCGGCGGCCTAAGCGGTGTTTCTCACGCCGTTTCTCCGTCCGATTTCCAGCAACAAGACACCTATTACATAGTCGCCCACCTCCATTACGTGCTATTCGGCGGCTCGATATTTGGAGCATTCGCCGGCATCTACTACTGGTATCCCAAGCTCACGGGCCGGATGCTGAGCGAAACGCTCGGTAAGCTGAATTTCTGGTTGATGTTCATCGGAATGAACCTAACGTTCTTCCCGATGCACTTCCTTGGCCTGAACGGCATGCCCCGTCGCATCTACACCTACTCTGCAGAGTTTGGCTGGGAAAACATGAACCAGCTGGCAAGTCTTGGCTACATAGTCCTGTTCCTCTCTTTCGTGGTCTTCTTCGTCAACATTTGGCAGACCCGCAATGCACGGCGAGTGAGTCACGATCCTTGGGACGCCCCAGGGTTGGAGTGGAGCATCGCCTCGCCGCCGCCGGCGTACAACTTCGCGGAAATCCCTCAAGTTGAGGGGCTAGATCAATATTGGATAGACAAGCAAAAGGCTAGGGACGCCGGAACACCGCTGACCGAGCCGGAGGCTTTGGTTGACCCGGATTCCATTCACATGCCCAGCCCGTCTTACTGGCCGATCTTCGTAGCAGTTGGCGTTGCTTTGATCGGCGGCGGACTGCTCTCCCACTACGCCATCAGCTTTGTGGGCGGAGCCATAACCATGATGGGCGTAATCGGTTGGGGCAATGAGCCCGCAACCGCGCCCAGCGACCACCACTAGGAGACTGAGAACGTGGCCCACGCAGTAGAGCCTGAATATACAACAACCGGTCTAAACCACCGGAAATTGCTCATGTGGGTGTTTTTGGGGTCGGACTGCCTTTTCTTCGGCGCCCTGATTGCCACTTACATGGTCTACCGCGGCCAGAGCTTGACCGGTCCTTACCCGATCGACATCATCAACGTTCCGGTCACCACTATCAGCACATTCGTGTTGCTGATGAGCAGCTTTGCAATGGTGCAGGCGCTGGCGGCGACCCACGCCGATAATAAACGGGCGATAGTTGGTTGGTTAGTGGCTACCGCCGTCTTGGGGTCCATCTTCATCGGGTTCCAGATAGTCGAATTCAATACGTTCAAGAACGAAGGCCTGACTTTGGGCGGCAACCTGTTTGGGGCCACTTTCTTCACGCTCACCGGGTTCCACGGCGCCCATGTCACCCTGGGTATCATCTGGCTCGTAGCCATGGCCATAGTGGCCAACAAAGGGCGCGTAGGTCCCAATTCCGCGCTCGATATCGAGTTGCTAGGACTGTACTGGCACTTCGTCGATATCGTCTGGATCGTAATCTTCACGTTGCTTTATTTGATCGCCGGGTTCGATGCCGGTCCGGCAGCTGTTCCGGGCGGATAATACCCAACCCGTGTCTAACTCCATCAAGAGATTCCTGAAATAACTATGGCCCACGAAATCGAACATACGACTAACCATCCTTCGTTCAAACAATATGTGCTGATTGCGATAATCCTGTTCGCGATCACCATCGTCGAATTCCTGCTCATCTGGGGCCGGGCCGGAATTGTTGACTATTTAGGGGCCTCAAAGATTCCTCTGTTGGTTGGTTTATCAACGGTCAAATTCGCCATCGTCATCATGTATTACATGCATCTGAAGTTTGACCACCGACTCTTTGGGACCGTGTTCATAGGTGGGTTGGCACTGGCTTTCCTCGTTGGGATCGCGCTGCTTGGACTTTTCGTGGGGTTCGGTGGCGGCCAGAGGACCTACGCCGAAGATCGAGCCATACCCTATACCGAACACGAAGAACACGAAGCGGCAGAAACGACTACTCCGGCCACCGGCGAAACCGAGACACCTGCAGCTACCGGACCGCTTGCCATTTCCATCAGCGCGGTTGGCGAGACACTGGCTTTCGACACCGATAGCATCACCGCCGATTCGGGTTCGGAAGTGACCATCACGTTCAATAACCCGTCCGCCAATAACCAGCACAACCTGGTGATCGTCCAGGAAGGGATGAAAGACGCCGTGGCAGCAGACGGCACCGCCGCCGGCCCAGCCAACAACTGGGTACCGCCCGGCGACGCCCGTGTGATCGCCAACACCATATTACTGGACCCCGAGACCTCCGGAGAGGTGACCTTCACCGCGCCGGCCTCTGGGACCTACCAGTTTGTCTGCACGTTCCCAGGGCACAACTTCACCATGTTCGGGAACTTCATAGTCAACTAATCCTCTCTCTTAGCGGATACAAAAAGGCCTCCCTGAAAAACTAGGGAGGCCTTTTTATCACTAGAGCTAGTCCGCTATCTACCCACGGTACCCTCGCATAAAACCCTCTTGAACCGGCTCGATGATCCGGTCACCCATGCGCTTCATCCTCCGCGATACCCCTAAAGAGGCGGTACATGGGTAGTGTGCGGACGAAGTTATGGACATCTTCTCGGCTAACGGCCGGATGGCGGTCCAACAGCACTGAAATACCAAAATCGATGAGGCGGCAAGATCCGTGTTCGTCCACCAGAAAATGGGACCGGCCTCTGGGGTCGGATAGGGTCACATCGTTGTAGTAGATACCGGCCTGATGCAGGCGGCGTATCAAATCTCGCAGTGCAAATCCGACACCCGCTAGGAAATCTTCAGTTAAACGATCTGCAGGCAACTCCGTAAAAAAAGTGCCAGGGACGAACTCCTCGGTCAGGTAACCCGGCAGAGATTCTAATTGCACGGGACCGACACCTGCTTCCCCGGCGATCTTGGCGATCTGGTCCTCTCGCGAGCTCTGCAGAGGCTTTATCACTATGGAACGGTCGGGGAACTCAAGGATGGCCACCATTCCCCTGGCCCGTCAGGAGAAATTTAGATTGGGGATGTCCTGACCTGACTGGAGCCGTTTGAACACTTCAGGGAAGAACGCGTACCGGGAGAGCGCCTTGACCACCGGGTCGCCGGTGAGCCGCATGAACAGCGGCATTTCCAGGTCGGACAACTTCCAGAATGGCGGCATGTGATCGGGAACGGGCATCCTCGCCGCCGGCCGCATGGCCTCGATCACCCCTTCCGGTGGTTTGGGCGGAGGCGGGGCGATGGCCCTCCGGACCACGGCGATCTCATCAGACGAGTAGTCTAAGACCATCAATCGGCCAAGAAATGCAGGCCGTCGGCGCCCACTTCCAAGGCCCTTTCCCGGACCACCGCATCGGCGTTCAGCATCCCGTAGATGTGCGGGTAGATCTCCCCCGACCGGCTCGGCTCGTTCTTGAGAGGCGATTTTAGCTCCTCCAAGTCCACATCCAGCACCATCAACCCTGTCTCACCGGGGTAAAGGCGGGCCGCGACCTTCAGGAGCTGGGGAACGTCCTTTGAACAGTGGATGAAACCCTCCTCAGCCAGACTCGGCGCTGCGTACTCGCCAGCCGACCGGGCAGTTTCCCAGGCGTCTTTATAGGTCAGATGAAAGATCAATGCCATGAATCGAATCTCCGTTATTTGCGGCTGATTAAGGTAGATGCGAGCGGTCATTTGCTAACGGGCCCTCCGGCGCAAATTGTACCTCAGCGCGGCGGGTGTTAGGATGATACCCGCAACGAACCAGGGAAGGATTTGAGCATGCGGACGGAGATAAACAAAGGACCTGGACTACAGTACGTAACGGTGGTGCCCGACGACTACACCCCTGACTCGTCTTACCCTCTGGTGATCATGCTCCATGGGTTCGGCGCCAACATGCAAGACCTGGCCGGCCTGGCCCCAGCCATCAGCGCCGACGGCTATGTTTATGCCTGCCCCAACGCCCCCATACCCTTTCAGCTTGGCCCCGGCCAGACCGGGTTTGGTTGGTTGACACCCCGCGGAGGCGGCACGGCCGAAGAAACAGCCAACTCCGATAAACTGCTCGGCGATTTCTTCGACACTGTTTTCCAGCAGTTCAACGTCTCGCCGGGAAATGCCATCTTGATGGGGTTCTCCCAAGGCGGCGGGATGACCTACCGCTGCGGGCTAGGACGCGCGGACAAGTTCGCCGGCCTCGCAGCGTTGAGCGCCACCCTTCCCGACGAAGACGACTTGGCGGCCCGGCTGCCCGCTGAACGGATCCAACCCATCTTCATCGCCCACGGGTTATTCGACCAAATGGTCTCCGAGGACACAGCACAGTCCGCCAAGTCGTTCCTGGAAAGCAACGGCTACACTCCCGAGTTTCACACCTACAATATGGGCCACGAGATAAGTGGCGAGGAACTTGGGGACCTGGTCCTCTGGATCGCCAGGGTGCTGTCGCCCCAGGTATAACGCCCTAGTCGCTATCGTCCTTCCAGGACATAACCCGGTCGATGGTGATCTCCAGCAGGACCATCCGGTCCTCGCCGATCAGTTCTTTGGCAAAGTCGGCGCCCCGGTCTGGGCCATCGTAGAGCACACACATCCGCTCAACGACCTGGTCCAAGTTCTCCGACGTTACCTTCGCCTGACCTTCGAGCACCACGTAGGATAAAGGCCGTTCCGGTGTGGCGATGGACAGGGCTACCGCTGGGTTCTGCTTGATGTTCCGAACTTTTATCGCACCGCCGTCGGCCATGACCCAGGCCTTGCCGCCGTCCCAAAGGAACCAGACCGGCGCAGCGTGGGGCGTCCCCTCCGAGCGCAAAGTAACCAGATGTGCGATCCGCGGCTCCCCCAAAAAATGTTCTCGTTCTTCCTGACTGAGTCTGGCCATGGTTCTACTCCGTATAGTCTCAGGCACGGGATTGGCTTAATATATCAGATATGAGCTTTCGTAAATGAGATTTAGGGTTGCTGTACTTCTTTCGGTGATTCTTCTGGCCGCTGCCTGCGGCGGCGCGCCCACGCCCATAACTGACATTTCACCAACACCTCTGGTAACTCTGCCCGCAGATGAAGGCCCACATGACTCAGTCATCGAGTGGTGGTACTTCAATGGACTGCTCACGGATGATCGCGGCCAGGAATACAGCTACCACTACGTAACTTTCCAGGGTGAGGCCGTCGGCGCCGCCGTCCCCCACCTACTGCAAGCCAGCCTTGGCGACCACAAGGCAGGCCGGCATCTGACCGGCGAAAAGATTCTCTTAGGCTCGCTAGACCCTGATGCGGCCGGCGTTGATGCCGCAGTGAACGGATGGGTTATGCAGGGTGACGGAGAAATCTACAGCCTTGATTTTGAGTTGGGTGACTATTCCTTGAAGTTGACGGCGGTTTCCACCAAGCCGCCCGTGCTGCACCAGGGGTCCGGACTGGTACATTTAGGCCCAGCGGGCGACACGTTCTACTACAGCCGTCCACGCCTGGACGTTAAAGGGGTTATCACCGTAAATGAGGAACAGCGACCCGTATCCGGCTCCGCCTGGATGGACCACCAATGGGGAGACGTTGTTGGCCAACGGATGGGTTGGGATTGGACCAGCCTCCAATTGGACGACGGCAGCGACTTGATGGCAGTACTGGTCTGGGACCCAACCGACAGAGCCCCATTTGCCGGATATGGGACTCTGGTAGCGCCCGATGGGTCGGCGGTGACACTGGAACAGAATGGCGTCTTTATCAGCCCTATTGAAACTTGGACCAGCCCCGCCACCGGTATCGAATACCCGAGCGGGTGGACGCTGACCGTCCCCTCCCAAGCCCTCAATCTGGAGCTGACTCCAGTGCTATTGGACTCGGAATTTGCCGGCAGCTCCTACACACCGGCCGCCTATTGGGAAGGGGAGGTTCGGGTGGCTGGTACTCGTCAGGGCCGTAGCGTGGGAGGTAGAGGGTTCGTTGAGTTGGTGGGGTACGACCCGCGGCAGATGGAGCCTACTTCGAGTCCGTAGCGCGCCAGGCCCCAACACTTCGGCGTTGCCGCCGCGATTTGTACTAGATTGTATGGGATGTGAGATCTCAATGATCAAGTTTTGGCTGGGGAGCCCGATCGTTTTTCGGAGGAATCTTCGGCGGCGCCTAAATAGAGAACAGCCCCAGGATAACCCCTGAGACCCGCGCCTGCTCGGCTGGGATGTCAGCCGGCTGCACGGGGATGGGCAGGGCGGTTAGCTCGGACAGCACCGCTCCCGATAGCAAGGCTGCCTCTTCTTCGGTCAACTCCCATTTGCGGGCAATGTCGGCCGCTCCGTAGAGTACCGCCTGGCGAAAACCGTAGTCGGCAATGGCGCGGTTGGCTATGTCGATGAGCTTATCCATGGCTACTGGGCTCCGGCCCAAGCCCCGCCGTCGATGATGTAGGTGCTCCCGCTCACGTAGGACGCCTCGTCCGACGCCAGCCACAAGACCAGGTTGGCGATCTCGTCGGCAGTCCCCACTCGGCCCATGGGGTGGCCTTCGTTCCGGCCCGCAAATGCCTCCGCGCTGGCTGTGCTACCCCGCATCTGAGGGGTATCCACACCGCCGGGAGCGATGCAGTTGATGCGCACTCCTTGTGCGGTGTACTGGCTGGCGGCAACCGTAGTTAGGTGGATCACTCCTGCCTTGGCCACGGCATAGGGCACTGAATAACCGACGCCGCGCACGCCCGACATCGAAGAGATATTCACGATAGACCCGCCGCCGTTGGCGGTCATGGCCGGGATGGCGTACTTGCAACAGAGGAAAACACCTTTGACGTTGGTCTCCATGGTCAGGTCCCAGAGGACTTCGTCGACCTCGACCAGGGGCGGGGTGCGGATCAAGATGGCGGCGCCGTTGATCAGGATGTCTAACCGGCCGAATTGGGTCACCGCCGCATCAACCATCCGCTCCACCTGAAAGGAGTCAGAGATGTTCACGTCCACCATGCCAGCGGTGTCGGGGGAGGCGCCCATGAGAGACAATGTCTCTTCGGCTCCGGCGATGTTCCGGTCGGCGACCACCACCTTGGCCCCTTCACGGCCAAACCGCTGGCAGATGGCCCGGCCGATGCCCGAGGCCCCGCCGGTGACGATGGCAACCTTGTCTTCGAGTCTGCCGGTCAATGGAAACTCCGTGCGCGTGCCTGGTTGGCGGCGATTGTAGCACAGGCCATCTGTAAGGGTTTTTCCTAAGGTTGCAACGGGAACCGGCCACCAGGACAGCGATGGATCACAACGTTGGCGACGTATAGCTCCCCGTAGCCGGTACATCTCGGCAGACCCCGGTTCCGTCCTAAGGCCTAGAACGAGGCGTGGCTTGGGTACCAGACGGACAGGGTCTCATCGACCCCATCATGTTCGCAGCCGACGGGTTGGCCCGACACAGGGGTGCGCCTCAGCACCTTGCCGCCAACTCGGCCAACCGATTCCTCGAGCTCGGCCATATAGGTCTTGCACTCACTGCCATTGGGGAAACCAGCGGCAGCGGTGTAGTGGTTGAGATTAAGCATGAGGACCGCAGAATCTTGGCCGCTCTCGGCGGTTGCTGTGATCGCATCGATCTCCGATGGAACTCCGGTTATGTGGTTGTTCATAATGGTGTTGACCTCGGCTGCTGCGATTATATCGAATCACCACCTAGGCTGGCCTGCCCTTCCCCTTGCCTCAACACCAGGCAACGGTTATGATGCTTTCCGCGCCTGCGCACACCTGAAATTTTTTGGCTTGGAGCGTCTTTCGACGTGACTTCAGATAACCTCCGCACCGGCCTTTACGACACCCATATTTCCCTGGGCGGACGCATGGTGGAATTTGGCGGTTGGGACATGCCGGTGCAGTACCCGGCGGGCATCCTAGCCGAGGTGAAAGCCGTCCGCACCGCCACGGGGGTGTTCGACGTCTCCCACATGGGCCGGCTCTACCTTTCCGGCCCCAAAGCCACCGAATTCCTTGACTGGGTGCTCACCGGCTCAGTCTCGTCCCTCCGTGTTGGGCGCGCCCGCTATTGTTTGATCTGCAACGAGAAGGGCGGGGTGATCGACGACACCATCTTCTACCGCCTTGCCGAAGACCGTTACCTGCTGATCCCCAACGCCGGGAACCGCCTGGCCGTGGTCGCCTGGTTCCAGCGCTGGATAGACGAAAAGTTCTCCCCCGGCTGCGCCATGGACGATGTCACAACCACGACCGGCCTGATCGCATTCCAGGGCCCCGGAACGACAGACATGATCGATAAGCTGGCCGATACACCGCTATCGGAGATGCGGCCCTTCTCCTGGGCTGAAAGCGTCATCCAGGGCGCTCCCATATTCGTGGGCCGGACCGGCTACACCGGGGAAGACGGGTTCGAGATGCTCGTCCAGGGCGACGACGTGATGAAAGTCTGGTCCGTCCTCACCGCTTCCGGCGTCGCCCCCTGCGGTTTGGGCGCCCGAGACGTACTGCGGCTGGAAGCTGGACTGCCCTTACACGGCCACGAGATCGACGAACAAACCACGCCCATCGAGGCCGGCTTGGACCGGTTCGTGCGGACCGACAAAGAATTTGTGGGCTCCGATGTCCTGAAAAGCCACCAAGAGAACGGTGTGCAGCGGAAGCTGGTGGGGTTCACCCTGCCGGGACGCAGCGCTCCGCGTGCCGGTTACACTCTGTCGCACGGTGGCGAAGCTGTTGGCGCCGTGACCAGCGGAAGCTACTCACCAACCCTTGACACCAGCATTGGCATGGGCTACGTTTTGGGTCGTTATGTCGAGTCCGGCACGGCGTTGGACCTGGAAATTCGGGGCCGCACCGTCCCCGTTACGGTCACAGAGTTGCCCTTTTACACCCGCCCCAGGAGGCCCTAGCCAAATTGAGTCCCGACGACCGCAGATACACAAATGAACACGAATGGGTCATGGCCGACAGCGCGGCTCCCAGCAGTGTCGTGGCCGGAATCACCGACTACGCCCAAGACCAACTGGGAGACATCGTCTTCTTCGAACTGCCCAAGGTCGGCGATACAGTGACCCATCTCGTCAAGATGGGCGAGGTCGAATCAGTGAAAGCCGTTTCAGACCTGTTCTCTCCAGTCGACGGCGTAGTAACCGAGATCAACGAGAAGTTGCTGGACCACCCTGAACTGGTCAACTCAGATCCATTTGGCGAAGGCTGGCTCATAAAAGCCACGGTCACGGAAATAACAGCTATCGACGGGTTGATGTCGGCCGCAGACTACGACGCTTTCACCGCCGGGATCTGATGACTGCCACTCGTCCAAACACGCCTGGAACAAACGACGGACACTTCCAGTCCCATTACATCCCCAACACCACCGATGAGCAAGCAGAGATGCTGGCCGCCCTCGGCATCGACTCCATCGACCAGTTGTTTGCTGATATCCCCGACGAGTTCCGCAATCCAACGTTAAACCTGCCTGCGCCCTTATCGGAGTTGGAAATCCAGCGGGAGTTGGGCGAGATGGCCGCCAAGAACCGTCCACTAGGCAGCGGACCTTCTTTCCTCGGCGCCGGTTCATATGACCACTTCATCCCGGCCATCATAAAGCCGTTGATAACTCGGGGCGAGTTCCTCACCGCCTACACGCCCTACCAGGCTGAAGCCAGTCAGGGAACTCTCCAGGTGATCTACGAGTTCCAGACCTTGATCTGCAACCTCTACGGCATGGAGGTTGCCAACGCCGGGATGTATGACGGCGCCACCAGCCTAGCAGAAGCTGCCCTGATGGCCTGCCGTGTGACCAAGCGGGAAAAAGTAGCGCTGGCCGACAGTATCTCCCCGGCCTATACCGATGTGATCCGCACCTATTGCCAGTCGCAAGACATCGCGGTTGAGACCGTAAACCCGTCCAGTCTGAACTTGGACGCCGAGACGGCTTGCATCGTGTTGCAGTACCCCAATTACTTCGGGTACATCGAAGACCTGCAAAAACTGGTGGACTCCGCCCACGCCCAAGGGGCGCTGGCAGTGGTCTCCACCGACCCCACAGCGATGGGCATGTTCCAGACTCCCGGCCATTACGGTGCCGACATCGTCACCGGCGACGGACAGCCCCTGGGCATCCCTTCCAGTTACGGCGGCCCTTACGTTGGCCTGTTCGCCACCAAACAGGAATACATCCGCCAGATGCCCAGCCGTCTGTCGGGCCGCACGGTGGATAAGAACGGCAAGACCGGCTATGTGCTAACCCTCCAGACCCGGGAGCAGCACATCCGCCGGGAGCGGGCAACATCCAACATCTGCACCAACGAGGCGCTTTACGCCCTGGCAGCCACCATCTATCTGGCAGCCATCGGCAAACCGGGACTGCGCCAGGTGGCCGAGTTGTGCTACCACAAGTCTCATTACGCCGCGGGGGAGATCGGCAAACTACCGGGGTTCTCGATGCCGATAGATGCTCCCTTCTTTCAAGAGTTCGTGGTCCAATGCCCGGCGCCTCCCGCAGAGATCAACAAAAAGCTGATGGAGCGCAACATCCTGGGCGGCCTGGATCTTAGCCGGCAGATTTCCAACGGCATGTTACTGTGCGTCACCGAGATGAGCTCCAGAAAGGACATCGACTCATTAGTGGTGGCGCTTTCGGAGTTCAAGTAATGCAGCAAGGCGGCAACCGGAAGACCGAAAAACTGCTGCTGGAACGAAGCGTCCCCGGACGGGTTGGTGTAGTGATGCCGGGTCTGGATGTGCCGGCGCAACCCCTACCCGATGACGCTCTTTTGCGGAATGAATTGGCGCTACCTGAGGTATCGGAGCCTGAGGTGGTCCAATACTTCACCGGCCTCAGCCAGTTGAATTTTTCCATCGACACCCATTTCTATCCCTTGGGCAGTTGCACCATGAAGTACAACCCCAAGATCAACGATGAGATCGCGTTCCAGCCTGGGTTTGCGGGCATCCACCCCATGCAGCCTATTGGCCAGTCCCAGGGCGCGTTGGAGTTGCTGCATAAACTCCAGGGGTTCCTGGGTGAGATCACCGGACTGCCCGCCGTAAGCCTGGCTACGCTGGCCGGGGCCCACGGGGAATTGGGCGGCATGCTAATGATTCGCGCCCACCACCTGGCCAACGGCGACACCGGCCGCACCAAGGTGGCCATCCCCGACAGCGCCCACGGCACCAACCCAGCATCGGCGGCCATGGCCGGCTTCAAGGTCGTGGAGTTGGCTTCGGATAAGGACGGCAATGTGGACCTGGAGGCGCTGCATGAGGTCGCCGGACCCGATCTGGCCGGAGTGATGATCACTCTGCCGAGCACCCTCGGCCTCTTTGACACCAACATCGTCGAGGTCTGCCGCGTCGTCCATGAGGCCGGCGGCCTGGTCTACGGAGACGGCGCAAACATGAACGCTCTCTTGGGCCGGGTGAAACTAGGCGACCTGGGCTTCGACGTGGCCCACTTGAACCTGCACAAGACCTTCAGCACGCCCCACGGCGGCGGCGGTCCGGGGGCCGGGCCAGTGTGCGCAACAAGTCAGTTGGCCCCATACCTGGCAGCCCCGATTGTCACCGAAAACGGCGGCTCATATGAGTTATCCACGCCGGGAAAGAGCATCGGCAAGCTGAGCAGTTTCCACGGAAACTTCGGTGTGTTGGTCCGGGCCTACACCTATATCCGCACCCTGGGTGGCGCGGGCATCAAGTCCATCAGCGGAAACGCCGTACTGAACGCCAACTATATGATGAACGCCCTGCGCGGCGTCTATCACCTGCCTTACGACCGCACCTGTATGCACGAGGCTGTTTTCTCGGCCGACCTGCAGAAAGAGCGGGGCGCCAGTGGTCTGGAAATCGCCAAACGCCTGTTGGACTATGGTTTCCACGCGCCGACCATGTACTTCCCGCTCATCGTCCACGAGGCGTTGATGATCGAACCAACCGAGTCGGAGACCAAGGAAACCATAGACCTGTTCATCCAAGCCCTGATTGACATCGACCGTGAAGTCACGGAGAACACCGAGTTGGTGACCAACGCACCCCACACCACTCCGGTCGCCAGGCTGGACGAAGCCAAAGCGGCCCGCCAACCCGACCTGCGCTGGCAGCCGGAAGCCGCGGACTAGGCCCTTAAGCGTTCTTCTCCGCTTCTAGGATCGCGCTCAATTCGTCCACGTCTACCCGCACCTCGACTCCGGCACGTTCTTCCTGCAGCAGCATGGCCACGCGGGAATCACGGTCGCCCCAGCCCCGGTTGATCGCTTCGGTCATCTCCATCAACGCCAGGTTGGCCAAGCGCATTGGGACGTCGAACTCGCGGCCCACGGACACAGCCAGGTCCACGTCTTTTCTTGCT
>Ga0066860_10000222_pt1 | contig 24254 bp, 23 predicted proteins | sample ETN07SmetaG_FD_65601 | JGI IMG/M metagenome (GOLD analysis project Ga0066860, IMG submission 65601) | Marine microbial and viral communities from oxygen minimum zone, Eastern Pacific Ocean - ETNP2014F14-07SV275 | ecosystem: Environmental > Aquatic > Marine > Oceanic ... | reverse complement strand
CGCCGAATATGCCAGCATCTCCGAGGCGGGCGTCTATTACGCCGCCGACAGTTCGGCAACGACCGAGCAAGTGATCAACCGCCTCCGCGCGATCATCCTGCAGATCGATGCGCAACCCAATGCCAAGGCGGCCTGGGAGCTCAACACCTACGCCAAGGCCGAGATTGGCCGCATCCTCAACCTTCGCGTCCGGCTGATGGCCGCCAACCAGCAGCGCGAGGCGGTCTATGCGCAGCACCTCGTCGCAGACCGGTTGGCGGAGCGCGACTTCATGCAGATGGGAGTTCCCGAATGAGACAGCTTCTCCTGACCGTGGCCGCGGTCGCCACACTCGGGTTTACCTCGCCCGCAACGGCCCAGGGCGTCCCAACCTTTGATGGCTCGCAGCTTGGTCAACTCGTGGCGCAGCTCGAACACATGGCCGAGGACCTGAATGTCCAGATGCAGCAGCTCGCCACAATGCGGCTGGAACTGGAAACCCAGCTCTCGCAGCTCACGAACCTCGAGGCGCAACTGACCTCGCTCATTGAAGGCAGCGGGCTCGGAGAACTCTTCGCCACGGTCGAAGAATTCCGAGCGCTGCGCGGCAAGCTGGTGGCGCCCCTCAATACCGCACAATCGCTGGCAAGCGGCGATTTTCTCAGCGGCTTCAATCCGGGTGCAGAACTCTCGGCCTCGGTCGAACGGGTGCTTTCGGGCAGCGGGTTTACTTCGGAACGCCTGAGCACGCTTTCTGGCTCGGATGAGCCCGCCGATAACCGCATCGCCGCTTCCGCCGGGGCCAGCGCCATGCTCTCCGTCGCGGCACAGGAAAGCCACGAAGAAGCGGGCCAAAGCCTTGAGCGGCTCGAGACCATGGTCGGGCTCATCGACGATCAGGACGGGCTGAAGGCTGCCGTCGATCTCAACACCCGCGTCACCGCCGAGCTTGGCATCATCCTGACCCAGATTTGGCGGCTGGAAGCGGCGCAAGGCGTGAGTGCCGGCCAGCTTGGCGTTGTCGATGCCGCGACCCTCGCGGATGAGCGCAAGTTCCGCTCGATGGCGGTGGATCCATGAGGCAAACCATGACCCGCAGCTTGGCTCCAGGCCGGGCGCTCGGTCTCGCCGCCCTTGTCTTGAGCATCCTGCACAATGCTGCGTCGGCCCAGACCCCGAGCACGAACCCTTCCGGCGACACGCCCTTCAACTCGATGGCCATCGCGCGGGATCAAACGGATGAATGTCGTGTTCCGAAACCCCCTACCGATCTGGCCGAAACCGCCTATCTGCGCAATGGCTACCGCGCGATCTTGCGCATCCTGATTGCCGAAGAGGCGCTCGCTTCGGAAACCTGCACCTGCCTGCTGGATCAGTTCGCCTGGGATCAGGCGCTTGCCGCCCTGCCCCGGTTCCAGACCTCGGACAACCCGCGCCTGCCCTTCAACGTGCTCGAGCTCTACGCCAAGGCGGACGCGCTCGAGGCGCAAGTTGTGGAGGCCTGTGCGGAGTAAATGGGGGTCATTCGCGACATCCTTGGCCAAGTCGACGCCGCGGTGAACACCGTGGCGCAGGACGGCTTTATCTCCTCGGCGGCCTCGGTCGGTAATGTCATCTCGGCGGGCGCGACGCTCCTTGTCGTGCTCCTCGGGATCAACGCGGTCATGCAGCTCCGCCCCCTGCCCTTCGGAACCGGGTTTGCCTTCGGGATGAAAGTGGCCCTGGTCGGGATCTTCGCGCAGAGTTGGGATAATTTCAGCGTCATCTATGACATCGTCACGCGCGTGCCCGACTCCGTGGGCGCCTCGATCCTGGCGCTTACCGGCTCGGGCGACGAGGCAGGGGTCTATGAGAGCCTCGACAATATGGTCGCCCGCATCACCGCCTATGGCGATACGATCGGCGACCGCGCGGGCTGGGTCTTCGGCGCGGTTCTGGGTGCCATCTTCTTCGTCCTCTCCGCCGTCTTCGCCGCCGTCACCGCAGGGATCATCGCCTTCGCCCGCATCGTCTTCGCGCTGATGATCGTCATCGCCCCCTTCATGATCGTGACCTCGCTGTTCAAACCGACCCAGTCCCTCTTCGAGGCCTGGACCCGCGCCACCATTGGCTACGCGCTCATGCCGGTCGCCGCCGCCGGGGCCGCGGGCATCATCGTCGCCATCGCCGAGGCCATCGGGGACGCCTCCGCCGATCCGGGCGATGTCGAAACCGTCAGCCTGATCCTGCCCTTCCTCGTCATTCTGATCCTCAGCGCCGGGATCATGGCCTCGGTGCCCTACATCGCCTCCAATCTCACCGGTGTCGTCGGCATCGCGTCCAATGCCGTCGGTCTCACGGGCCTTGCGCGCCAGGGGTTCGTGAACACACGGGAGTATGGCGCGGGCGCAACCTCGCGCCTCGTCACCGGCAAGTCCCCGCATGAGCTGAACCAGATGGCCAATGCGGGTGTGGTGAAGACCGGCGAGCTGATCCGGCAAAGCCCCGGCGCGCTTCTCTCCGCCGCCAAGGCCTTCCGCAAACCCTGATGTGAAAGACGACGACTTTGAAGAAGCTTGTGACCAGTTCCTCCGCGCCTGACCGCGACGCTTTCGAGGCGGATTTCATCTACGGGCCAAGACGGCGTGAGCGTTTCGCCTGGTTCGTTGCGGCGGCAGGCGTGCTGGTTGGTGTTGCCGGCATGGTCGCGGGCGCGAGCCTCTTTCCACTCAAATCGACCGAGACCTTCGTCGTCGTGGTCGACAAGGAAACCGGAGAGATGGACCGGGTCGCCGCCGTACAGGCGCTGACGCTTTCCGAGAGCGACGCCATCATCCAGGCCAATCTCGTGGCCTATGTCGATGATCGGGAAACCTATGACCTGACCGATGGCGAGCAGCGTATCAACTCGGTGCTCAACCGTTCCGATGGCGATGCCGCCCGCACGCTGCGCGATCTCTGGTCCTCGACCAACGAAGACTACCCGATCACCGTCTATGGCCGCGACGCCAAGATCGAGGTGGTGATCAAGTCCGTGAACCAGATCGAGCGCGGCGTGGCCCAGGTCCGCTTCACCCGCACGCTGCGCCGTCCCCGCGACACCCGCACCGTCACCCGGTCCTATGTCGCTACCGTTGGTTATGACTTCCAACCTGAAACCCGCCAGCGCCTTCAGGACGTCTGGGCCAACCCCTTGGGCTTCGTGGTGACCTCCTACCGCGTCGACGCCGAGACTCTGGAGAACTGACCAAGATGAAATCTCTGCCCGCGCTTTTCCTGGCGCTTGCCCTTCCTGTTGCCGCAAACGCCGAGGCCACGCCGCAAGGCGGCCCGCTCGACATCCGCATCCGCACCGCCGTCTATAGTGAAAACCAGGTCTATCGGATCGAAACCGATCTGAGGCATTCGACCACGATCCATTTCGGGGCGGGCGAGCGCTTCGAGGCCGTGATCGTCGGCGACACCGAAAGCTTCCAGGTCGATCCGATCCCAGAGCTTGGCAATGTGCTGACCATCAAACCGCATGTGGCCAATGCCTCCACCAACATGACGGTGATCACCAACCGACGCACCTATTCCTTCCACCTGCGCGAAGGCTCGATCCCGAACCGCACCGGCATGTTCTTCGAAGTCCGCTTCCGCTACCCCGATGAGGAACGTCGAGCGACGGCGGCTACCCAGCCCAAAGGCTTTGAGGCGCCCCGCAACTACAACTACCGCGTCTCGGGCGAAGGTGATTTCCGCCCCAGCCATATCTATGACGACGGGCGCTATACCTACTTCGTCATCCCGGAAAACGGTCGCCAGCCCGCCCTCTTCAAGGCCGATGACCAGGGCCGTGAGCGCACGGTCAACTGGACCCAGCAAGGCAACACGGTCCGGGTGCTTGGGGTGAACACCTACTGGTCGCTGCGTATCGGCGATGAGGCGATCTGCGCCTGGCGCGACGAGAGCGCCATCTACGTGAGCAACTGACCATGGCCGAACAAACCCCTCCCGACCTTCAGGACCGTCTCGACCAGTTCAGCCAGCGCGGCAAGTCCAAGCCCCGCGGAAACAGCCTCGGGGTCGGCGCGCTCGCGGCCGCCCTCGCCCTTGGCGGGGCCGGGGTCGCGTATTTTCTGGCCACCGGTCTGCAGGAAGGTGACAGTGCGCTTGAGACCTCCGATGTCGAGACCTTTCAGGACCGCCGCCCCGGCTCCGGCGGGCGGCTGAAGTTTCCGCCCGACGAGACCGAGCAACGGGTCAATGACGCACTGATCGCCGTCGAGGAAGCGCTCGACGTGCCCGCCGCCCCTGCCCCGGAACCGAGCGCCGAGGTGCTGGCCGAAATCGCCAAGCTCCGCGAAGCCCTCGCCGCCAGCCAGGCCGCGCGGAATTCGGAAATCCAATCCGCTGTCGCGGACCTGCGCGAGGCCTTCGACGAGCAAAAGGCCGCGCTCGAAGCAACGCTCGCCGCAAAGGAAACCGAGCTGGCAAACCTCCAACGCCAGACCGAGACTCGCATCGAGGGGCTGCAGGCCATGCTCGATGCCGAACGGGCGCAGCGCGAGGGGCTTGAGGCCGAGCTCGATCGCGAAGGGGTGATCGCCGATCAACGCCTGCTCGAAGAACGCCGCCGTCAGGAAGAGGAGCAGCGTCTGCGCGAGGCCGAACGCATCGCCGAGGAGCTTCTGACTGCCCAGATCAAATCCCCCGCCGTGGTCTATGCGGACGGTCCACGTGGTGGTGCGAGTGGCGCGGCGGTGGCCGATCCTGCCGCCGCTGGCGCAAGTGGACCGGCCCTCTCGGGCAACGAGCAGTTCTTGCAGAGTGCGCGACCGCTCGAGGTGCAGGAGGCCGCCCGCCTCATCCATCCCGAACGCACGCTGACCCAAGGATCCGTCATCCAGGCGGCGCTGCAAACCGCTATTAACAGCGATCTGCCCGGCTCCGTTGTCGCGGTGGTCTCCGAGCCGGTGCTGGCGTTTTCCGGAGACCGGATCCTGATCCCCCGGGGCTCCCGCCTTTTTGGCCAATACCGCTCCGGGATCGAAATGCACCAGAAGCGCATCCTGATCCTTTGGACCCGCGTCCTGACCCCGGACGGCACCTCGATGGAAATCGCCGCTGTGGGCGGCGACCAGCTTGGCCGCTCGGGCCTCACTGGTCTCGTCGACACCAAGTTTGCCGAGCGCTTCGGCGGGGCGGCGCTGATTTCCGTGATCGGGGCGGCGCCTGCCGTGGCGGCGGAGAGTGCCAACAACGAGACGACAAGCATTGTCCTGGGCGATGTCAGCAGCGACCTGCAGGACGCTGTCGGGTCGGTCATCGCCGATCAGGTCTCGATCGCGCCGACGATCTATGTCGATCAGGGCGCCTCGGTCACCGTGCTCGTGGACCGGGATGTGGTGATCTACGGGGGTTCCGGTTCACAATGAAAAAGAAGCATCAGGTTTCGCGTTCGAGCCGCAGGCGAGAGGCAGCGAAACCAGGTTCAATATTACCGGAATCACCGAATTGATGGATCAGGCCTCGCCAGCCTCATACCTCGAGCGTTATCTCGACCCGTTCCGCGATCTCCTGCGGCGTGACGACGTGGTCGAGATCGCGATCAACCCCGACGGCAAGGTCTGGCTCGAGGTCGCGGGGGATGCCAGCATGCGCCACGAAGGTCAGACCGTGGATCGGACCACAGCCCTCAACATGGCCCAGACCATCGTCGGCGATGCCAAGGCCCGCGTCTCTGAAAAGAACCCCCTCGTCTCCGGCAAGGTGGAATATGCGGGCCGCCCGCTTCGGGTCCAGGTCGCCGTGCCGCCCGCCATCGATCGCGGTGCCTCGATCACCATTCGCCTCTTCGCCTCTGGCAGCATTAGGGACTACGCCCCGGCTTATCTCTTCGGCAAGGCCGTCTCGCTCGACGCCCTCCGCGCGGAGAAGATGAAAAACATCGCCAGTCTAGCGGAGGAGAACCTTGAGGCCGCGCTGCAGACTCTGGTCGAGGCGCGGCTCAACGTCCTGATCAGCGGCGGCACCTCGACCGGGAAGACCACGTTCGCCCGCCACCTCCTGACCCATGTGAGCGAGCACGAGCGGCTGATCACCATCGAAGACGCTTTTGAGCTCTTCCCCGGCCAGCCCAACACCGTCGCCCTCCTTGCCGACCGCGGTGCCGGTTCGCAACGCAGCGCCAACGCTCTCCTTCAAGCCTCCCTCCGTATGCGACCTGACCGGATCATCGTCGGCGAGCTGCGCGGTGCCGAGGCCCTGACCTACCTCGAGGCCATCAACACCGGCCATGGCGGGTCGGTTTCCACCATCCACGCGGAAACCGCAGAACTCGCAATCGATCGACTGGCGATCATGGTGCTGCAGGCCGGCACACCACTGACCTTTGCCGAGGTTCGGGAATACATCCGGAAATCCATCGATGTGATCGTCCAGCTCGGGCGGGCCGAGGGGAAGCGGGGGATTACGGAGTTCTATCTGCCGGGGTCGAGAAAACTACCGACATAGACGGCGCGATGCAGCCGTTTGCAACGCTGAACTGAACTTCCGCAAGGCGAAGTGTAGCGTTCACGCCAAAAGGAGACAGCTGACGTATTATCAACGGGCAGCGGTGACACTCCGGACCTTGGGGCGTTGAAGGAGTATCGCACAATTTCTTTGACCGCAGCGCGAAGAAAAACCTAACTATTTGAATTACGTATGATACTCTCTATGCGAGCAGCAGCGGGGTCGGCACAACCACCCTAAAACGAAAGGAGGCGACCACTGACTCAAGTACTTCCAGAAGATTTGGTTAATATAGTTTCGGGCGATCCAGAAGAGTTGGGTGTTCATCTCCAGCTTGTTAAACGGGACGTGCTCTTGAAAGATTGCGTGGCCCGTCTCCACTGTCATTGCCTGACTGTGGATGGGAACGGACGCGTCAAGCCGGAGCGTCTTGCGGAATTTATGCGCAACTCAATTATCGATTATGCCGTCCCGAAATCGCGGTTGGATGATGCGCGGGCGCGGGACGCCAGATTCAAGTCCGGAAGCGCGGTTGCAGCCCTGCACCACGAGGCAATCGGCACTTTTACGGACCTTGCCAATACTGGCGAAGGCGGCGAGATGCTGCTCTTCCTACTCGCAGAGCGCTTTCTCAAGGTTCCTCAGGTGCTCTGTAAGATGGACCTTAAGACCGACTCTCACATGCACTATCATGGTGCGGACGGCGTCTATGCTTCCGTAAACGAAAACGGCCTTCTCAAACTTTTCTGGGGCGAGTCAAAGGTGTATGGCGACCCTACAGCGGCCATAAGAGATTGCCTTTCATCACTTGCCCCTTTCCTCGTGGAGACGGACCACGAAGGCGCTGATCGCGAGCGGGATCTCGTGCTCCTCAGCGACAAAGCCGATCTCAGTGATCCGGAACTTACGGCCGCATTCCGGAAATATTTCGACCGAACCTCACCGCTATCGAACAGGGTCGAATATTGCGGGATCGCGCTTATCGCCTTCGATGCGGATTTCTATCCGAAAGATGATGCAAAAGGCATCGGGGAGGACATCCTGAAGGCGGCGAATGACGAAATGGAAAAATGGGTGAAGAATGTAAAGAACAGACTATCGGTGGAGAAACTCGACAAATTCGACATTCAGTTTTTCTGTGTGCCAGTGCCTTCGGCGGATGGGTTTCGCGCATCGTTCCTTAAGGCGCTGGGTATTAAGAAATGAAAGATACCGAACTCTTTGATTGGCTGTCGGGTGAGGCGCTTCGTGATGATATTATCAGGTTGACTCAGATCACAGTGGCGACTGAGATAACAAATCTGGACGCAATCCATGAATCCGCTGACCCAAAGAAGAGCTTTGACTGGCAGCAGCTTCTTTTGGCCGGAAGCCTTTTGGCCAGATCAACCGAACGAACGCATCAGGAGGCGGCGCTGCGGATCGCAACCGCTGCCGTCACACTCGAAACTTCGCCGGAAGTGCGGGATGCGGGGGCTGTCCTCCTCGAAAAGCTGTCCAATCGCAGGTCCGTCGAGCTGGCAATACTGCGAAACCGGATCGCTCCCGATCTTGAGGGCAGACTGGGCGTGTCGATGCGCCTTGAAGCCAACAGAAGACGTTTCGAGGACTCGATACTCCTTGAATCGAGCGGAAAATGGATAGGCGTCAACGATTTTCAGAAAGAACTATGGGCGGGCGCCTCTTCCGGCGCCGGCTGGCTTTCAGCGTCCGCGCCAACCGCGTCCGGAAAAACTTACCTCGTTTTGCAGTGGCTGCTCGATCACGTTCGCACGAGCAAGACAAAGATCGCCGTTTACCTTGCCCCAACCCGGGCTTTGGTGAGTGAGATTGAACTCAGTCTGAAGGAGCTATGTCAGTCGGACACCGGCATCGAGATCACGTCGCTACCGCTGACGGAAGTTTATTTCTCATCTACGACGGGAGACAAGAAAGCCGTCTTCGTATTCACGCAGGAGCGTTTGCACCTGCTTGTCAATCTTCTCGGGGAGGACTTCAGTGTAGACCTTCTCATTGTTGATGAAGCGCACAAGATCGGAGACAATCAGCGTGGTGTAATACTGCAGGATGCAATCGAGCGGGTGTCTCGGCAGAACCCGATGATGAAGGTCGTGTTTGTAAGTCCTTCGACACAAAATCCCGGAGAACTGCTTGAGGATGCGCCGAACGATATGCCGAAAACGTCGGTCAATACCGATATGCCAACCGTTCTGCAGAACGTGATCCTAGCCGAGCAAGTGCCTCGGAAGCCCAAGGAGTGGTCGCTGGACCTTGTCTGGGGCGATTCACCCATACCACTGGGCACGCTTAAACTGTCAAACAAGCCTGCGGGCCTGAAAAAAAGGCTGGCGTTTATCGCAGCGGCGGCAGGCGGTCGCGGCGGCACACTGGTTTACTGCAACGGCGCGGCTGAAGCGGAGGACGTCGCGCTCCTTATCAGCCAGTTGGAAGGCTCGGAGAAGACAGATGATCAGGAATTGCTGGACCTGGCTGATCTGGCCCGCAAAGGGGTCCACCGTAATTATCAGCTCGCGCCGCTGGTCGAACGTGGTGTCGCTTTTCACTATGGAAACATGCCCTCTCTCATCCGCACCGAGGTTGAGAGGCTGTTCCGCGACGGCAAGATAAGATTTCTTGCCTGCACCTCGACGCTGATTGAAGGAGTAAATCTCTCTTGCAGGACCATCGTTGTGCGCGGTCCCCGGAAGGGCCGTGGGAACCCGATGGAGCCGCACGACTTCTGGAACCTCGCGGGACGGGCCGGTCGCTGGGGAAACGAATTCCAAGGCAATATTATCTGTATCGATCCAAAGGATGAAAAAGCATGGCCCGTCGGCGTGCCGAAGCGCTCACGCTACCCGATCAAGAGAGAAACTGACGTCGTTATATCTTCCACCGATGAACTGGCTGCGTATCTTGAGAACAGAAACATCGACTCTTTGGCCGATCTTGCGCAAGGCGAAGAATTCGAACAGGTCGGGGCTTACCTCCTCAATACATATATTCGTCTTGGTACGCTTTCCGATGCCGCATTTGCGAAACGGCATTCTCCAGATGCGCTCCGGAAACTCGATAGAAGCCTCGAAGGTATTTCGGCGCTGATCAATATTACGCAGGATGTTCTAGTAAGACATCCAGGCGTCAGCGCGGTGGGCCTGCAGCGTTTGCTGGAAGCTTTTCGAAAGTACGAAGGCAATATCGAAAATCTGCTGCTCGCGCCTTCGGAAAGCGTCGATGCGTACGACAGGTACGTCACCGTCATGCGACGGATTAACGCAAATTTGTATCCTGTCTTCCTGCCAGACAGTCTCATTCCCCTGCACGCGCTCGTGGTTGTCGAGTGGCTGAAAGGATTGTCTTTGGCTGCAATTATCAGGAAGCGTATAGAGTATCAGCAACGAAACAACAGATCGTTCAAGCTTCCAGTGCTCATTCGCGAAACGATGAGCATGGTGGAAGAGACAGCAAGATTCAAGGCACCGAAGTATATTTCCGCCTATATGGATGTCCTCCGCCTGTTCTTGACTGAAGCCGAGCGCGAGGACCTGATTGATGAAGACTTTGACATCGGGATAGCGCTTGAGTTTGGCGTCTCCAGCATCACGCTTCTCTCATTAATGGAACTAGGGCTTTCCCGCATGTCTGCGGTGGCCTTGTATGAGAAGATTGCGCGCGACGATCTGGACAAGGAAGGTTGCCTGGCCTGGATTAATCAGCATGGCCCGAATTTCGCCGGGATGGACCTGCCTAACCTTATCGTCAGGGAAACGCTGCAGGTATCGGGCCTTGATGATCCGGAAGCGGGCCACGAATTCAGCGAATAGAGTAGAGAGGAAGCGATTATGCCCGCAAAGCCAGTAGAGATCGGATCGCTCTCATTCGCGAGGAAAGGAGACGCAAACGACTTTTTTAGGGATATGCTGTACAAATATGAACTGGGTGACAAGGTAACCAATGAAGACGCCGAAATACTAACGTGTTGATTTCCACCGAGAACTGACCCGGGTTTTCCATCGAGAACTGACCCACCTCTGATTATGAATTTTGGGTCAGTCTTCGGTCAAGACATGACTTGCCTCCTTCTTTTTTCTGGCCGCTGTGGCGGAGCTGGCTTTGAAGCGGAAGCTGTCGTTTCCGGTCTCCAGGATGTGGCAGCGATGCGTGAGACGATCGAGCAGTGCAGTTGTCATCTTTGCATCCCCGAACACGCTGGCCCATTCGCTGAAGCTGAGGTTGGTTGTGATGATGACACTGGTGCGCTCGTAAAGCTTGCTCAGCAGATGGAAGAGTAGCGCCCCGCCAGATGCGCTGAACGGCAGGTAGCCCAGTTCATCGAGGATCACGAGATCGAGGCGCGTCAGGCTCTCGGCAAGCTGTCCAGCCTTTCCCTTTGCCTTCTCCTGTTCGAGCGTGTTGACGAGTTCGATGGTCGAGAAGAAGCGGACCTTACGCCGGTGGTGCTCGATGGCCTGGATGCCGATTGCGGTAGCGACATGGGTTTTGCCCGTTCCCGGCCCGCCGATCAGCACGATGTTCTGTGCCCCGTCCATAAACTCACAGCGATGCAACTGGCGGACTGTGGCCTCATTGATCTCGCTGGCGGCGAAGTCGAAGCCGGAGAGATCCTTGTAGGCAGGGAAGCGCGCAGCCTTCATGTGATAGGCAATGGAGCGCACCTCGCGTTCCGCCAATTCAGCCTTCAGCAACTGGGACAGGATTGGCACAGCAGCCTCGAAGGCGGGCGCGCCCTGCTCGATCAGATCGGTGATGGCTTGTGCCATCCCATACATCTTCAGGCTGCGCAGCATGATGACGATGGCGCCACTGGCAGGATCATGACGCATGGCGGCCTCCGGTGTTCCGGGCTCTCAGGCCATCATAGCGTTCGACATTGGCCTTGGGTTCGCGGTGCAGGATCAGAGACTGGGGCGTGTCGATGTCCGGCCCTTCAGTGGTCTTGCCGTCAATCAGCCGGTGCAGGATGTTTAGCACGTGCGTCTTGGTCGGCACGCCCTCAGCCAGAGCCTGCTCCACGGCCTTCAACACGGCCTGTTCATCGTGATGCAAGACAAGCGCCAGGATCTCGACCATCTCCCGATCTCCACCCGGGCGGCGCAGCATCTTCTCCTGCAGTTGCCTGAAGCCGGGTGGCAACTCTGCAAAGGGTGCCCCATTCCGTAGCGCACCGGGCTTGCGCTGGATGACGGCCAGATAATGCCGCCAATCGTAGATCGTGCGCGGTGGGAGGTGGTGGCTACGCTCGATCACACGGGTATGTTCGCACAGGATGTTGCCCTCGGCCGCCACGACCAGCCGGTCAGGATAGATCCGCAAGCTGACGGGCCGGTTGGCAAATGAAGCAGGCACGCTGTAGCGATTGCGCTCGAAGCTGATCAGGCACGTCGGCGAGACGCGCTTGCTCTGTTCGACAAACCCGTCAAAAGCGGGCGGCAAGGCCATCAGCGCAGCCTGTTCCGCCGCCCAGACATCAGCGATCGAGCCAGAAAGCGTGCCGTGAGGGATCTCGCGCCAGAGTTCCAGACAGCGCTGTTCCAGCCAGGCGTTCAGCGCTGCGAGATCGGGGAAGTCCGGTATCGGTTGCCACAGGCGCGGCCGGGCATCCTGAACGTTCTTCTCAACCTGGCCTTTCTCCCAGCCCGCAGCCGGATTGCAGAACTCAGGTTCATAGACGTAGTGGTTCGCCATGGCGAGGAAGCGCATGTTGACCTGGCGCTCCTTGCCGCGACCAACCCGATCTACGGCTGTCTTCATGTTGTCATAGATGCCGCGCTCCGGCACGCCGCCAAGGACGCGGAACCCATGCCAATGGGCATCGAACAGCATCTCATGTGTCTGCAGCAGATAGGCCCGAACAAGAAACGCCCTGCTATGTGACAGCTTGATATGTGCCACCTGAAGCTTCGTGCGCTCGCCGCCCAGAATGGCATAATCCTCGCTCCAGTCGAATTGGAAGGCCTCACCCGGGCGGAACAGGAGCGGGACGAATGTGCCGCGACCTGTCGTCTGCTGCTCTCGCTGGCGATCTGCGCGCCACTCCCGGGCGAAGGCCGCCACGCGATTGTAGGATCCGGTGAAGCCGAGCGCGACCAGATCAGCATGCATCCGCTTCAGGGACCGCCGTTGCTTACGCGACTTCCCCGCCTCGGTCTTCAACCAGCCTGCCAGCTTGTCGGCAAAAGGATCGAGCTTGCTGGGCCGCTCCGGCGTCGAAAAGGAAGGCTCGATCGCCCCCGCGTTCAGATACTTCTTGATCGTATTGCGCGACAGACCAGTCCGTCGGGCAATCTCCCGGATCGGGAGGCCATGCCGCAAACGCAGCTTCCGTATAATGTTCAAAAGTCCCATGTGGATCACTCCGTTGCCCCCCTGCGCTCGTCGCGTGGGGGAAGGGTCACATGGGTCAATTCTCAATGGAAATTAGGACGCTAACCGGGTCAGTTCTCGGTGGAAATCAACAATAGCCCTTGGTGTTCAGCAAGGGAGGCGTGCCGACATAGACCATCCCGCCGATGTTGCGGCCGGCCACGCTAGCTGTTTCGCTAGACGGGACCCACCCACTTTTCGATGATCGGGCCGATGCGCTCGATGCCACTCGCGAGGGCTGGTTTCGTTCAGCGGCCGCCGAAAGAGCTGGCGCCGCAGACTTTCCAGCGCGAACGATTTCGGCGTAGTCCTGCTTAGGTGCGGAATAGGCCTGAACGGCAGCCGGTGTTTTGGACGCAATGGCTTCGCGAGTTCGTTCGCGCTCACGCTCGATACGCTTGTCATAGGCACTTGGGCGCGGCACCGGTTCAGGTCGGGCGGGTAGGTTTTTGGAACTTTCCTCGGCTTGCGCCTTTGCAGCGACTTTCCGCGATCTCCGTTTTTCTTGCCACCAGACCAGAATGACGGGAACACCGAATGCAAACAGCATCTGGCCGCCAACCGGCCATCCCTGAAGCATTGTGGTCACCACGACCATGCATAAGAAAAAATACAGGACGAGAAAGAATGCAATTCGGAAAAACTTGAGTATTGAAGACATTATCGGAACCCTCTCCGAACCACACTATTTTGCACAGCCATCTTTGCAACGACTAACGTCATGGTTGAAGCACTTCCCATGCTTTATGCTTGATTGGGCCGATGGCCACATACATCTGTTCGCACCGTTGAGGGCGCACCCCCGCCCCAGCGACCGTAACCGAACGGCCGAGATGAAGCGTTGCCACGACCATGCGACGGCTGGTCGGGCTGGCTCTGGAAGAGACTGCACGGCCAGCGGTACTTCGCAGGGAGAGGCGGCGTTTCAGCTCGGGGAGGGCGGCTGTCTGCAGCCGGCCGAGTAGGGCGCGGTCCTGACCAAAGGGCAGGAGGGGCCAAGATCATTAAAACCTAAACTTTGCACATCACAAAAACCTAAACACCGCTGGAGACACCTGGCAGTCCCCAACAAAGCTGACATCGATTTGAAAGCCGGTTTGACGTGTTTCGTTCTTGCTCACCATGGGTATGCAACGAGGCCAGAAGCTGAACCTTCTGGCAATCACAAAGACGCCGAAAGCAAGCAACGTGCCCCACATCACTCTGGACGCGAATTGGCCTTATCTTGAAGATCCATCAGACGAGCCATTAGGGCATCGAAAGCGATGGCGTCTGACTGAAGCAGTCCCGCTTCCTGCATTTTCCGGTAATCTTGGGCCAGCGCCTCCAGGGCCGCCCCCTCTGGAATCAGGCAAAGCGCCCCTGAGACGGCGTCGGCATAGTTTATCGTCGCACCCGCGCGGTCGGTTTCGCGGAAAAAGTGCTGTTTGTGCTTCGCAACATCTTGAGCAAGCGTCTTATCCTCCAGCGCCTGTGCAGCGATACCCACAGCCTGCAGACGATCAAGATCGTACCAGTGACGCGCATAGCGGTCGCCGCCTCGAAACGTGCCCCGCAAGCAGTAGGCATGGATGGCCGTCGCCTTCTCCCAAAACGTCCGTTCGGCCATCATCACACGAGGCATGGCAACGGGCGTAAACAATTCAGGTAGCGCCCCAGAGAGGTCGCAAACCACTTCGTGAAGCTGCGCCGGTTCACCTGTGGACCTGGCGCCAAATTCCAACAAGACCGAGGATCGAACATATCCGCTGCCGCTGCGCACCGCGTCGTAGTCCAGATAGATCTTGTCACCTTCTACACGGTTTTCCGCCAGGAGCGCCGCTGCCTTGACCTTGTCCGACAACATGGGGGCCACTTTTGACCCCACCCACTCGCCTAAGCGACCCCGAACAGCTTCGGTCCATTTCTGAGCTTGCGAGCGGCTTGGCGGATATGGATCCTCTCCATCTTTGATCAGATCGGGAATGATTTGCCTGATGTCATATGTCAGGTCGACATCCTCTGAAAACCGGTCGATCGCCTTGTAGACCTTGGAAAGCGACGTTCCGCCCTTGAAAACCAGGTGTTCGCCGAGATCACTGTCGAACAAGGCGTTAAGAACCCAAACGACCCAGACGTCCTTTTCCAACAGGTCTGCAGGCCGCCCCAGTTTCGAGGCGGCCACTTCGAGCGCGTCAATCTTGTCTTCGCGCGCCAGGGAAAAGTAAGTTTGGCTCTCTGTCATTGCGATGGCGCGAGCGCGCTAAGTTCCTTGGCCATCCAGGTTGGCGCAGAGGCTCGAAGGCTCAGAAGCTCGCGCTGCTCCTCTTCGTTCAACATCGCCTTGATACGCCTCAAAGCCTGAGCAGCTTCGGTTTTGCCGAAATAGGCGAGCGCCCGAAAGGCGTGCCCAGCACGACTGTTGGGTGCACGAAGCTGCCAGCTCGGCACATGTTTAAGCTCGACGCTTTGCGCTCCGAGCTTCAGATGACGGCTCGGCCCGGAAGTCCAATAGACTTGGCGGGATGGATTCTGTGTCGAAATACCGAGCAGGTTCGCTGCCGACGCACCGCTTTGCGACACGCGTTCACCGGTTGATTTCGCAATATGCTCAACCACGGCTTCAACCGAGGGCGCCCGGTTACCGAAGCGGGTTTTCACAGGCAAGGCAAACAATCCGCGTCTCACACGCAGAAGCTCCCCACGCCGAACCAAACGCGACAGCGCCTGGTCGACCGCGGCACGCTCTCCGAGGTGCAACAACTCCCGCGCCGACAGGGTCGCACCCTCCGGCAGCGCTTCAGCATAGGCCTTGATCGCTTGAGATGTGGTTTGCATGTTCGTCTCCTAGTGTCAGATATATAGCTTGGTTTCTGACGGTTTTCAAGCTGAAGCTTCCGTGGGTCAGTCTAGCTTAGGACCAGATCGCACTATTGGGACACCTTCCCCGAGCCTCTGAGGCACAAGGAGGAGATTCATGACGACGGCAAATCATGACCAATTGGGTTCGCGTTGTAAGGCCCACATCGACCAAGCGACAAGAACGGCCCATTGCTGCCGTTGACCAGCCAATCTGATGCTGCGGTGCGGCTCGTCAGACCGGACTTTCGCTGCGACTGCTAAATCATCGAACATGCGAATTCACAGTTCGCGGGACGAAACGGCCATTTGGGTTTTGAAACCAAATGGCCGCTGTGACTGGCTTTACGCCATTGCCATTGCTTCAATTTCGAACAGCAAGCCGGGGATCGCGAGGCGGGTAACGCCCAGTAGGGTCATCGGCGGTGCGACCCGATGGGGTCCGAACCGCATGCCCATCAGGTCAAAGTTCTTCAGCGCCTCGTCGACATCAGTTGCATAGACACCGAGCTTGACCACATTGCCAAGATTCATGCCCGCCCCTTTGAGAACGGCTTCAAGGTTGTCCAAGGCTAGACTGATCTGTGCGCGCATATCGCCTGGATGCTGGGGGGCGCCGTTTTCGTCCACTGCGGTCTGGCCCGCGCAAATCACTTGCCGCGTCGCGCCGTCGATCACTTCGGCCTGATTGTAGCCCAGTTTGATCGACCAGTCCCAGGGGTTCACTGCCGTCCGTTCCATGTCGCAATCTCCTTGTTTTCAGTTGCTGGAATCGGTGTAGAGCGAAATGGTGCCAAATATTGTCACCATTTGTGATAGGGTCGAGATATGAACGTGAGACTCAGACATGACGCCATCGTGCGCAGCCTTCGCCGCAACGGCACGTCGACTGTTGACGCGCTGGCCGAAGAGGTTGGTGCCTCCCGCCGGACCGTGTTGCGCGATATCGGCGCATTGCGGGACGAAGGCTATGTGATCCATTCCGAGGTCGGCCGCGGCGGTGGCCTCCAGCTTGACCCTCAATCAATGCAGCCACGGGCCAAGTTGTCCGTGCCCGAAGTGTTCGCGCTGCTGATCAGCGTCGCGGCAATGCGAGCCGCCGGGAATTTACCCTTCTCGGAGCTTGCCGACGCGGGGTTGGCCAAGATCGAAAAGGCCTTGCCGTCGGACAAGGTGAAAGACCTACGCGCGTTTTTGGAGTGCCTGCACATCGGCCAGCTGTCACCTTTGCAGGATTTGTCGGATATGGGGAAAATGGACCCCGACCTCCTTGTGGCCTTCGAGACGGCGTTTCTGGGCCGGCACTTCATCCGGTTCGACTATAGCGATGCAAAAGGGCGCAAGACCGAGCGGCAGGTGGAACCGCAAGCCATGCTGATCCTGCCCCCCCTATGGTATCTCGTCGGCTGGGACCCTGCTCGCGACGACTTCCGCCATTTCCGAATGGACAGGATCAGCAACCCGGAAGCGGTTCCGACTACAAGCTTTCGCCGTCGGCATGTGCCGTTCGAAGATGATGTCTGTCCTTACAGCGAATTGCGCCCGGAGCGTCGAAGCAGTCATTCGTGGTAAATGCAGCATCCGACACATTGGGCTCATTCGCCGCCGTTAGATCGGTTGCAGCATGTTCGAGCAACGGATCGCATTGGGCCCGGCAAGGACGGCCCTTACCTGCCGGTCGGCCTCGCCCCATGCTGCCTGGCAGCATTCCCTGAAGCAGACACTGGTCAGTGCTGCAGCATTCTCGCGCCGCAGATGACCGCAATGCGGAGATACTGTTGAAAAAGTCTGTTGCCTGGCGTTCGGGGCTTTGATTCACTCGATCTGGGAGTGGAGGGCATCGCAATGATGGGGCCAAGGCAAGTCGCGCAGGGCGCGCTGTTTTACGAGTTCTCGATCGAAGGGTTTGTGCCTCTGGATCACCCGGTGCGCGGTATCGACCGGTTCCTCGATCTGTCTCATGTGCGGTCGCTGCTGGCGCCTTTCTACAGCTCTGGCGGCCGCCCGTCGATCGATCCCGAACTGATGATCCGCATGTTGCTGCTGGGCTATTGCATGGGCATCCGGTCCGAGCGGCGGCTCTGCGAAGAGGTCCATGTCAATCTGGCGTATAGGTGGTTTTGCAGGCTCGATCTGACCGACGCGCTGCCCGATCATTCGACATTTTCAAAGAACCGCCACGGCCGCTTTCGCGAGAGCGGGCTGTTCCGGCATCTGTTCGAGACCGTCCTGCAACGCTGCATGGATGAAGGTTTGGTCGGCGGTCACAGCTTCGGTGTCGATGCCAGCCTGATCCCGGCGAATGCCAATCAGACACGCGGCATCGACAGCAAGGAAGGCCTGCCGCCAAACCTCACGTCCCGCGCCGTGGACGAATATCTTGAAACACTCGACGATGCGGCCTTCGGCGCAGCAACCGACGCCATTCCCAAATACGTCTCGCCGGTGGACCCGGCCGCGCGCTGGACGGGTGCCGATGGCGGTGCCGCGTATTTTGCGTATTCCACCAATTATCTGGTGGATCTGGACAATGCCGTGATCTTGGATGTCGAACCCACAGCTCCGATCCGACCAGCGGAGGCGCGTGCCGCGCGGGACATGATTGACCGGGTGCAGGCACGCTTCGGCATCAAACCCGGCAAGCTTGTCGGCGATACAGGCTACGGATCGGCCGAGATGCTGGGCTGGCTGGTGGAGGACCGCAAGATCGCACCTCACATCCCGGTCTGGGACAAATCGAAACGCACCGACGGCACCTTCTCGCGGGAGGACTTTGCTTACGATACGACCGCCGACAGGTATACGTGCCCTGCCGGAAATACGCTCGAGACGTCCCGCCGGAAATTCTCGAAGCCGCGCCCCGCGAATGTCAGCAAGGACGGGTTGATCCGCTACCGGGCGCGCAAACAGGATTGCGACATCTGTCCCTTGAAAGCGCAATGCTGCCCGACCCAACCTGCCAGGAAAGTGCTCCGATCCGTTCACGAAGCAGCAAGAGACATCGCCCGCGACATCCGCAAAACCGACGCCTACATGACCTCGTTCATGCAAAGGCGAAAGGTCGAGATGCTTTTTGCCCATCTGAAGCGATACATCGGGCTGCAAATGATGCGACTGCGTGGACCCAAAGGAGCAACCGAGCAATTCCAGCTCGCAGCAACCGCCCAGAACCTCCGCAAACTGGCCAAATTGGTGCCCGTGCCAGCCCCCTCATGAGAGGGACTAGCAACCGGCTCGCTTTGGATGCTGGTCAGAACGCTTCGATCGGCGACTTTTTCAACAGTATCCGGACAAAGCGGACGTTTAAGGAAGAATTCGGCTCTTGTTTTTGTTGAGGGTGAGGTGAATGCGTTTGGAATTTCCACTGCTAGGCTTGATCAGTGAGCGCTCGGTGAGGGGGATGATCTCGGGGATCGTCTTGAAGTAGCGAAAAGGGGAGCGTTTTGTCATCCGGGCAGGCTAGATCGGCGCCCACGTCGCCTTAGGCCAAGTTCTTCCGACAATACCCACCAGCTACTTGCTGACTAAAATTTAGATGCTTCCAGGCGGGCGATGTGTTTTCGAATGGGCTCAACACCCAGCGGGCCGCCATGGCCGAGATAGAACTGAGTACTGTCGTGGGCTAACAAGTTCTTGAGCGCCTCGGCCACTAGAAGAGGCGACTCTTCGAACGGTGGCTGCATCGGTTTTTCCTTGATCATTATTCCACCCAGCAGGATACCCGACGCCGCAAGATCTCCTGCTATGACTCTGCCATCCTTGATCAGCACCGAAATTGAGCCCGGAGTGTGACCAGGCGTGTGAAGTATTCGGGCCGGAATGCCAACCTCTGTCAGGTCAGGCATTTCTGTTGAACAGACAATATCCGGGGAAAAATAGGCAAACGGTCTTTGGATCGCTCCAGTTTTGCGGAACAGCCTTCCAAATAGACTGGTAGGCCGCAGTACCGGCGGTGCGCCCAGGAAAAGGGGCAAGTCAGCTTCGTGCCCGACGAGTGGCGCTCCAGTTAGCTCCTGCAGTTGCAATGCTGAGCCAGCGTGGTCAATATGCGCGTGGGTCAATATGATCATACGGATATTTGACCAGTCCAAACCGTTCTTTTGCAGCGCTTTTTTGACCAGCGGTGCAGAGTTCGGAAGCCCGGTATCGACCAGAATCACATTTTCGCCTCGGATCAGAAGGAAAGCGTTTAGCATTCCGAATGGAAGCATCCGAATGGTCTCAACTTTGGTTTTGCTTGGCATCCGAATCGCCTCTATCTAGTTGCTGTGGAATCGACATTTCATGGTTGGAAGTTTCACTCAATTAGGCACTATTTTGTAACCGGAGGGCGGATATGGACGGTTCTGAACAGCGCCCGATACGCGGGTTTCTATCATCGAGGGGCGAGTGTCCTGTTGCCGAAACGCTTCGGGCGCTAGGCGGAAAGCACAAACCCAATATCCTGCATGCGCTGTCGAATGGAGAACAGCATTTTCTCGAGCTCACTCGCTCCCTTCCAGGGATCAGCCGGAAGGTTCTGACCGAACAACTCCGCGAATTAGAAAAGTTCGACCTTGTCGAACGCGTAGAGAAGAACGACGCAAGGCGGCACGTCGGCTACGCGCTGACGGCAAGGGCCTTAGCGTTGGGCGGAATTGTCTCGCAACTGTCCGCGTGGAACGAGGCGGGATTGGAAAAGTTCGGCGGTCCAGATCGAGGAGACCGTCCGTTGAACCCGACCTAAGGCGTGAAAACGCATTGCTTCTCATCTCGATGGTTGAAACAGGATTTCAGTCACTAACCCATTCATCCTGAATGACCGCAATGGGCTCGAAGCTGCCTTGCAGCGGTGCAGCGCCCAAAATTGCCGCTCTGGGTGGGCTGACGCCGACATGGATGACTGCAGCCAGCCTCAAAGCGGGCCCACAGCCCATTGCTCGAATTTGTGATAGCTGCTTTTCACCGCGCGGTTTGTGAGCCGATTGGATGCGACTGACCGCCATCGAATGACCTGGAGCAGGCGGTCTAATTTTGGAGCGGAGGGTTCGGGCTTATCGGGTTCAGGTTATGCGGCTTGACGTCAATGGATCAACGTCGGCTCTGGATGCTTTGCAGCCTATCCCGATGCGAATCGTCTTCAAGTTGATCCATATATTCCGCAGGTGCCTTGACGTCAGTCAACATACGCACGTCGTTGGTCTGGATTTGGCATGTGTCTCCTGTTGCAACAACGAAAAATAATTCCATAGCCAAGTTGGACACCTGGAATGCTAGCTCACGGGCGTCTGCAAGGCGATCTTGCCGCGCTCAATGTCGATCGCATCCTTGAAGCGCTTACCTCGTTCCAAGCGGAACCGCTTGCCAGTAGTGATCACTGAAGAAATTCGATCCAAGCGCAAGTGCCGAAAATCCTGCGCGGCCTCGCTCCAGATCGTCAGCAGCCAAGCATTCTCGAACAAGGTCAAACCCAAGGGCCGCGCTTCCCTCGTCGAGAGCCGACCTTCAGAGTTCCGGTATCCGATAGTCAGGAATTCCCTGGCCGAGATCGCGGCACGCAACGTCGCATAGGTCGCCGAGTTGCCGTCGCCATACATCGTTCTGGACGGGCCCGCCTCCAGCGCGGGGTCGATCATGCTGTCCTTTTGCCCTTCGCCAAGCACCGAGGATATCTTGGCGGCCGCTCGTACCGCCGCACCGTCTAGGACGGGTGCTGCGCGTTCGTGGACCAGCTTCAGACCAAGGATGATGGCATCCAGCTCGTCCGCCTCGAACCGCAACGAGGGCAGGAAATAGCCCCTCTCCATGACATAGCCCAAACCGCCTTCGCCGCGGATAGGGGCGCCCATCGCCTGCAGATCGGCAATGTCACGATAAATGGAGCGGACCGAGATACCGAGATCAACCGCCAGTGAGGCCGCAGTCACCGGCGTGGAACGCAGGCGCATGACGTCCAACAATCGGAACAGACGAAACAGTCGCAATGGATGGCCCCTGACAGAAACTGTCACAACATACCAGCATGGTCGCCGTACGGAAACCAAAAAGGAAGACCAACATGAAGCTTCAGATCATTGCAGCCGCCGCTCTGCTTGCCGCGACGCTCGCTTCCACAACCCATGCAGAGGACACCATGGACCAAACGAAAATCCTTGAAACCATCTCGGCGATGACCACGGCCTTCGCCGCCGGTGACATCGACGGAATAATGGCAACCTACGAACCCGAAGCGGTCGTCGTCGGCGAGCCAGGCCAGCCCATCGGCGGTGATGCCGCTCTGCGTGCAATGTTCACCGAATTCGTCGCAAGCGGTGTAAGCTTCACCTATGGCGCGCATGAGGTCGTGGTCGCGGGTGATATTGGCCTGCACCTCATGTCCTGGACCGCGCCCGGACCTGACGGGCCGATGACGGCGCTTTCGGCCGCGGTCCTGCGCCGTCAGCAGGATGGAAACTGGAAAATGGTGATCGACCACCCGTTTGGCGACGGGGTGATGCACCGCGAGAAGTAAGCTAAAGGTGGGGGGCAGGGCCGATGGGTCCTGTGCCCCCAGCACAGTCCAAGAATTGTCGTAAACCTGTCACCGAGACCAAAAAATCTCGCTCCAGACTGCGTTAACATGCTGAAATAAATCACGCTACTGGCAGTCAGGGCGCACAAATCGTCGGTCTACTTGGGGAATGCGGGTTCAACTTTGAAGCCGCTGTTCCTACGCTGCGCAGCATTGAGTAAAGCGGGCTCCTACTTGCCTTTTGCTGCACACTACCCCAATGACCGCTATCCGGAAACAGCCCGCACTTTGCAAACATCGCTCCCTGCGCATTGCTGACTTTGGTGCTTGGTGCAGCATGGGGAGCGTTGAACCTGAGCCGTGAACGACCGCTTTCACATCTTTGACAAAATCCCCTTGCAGGTGCAGCGAATTCACACTTTCCGCCCATTGTGTTGAAAAACCCGAAAATCTGGCGGTTGTATTTTGCTGCCAGAATTCGGTGCTCCTGCCAAATTGAAGCCGAGTGCCCTGTGGAGCATCTGGGAGCGTCGGACATTGCCAACGCTGATCTTAGACCGACCCCCTCGACGAATTTTCGGAGAGGCCTTCTATGGACAAATTTTTCACCCATTTTCGCGAAAACCGGAGTTTTTCAACACAATCCGCCCACAACGACAAGGAGGGAATACCCTGTCGCCAATAGATGCATGAGGCTTCGTTTGCAAATCCTGAAACGATTATCTCTTTGTAATCGCGTGACTTTCTCGGCGTGCAGATGAATCGTTGCACCGCAAATGAAACGATAAGCAAAACGGCGGACTTCACCCTCTGCATCGGCAGCTGGTTACCCGTAATCGACTTGTGGAGCTTCGCCTACAACCCCCGCATCCGCCAACTGCTCCCGATCCGGAAGATCGCGAAGGCTCTGCAACCCGAAGGCGACAAGGAACTGCTCGGTCGTCACGAAGGTGTAAGGCGCCCCGCGCCGGGGTGACCTCGGCCCGGTCCCGATCAGCCCGCGCGCATGCAGCCGCCCGATCAGGTCGCGGCTGATCTCTTTGCCGAAGATATCCTTCAGCCCGTCGCGGGTGATCGGCTGGTGATAAGCGATGGCGGCCAGCACAGCGACGTCGAATTCGCTCAGATCGAGCAGTTGGTCCCCGACATCCGCCGCAGCGCGGATCGCGGGCGCATAGGCCGCCCGGGTCCGGAACATCCACCCGCCGGCCACCTTGGCGATCTCGAACACCCGCCCCTCCAGATCGGCGGCAAGATCCTCGACCAACAGGTCGACCGAAGCCCCCTGCCCCACGACCCTCGCCAGGTCTTCGCGCGGCACAGGGGATGCAGAGGCAAAGAGCACCGCCTCAATCCGGCGCATCCATTCCCGCCATCGCAGCTCCGGCGGTAAGTCAACCAACTCGCGGTCAAGCTCAAGGTCAGGTCGATCCTTCGCCATCCCTACACCCCGTAAAGCCGGAAGGTGTCGCGCCCGGTCAGCTCGCGCACCGCGCCGAGGTCGACCAGCCGGTCACAGAGCCGCCGCGCGGCGCGATCCGGCAAAGGCAACGCCGCAGGCGAGACCGCATCGCGGGTCAAAAATATCCCGACGGCCTCCCCGGCCCCCTTTGCCCGCAGCTTCGGTGCGACCGACTTCAAATGCGCCGCCCGACGCGCAAGGTCGGCGGCCTGCCGCACGGCGTCGACCGCCGACAAGACGAGCGCGCGATGAAAGGCCAGCCGCAAATCGTCCCCGCGCTTGCGCAGGTCCGCACGTTTCAGGCCCGCGGCGAATAGCGGCACGACATGATCCCAACCAAGCGCCTGGGCGAGGGCGGCGTCCGCGAGGATCAACGCCGGGACTTCGGCACGGGGTGCCTCCGTCAGGACAGCATCCAGCACCAGTGCTGCTCGTTTGATCGGCGCCCCCTCCCCCGCATCGAGCCACGTCGCGATCTGGCCCGGCTCGAAGGTCGGCAAGGCTCGGCCCAGAGCCTTGACCGACACCGGCCGCTCCACCGCGCGACGCCAGGCAAGGCAGGTTTCGCCCGCCGGTCCGGGCAGATCGCAGGGGCGCAGAAGGTGCACCGCATCACGCAGCTCC
>Ga0066860_10000214_pt1 | contig 24497 bp, 28 predicted proteins | sample ETN07SmetaG_FD_65601 | JGI IMG/M metagenome (GOLD analysis project Ga0066860, IMG submission 65601) | Marine microbial and viral communities from oxygen minimum zone, Eastern Pacific Ocean - ETNP2014F14-07SV275 | ecosystem: Environmental > Aquatic > Marine > Oceanic ... | reverse complement strand
GCCGACAAGGTCTCGGGCTACTTCGTTCCGGCGGTGGTCGGGGTGGCGATCCTCGCCTTCGTGGTGTGGAGCATCTTCGGCCCCGACCCGGCCATGGCCTTCGCGCTGGTCTCCGCCGTGTCGGTGCTGATCATCGCCTGCCCCTGTGCGCTCGGCCTCGCCACGCCGATGTCGATCATGGTCGGCGTCGGCAAGGGCGCGGGGCACGGCGTGCTGATCAAGAACGCCGCCGCGCTCGAACGCTTCGCCGCCGTCGACACGCTGGTCGTGGACAAGACAGGCACGCTGACCGAGGGGCGGCCAGCGCTGGTCGAGGTGGTGGCCGAAGGTATGGCCGAGGACGAGTTGCTGGGCCTCGTGGCGGCGCTCGAGGCGCAGTCCGAGCACCCTCTGGCCCGTGCCATCGTCGAGGGCGCATCGGCGCGCGGCATCATCCTGCCCGAAGTCGAGAGCTTCGACAGCACCACCGGCAAGGGCATCTCGGGCCGCGTCGGAGGCCGCAGCATCGCCATCGGCAACGTCGCAATGATGCAGGATGCGGGCGCCGACACGGCCGCCCTCTCGGAACGCGCCGATGCCGCGCGGCGCAAGGGCCAGACCGCGATCCTCGTTGCCGTGGACGGTCGCGCGGCTGGCCTGGTGGCCGTGGCCGACCGGATCAAGGAGACAACGCCCAAGGCCATCGCGGCGCTGCACGAGGAAGGGCTCAGGATCGTCATGCTGACCGGCGACAACGAGGTTACCGCGCGTGCCGTGGCCTCGGAGCTTGGCATCGATGAGGTGATCGCCGAGGTGCTGCCCGCAGACAAGCAGGCGGCGATCCGCAGGCTGCAATCGGAGGGCCGCACGGTGGCGATGGCCGGCGACGGGGTGAACGACGCCCCTGCCCTTGCCGCCGCCGATGTCGGCATTGCCATGGGCACCGGCGCCGACGTCGCGGTCGAGAGCGCCGGCATCACGCTGGTGCGGGGCGACCTGACCGCGTTGGTCACTGCCCGTCGGCTGAGCCGCGCCACGGTGCGCAACATCAAGCAGAACCTGCTTTTCGCCTTCCTCTACAACGGCCTCGGCGTGCCGGTCGCGGCGGGCCTGCTCTACCCGTTCACCGGGATCATGCTATCCCCCGTCATTGCCGCTGCCGCGATGAGCCTGTCCTCGGTCTCCGTGGTGGGCAACGCGCTCAGGCTGCGCGCCGCGCGGGTCGGCTTCACGGCGAAATGAAAAAGGCGGGTGCCGTCGGCCGGTGGGCCAGCGGCGCCCGATCGTATGTGAACGGACCGCGCCCGGTCCGACAACGAAAGGAGAGTTTCCATGTCCTACTGGCGCTTCGCCGCGATGATCGCAACCTCGACGGTAGTGATGTTCGGGCTGATGTATATCAACAGCTACGCCTTCGAGCATCTCTTCTTCAGCGAGACCCGCACCTACATGGCGCTGCTGATGGGTGCGGCGATGGCGGTGATCATGCTGAGCTTCATGCTGTCGATGTATTCGAACAAGGCGGTCAACATCGCGATCTACGCCGGTGCCGTCGTGGTCTTCGGCCTGACGCTGTGGCTGGTGCGCAGCCAGGCGACGGTCGGTGACGTGAGCTACATGCGAGCGATGATCCCGCACCATTCGATCGCCATCATGACCTCCGAGCGGGCCAATTTCTCCGACCCGCGGGTGCAGAAGCTGGCCGACGAGATCATCGCCGCGCAGCGCAAGGAGATCGGCGAGATGCGCTACCTGATCGCCGACATCGAGGAGAATGGCGTCGCCACCGATCCGGCCTTGGGCGAGTCCGAGGCCCCCGCCGAAGAGGGCACCGTCGAGGACGCGCTGAGTTCCGCGCAGCTGGCCGGGCTCGACGTGGCGGGGCTGAAGCCCGAGGAAATCGAGACCGTCCTTGAGAGCGACGCGACCTGCGAGTTCCGCCGCACCAACGCGGGCGAACCGGTGCTCGCCATGGCCGGCGAGAGCGGCGCGATCAAGCTGTCTGGCGTGCTGATCCCGCTGGCCGCCAGTGGCCCGATCGCCATCGAGACGCTGGACGACGGCGCGCGCTTCGCGGCCGAGGGCGTCGATGTCTCCGTCATGCCCGACCCGGGCGCCGACTGGACCGACACCGACGACAGCCTGCGCCGCGCCGAGGCCGAGATGGTCTTCCATCTCGAAGAGGGCCTGCGGGTGGGCTATCGCGGCTTCCTCGACTGCGCCGCCTAAGATCGGCGGAACTTCGCTTCCCCCATTTGCGACACCACGCCGGGCCTGACAGGGTCCGGCGCTTTCCCGACGTCTGAACGAAAGGATTGCCCATGAAGAGCCTGATCACCGCCCTCGCCCTCCTTCCCCTCGCCAGCGGCGCGCTCGCTGGACCCGGCCACGGCTCCGTCGAAGGCATCGGCGCGCCGGGCGACCCCGAGAAGGTCGACCGGACCGTCGAGATCGCCATGGACGAGATGAGCTATACCCCCGCCTCGGTGGAGGTCGCGGCCGGAGAGACGATCCGCTTCGTGGTGAGCAACGAAGGCCGGCTGGTGCACGAGTTCAACCTCGGCACCCCCGACAGCTGGGCCGCGCATGAGGACGAGATGCAGGTGATGATGCAAAAGGGCATGATGAGCATGCGCCGCGTCGATCACGAGAAGATGCAGGAGATGGGCATGGCGCATGACGACCCCAACAGCGTGTTGCTCGAGCCGGGCGAAAGCGCCGAGATCGTCTGGAGCTTCCCCGAGGACGGCCGCATCGGCTACGCCTGCAACGTGCCGGGCCATCTGGAGGCCGGCATGAAGGGCGAGGTCGAGCTGGAGGCCGGCTGACCTCCCATGGCCGCTCCCCGGCAGGACTTGATCGAGATCAAGGTGGAGGCGGCGCGCGCCCCCCATGGTCCCCAGAGACACCTGATCCTGGAGAGTGCCATGAAACGCTTCGCAATTGGCTTGCTGCCGAGCCTGTCCGCCACTGCTGCCCGGGCCGATCCCGGCGATTACGACCACATGATGGGCTGGGGCGGCGGCGGCTTCGGCATGGTCTTCGGTCCTGTGCTCTGGCTGATCGTTCTGGGCCTCGTGGTCGGCGGAGTGATCTGGCTCGTTCGCCGGCTCGACGAGGGTGCGGCACCCGGGCAGAAATCCAGCGCGCGCGCCGAACTCGACCTACGCCTTGCACGCGGCGAGATCGACGCCGAGGAATACGCCTCTCGCAAGCGGCTGCTGGGCGCCTGACCTGCTGCGGAGGTTCTCCTGCCCTGAGCAGGCCCCCCGCATCCCTTGGCCCCGAGGGAGCTGCTCGCAGAAAGACGGCCGCCCAAGGGGCGGCCGTCGGGCCATCATCCGCCGGGCATCAGCGCCGGCTCGGCCTACGGGGCACCGCCCCCTGGCAGGTCAGTGCGTGGCACCGGGCGTTGCGGATTCCAGGTTCGCAGCAGTCTCGCCGCCATGGCCATCGGCCATTTCAGGCGCCGTGCTCCCGTGCGCATCCACATGGGCGGCCTCGCCTTCACCGGCATGGGCCATCGCGGTGGATTGGCCATGATGGCCCTGGCTGACCGGGAGGCTCTCCGCATAGGCGCGCAGGCCGAGGTGGAATACCATGGCGAATGCGAGCCCCGCCAGTATCATCATGAACCAGCTCTGCCGATGCAGGACATAGCCCTGGCGGATCGCGAAGGCGAGCGAGGAGATGAAGACACCGATCGGCGCGCTGTAGCTGGCGAAGATCGGGGTGTCGTTGAAGTGCTGCGCGGCCCCGGAGACCATGCCGATGCCGACCGCGAGGAGCAGCGACACCAGCACGTATTTCACCACGCTGTCACCGAGGATGCCGGTCTTGAACAGCACCTCGTTGAGATAGGAGCCGAAGGCGAACAGCACGGCGCCGATGGCCATCAGGCCCAGGGCATAGGCTCGCATATCCGGCTGCGCGGCATGGACGATGGAGCCCGAGATCAGGCCCATGCCGAGGAACATGGTGAGATAGGAGAAATAGGGTTTGAAGACCTCCCAGGGCGGGGTGAAGGTTACTTCGTGGGGCTGGGCATTTACCGACATCTGCTCGACGCTTTCGTTGTGTTTGGGGTTCGACTGTCGCCCCGGCCTCGATGTCGAGGCCGGGTGTTCACGCGGGACCGCAGGTCACCGCATGGGTTTCATGGATCGCGCGGGGAAACGGCGCCGGCAGCCTCGCAGCGGCAGCCGGCGACGCCCTCAGCCCGCCGTGACCGCGAACTCGGTCATCATTCCCGAGGCCAGGTGCGGCATCTGGTGGCAGTGCAGCATCCAGCGCGCCGCCTCGCCCGCGTCGAGCGCCACGGTGACGGCGGCCATCGGCGGCACGTAGACCGTATCACGGATGGCTCCTGCGAAGCGCAGCCCGTTGATCTCGACCACTTGGAACACGTGCCCGTGCAGGTGCATCGGATGGCCCATCGACGACATGTTGTGGAACATCAACTCGACCCGTTCGCCGCTGATCGCCGGGACAGGCTGGCGGTCCTCCCAGACCTTGCCGTCGATGGTCCAGACATAGGGCTGCATCTGCCCGCCCAGCATCACCATCTGCTTGCGGTCCACCGGGCGATCGGCGAGCGGCGACATGGCGCGTAGAAGCCCCTCCTGCTCGAGCTTGAGGTCGAAGGCCGGCGCGGCCTGCTGCCCGGTGGCGGCGAGCTTCTCGACCTGCGCGCCCTTGCTCGCCAAGACGATCCCGGTGCGCTCAACCGCCCCTTCGCGCAGCGCAAGGATCGGAAAAGCACCGCCCGAAGGCAGGTCGATCTCGATATCGAGGCGCTGCGCCATCGCCGCGCCGAAGCGGCGGCCCGGGAGTGGCTGCACCGGGTGTCCATCGACGGCGACCAGCCGCGCCGGGGCGGTGCCGCTGTCGATCCAGAAGGTGGTGGCGGCGGCGGCGTTGATCACCCGCAGCAGCACCCGCCCGCCCGGCTCGACCTGCACCACTTCGGGGTCCGACAGCGTGCGGTCGTTCGCCAGATAGGCGTCGAAGTCGTAATCGTTGAGGTCGGCGCTCATCGGCGTGGCCGGGGACATGGCGCCGTGATCCATTCCGGGCATGGTGCCGTCCATGCGCATCCCGCCCATCGCCGACATGGCGCTGTGATCCATCCCCTGCATCGCCATGCCGGACGTGATCTCCTCCATCACCGCCTCAGGCGACTTGAAGGAGAAGTCGTGCAGGAACATCACCACCTCCTGCCGATCAGAGGCGAGATCCTCGGCGCGGCGCACGATCAGCGGCGCGGCGAGCATGCCGAGTTCCTGGGTCGGAATATGGCTGTGCATCCAGTGGGTGCCAGCGAGCGGCGCGAAGTCGTAGTCGCGGCCTTCACCAGGCGCAAGCGGCGGCATCGGCAGGTTGGGAATGCCGTCCTGCGCGTTGGGCGGGATCTGGCCGTGCCAATGGATCAGGGTCTCGACCTCAAGCTGGTTCTCGAGTCGCACCGCGAAGCGCTGGCCCGGGTCGAGCGTCAGGCCGGGACGGCCGTCGGGACCGAGAAGCCCCATGACGGACGCGGCGCGCCCGTCGATGTCGAGCGTGCGGCGCGTCGCGCTCAGGGCGAGCGGTGCGCCCTGGCCTTGGGCAAGACCCGGCAGGGAAAGAGTCGCGGCCATGGCCGCGCTGGCGGCGAGAAAGCCGCGACGGGAAATATGGGTCATCTGTCTGTCATCCTTGCGGCGGGGCACGCCGCGCTTGAAAGGTCCCGGCAGGCCGGGGGGGAACAAAGGCGTCAGACGAACTTGGGTGGCTGCTGGGGCGGCGCCGGCGCGCACCCGCTAAGCAGGAGACAGGCGGTGGTCGAGGGGCTGTCGGCGACGCGCGCCAGCTTGCGGTAGCCCTCGGGGCCACCAAAGACCGAACGTTGCGCCAAACACATCAGGGCACAGGCCGCGTCGGTGGAGGTGTCGTGGGGAATCGTTGGTTCGGAATGCTCGGCGTGATGCGCCGTGACCGGCGACCGACCTCTCATGTCACCGTCGAGGCCCCAGCCCGCGAGCAGCAGCAACACCACCCCGATCAGGGCAGGCAAGGCAGAGAGAGGGTGGATTCGCCGGGTCATGTCGCCGCCACAAATGGCATGTCCCGCACCCGGCGCAAGTGGCCGCGCGCAAGGCCGGGATCACATCGGCGCCATACCGCGTGCGCGCCCCGCTGAGATGGTCAGTCGATTCCGTTTTCGCGTTGCAGCGCCCGCACATAGGCGACGACGTTGGCAACATCGGCATCGGTCAGTCCCTTGATCGCAGGCATGTTGCCGAAGTCCCAGTGGTGCGACCGCACGCCGTTCCGCACGGCGGCGAGAAAGGCGTAATCGCCATGATGGCTGGGCTCGTAGGTCTTGTGCACCAACGGCGGCGCCACGCCGTTCTGGCCGGCCGCGTTCGCCCCGTGGCAATCGGCGCAGACCGCCTCGAAGGCGCGCTTGCCCATCTGCGCCTGCTCGGAAAGCTCGGCCGGCAGCGCCACCTGCACGATTGCCGCCCCCTGCGGGATCTCGCTGGTGTCGGGCGGGGTCATGGAATGGCCCGCCATGTCACCCTGATTGGGCGTCGAGGCAATCCAGAGGAGGCCGCCTGCCAGGATGAGGCCAGTGACACCGAGGATGATCGTCTTGTTCATATGTCTGTCTTTCCAAAGAATTGGCCCCGGCGCGGCGGTTGCCGCGCCGGGGCTTGCGTCAGGAGCGCTCAGCGAAGCTGGGCCAGCGCGTCGAGGCTGGAAGGCGCGGTTTCAGGGTCAAGCAGATAGGTCGCGATGGCGCGCCTGTCGGCCTCGTCGAGAAAGCTGGTGCCCTGCTCCACCACCTCGGTCATGGAGCCGCCGAACACGTCTCCTGACGGCGTGATCCCGGTCTCCAACGCATAGGCGAGCGCGCTCGCCGTCCAGCCGCCTTCCTTGAGATCGGCGGCGCGGATCGACCGCGCGGCGGACCCGCCCGGCAGATCGTCATTGCCACCGAAGCTGTCGGCATCGAGGCCGCCCAGGAGACCGCGCCCGGTATGGCAGGCGCCGCAATGCGCCGCCCCCTCAACCAGCTCGCGCCCCCGGTTCCACTCCTCCGAGCGCCCGAGCACCGGCGCGCTCTCGGCTTTGCGCATCGCGGCGGCCCGCCACGGCTTGAGCCCCGAGCGGATGCTGAACGGGAATCCGACGTCGCTTTCCGCCCGCGTCTCGGCCACCGCCGGCACGGTGGCCAGCGCCGCCCAGAGATCGGCGATGTCCTGGTCCGAGAAGCCGGCATAGAACTCGAAGGGGAAAGCCGGGTAATAGGGCTCACCCTCGGGCGAGATGCCCTGACGCAGTGCGCGGGCGAGGTCGTCCTTGCTCCAGCCGCCGATGCCATGCGTGAAGTCGGGCGTGATGTTGGGCGGCGCGAAGCTGCCAAACGGCGTGTCGAGCGGCGCGCCTCCCGCCAGCGCCGGTCCCTCTACCGCGGTATCGGTATGGCAGGCCACGCAGCCCGCCGCCCGCGCCAGGTAGGCGCCGCGCCGGGCATCGCCATCGAGCGTGATCCGCGGCGCGTCCTCGCCGATCGGCCAGGCGCGCAGCCCGGCATAGCCGCCCCCCGCCAGCGCAGCCAGCAGGATGACGCTCCTGAGCAATCCCCGCATCCTCAGCTCCCCGCCCTATAGCGGCCATGGCAGGCCGCGCAGGTCTCGCCGATCCGCCGGAAGACCTCCGGCGCAGCGAGCGTCTCGTAGCCGGGCGTGTCGGCGCTCCCGGACGCCTCAGATGCAGAGGCGAGCACCGTCTGCTCGGTCCTACGCCGCGGCTCGACGCCAAGTAGCTGCGCAACCGAGTATTCGGCACCCGGGCCCGCTTGGGCAGGAGCGTCACCCGGCATCGCCATACCCTCATGCCCCGCCATGGAACCACCCATCGCCATGCCGGCATGAGGATTGGGAGCCGTCAGCCCGTTCGGAGCGCTCTTCACGAGGCCCTCGGCATGGCGGCGCAGCTCCTCGGCCAGGGTGTCGAACGTCTCCCGCTCCTGCCAGATCGCCTCCTTGGCGTAGGAGACCCCGCCCGCGCTGTCCTCGGGAAAGAGCCGGGTCATCTCGTCCCCGGCATGCGCCGCGATCGCGCGACCGGCCTCGGCCACGCGCGCCGCGTCATAGGGCGCCTCCCCCCGCATCATCGGCGTCACGTCGCGCAGGGCGTCGCGCATCGCGACCATCCCCTCCATGCGCTCGCGCACCACACCCGTCGCGCCGCTATGCGCGACCACGGCCCCCGCGGCGACCCAAATCGCCAGCGTGGCCATCGCCATCTTCTTGCCTGTCATACTGCCCTCGTCGAGTGAGTCTGGTTGTTGGGATCAGACCCTGCGACGGGGGGGCGGCAGCGTGATGTCCGGTTGCCGGGACGGCAGTTCGGAGCGCGCGGCGCTGACGGCCATCCGGTCCGCCAGCCGCAGCGGTGGACTGGCAAGTGCGTCTTCATCCGTGGGAACGATGAGGCAGCGCACTCCGGGATGGCAGATCGTGGACGGGGGCACCGGAGCAGAGACCACGGCAGGCGCGACGGATGCGTGCTCCGCATGACCGTCCGCCGCGTGCACATGCTCCGGACCGGCGAAATCCCACAGGCTTCCGAGAAGCAGAAGCCAGCATAGGGATAGCCCGACGATTTGCCTCAGCAGCATACGAGACGATGCCCTCCGCACATCCAGTTCATGGCCACCCTACGGCAACGGGTCGAGGCCCGGAAGAAAAGAGTGGTTGCCGTACGATGGAAGGCCGGAAAGCGCCCATGAAGCCAGCTTATCTGAAAGGCGCGTCGTCGGAGAACATCCATTCAACCTGAGAGTGAAGGGCGAGAACGCGAACAGGCATGCAAAGCGCATGTGGCGAACGTCGATGCAGTTGGCGGCAGCTGATCAAGTCCGGCAACAATGGCTGAAAGGCAAAGGCCATCTGCTACATGCGCCGATGACATCGGCGGGCTACACTCGATATGCCTTCACGCTTCTGATCATGAAAACCGTCAGTTGCGGGCCTTCGGTCAAGCAGGAAAACGATCTCAGCGCTGCATGGCAATCAAACTCTCGTGGATAGAAAAACCCCGCTTGACCGACGAACCGCCGAGGCGCGTACTGTCCATGTGTACGACGCTTTTTCGGAGGCGGTCATGAACATCGGGGAAGCTGCAAGGCAGACCGGGATATCGGTCAAGATGCTGCGGTATTACGAGGAGATAGGTCTCGTCCGCCCTGCGCTGCGCACCTATTCCGGCTACCGGGTTTATCAAGACAAGGATATCGCCACGCTCCGCTTCGTGCGCCGCGCCCGCGATCTGGGGTTTCAGGTCAAGGAGATCGCAACGCTGCTCGGGCTCTGGCAGGATCAGGCGCGCTCCAGCGCCGAGGTCAAGGCGGTGGCCCTGGCACATGTGGCTGACCTGGAAGAGCGCCGCCGGCATCTGGACGACATGATCGGAACGTTGCGCCACCTCGCCCATAATTGTCACGGCGACGCGCGCCCGGACTGCCCGATTCTGGTGACGCTGGGCGCGGATGACCCCGTAGCGCCGCCCGCGCCTAAGTTAAGTGCCTTGAGAGCCGGGTTTGCGACGGCGGTTTGAAGGCCGGTCTCAGGCGCTGGGGCAGTGGCAAAACTCCTCGAGCGCCGCGACCGGGTTATCTGACTGCCCAAGGACCGGCAGCGCAATCAGTACGGCTATCAGCGGCGTGGAGAATGCCAGCATGAGCGCCGTTTCAGCCCCATACCGCGCCTGCACCAATCCAATGCCAAAATAGAGCGCTCCGGTCAGCGCGGCGGCGAGGCCGAAGATCATGCCGGAGGCCGCAGCGCTGGCCCCCGGCGCAAGGTTCTGCGCGGCCACCACAAGCATCGGTGTCGATGCGTAGGCCAGCATCCCCGCCAGCACCAAGACAGCCAGAAACGCAGGTTGCGACGGGGCAAAGAGCATCACGCTCATCGAGGCCGGTACGCTCCCCGCCAACACCAGTGCCAGTAGGACCCGTCGCCGCAAACGTGACACCAGCAGCCCGACGCCGATACCGCCCGCAGCAGAGGCCAGCGAATAGACACTGATCGTGCGGCCCAGTACCGGGTCCGCCGGGTCGAGCCCGTTCCGCTCGACCAGCAGTAGCGGTAATCCATTCAGCATGGCGCTCGACGGCAGGAAGGCAAATGCCGCCGCCAGCGTCAACAGGCCCACCGGTCCGACGATCAGCGACCAGGCGAAGCGCGGCGCAATTTGGGCGACGCGAGATGGCGCGTCGTGGGGCAGCATCACAAGCGTCACCGCCGCCGCCAGCAGTCCCGGAGCCGCCAAGACCGGCAGCGTCCAGCCGCCCGCCCACGTCCGTACTACACCCAGCAACATCGGACCCGCCGCATAGCCCAGCATCCCGGCCGCGCTGAACAGCGCCACCGCCAGTTCCGGCGCCACCCGGCCCTGCCGCGCCAGTGTGCTACCCGAAGGATGGATCGCCGCCGACCCAAGCCCGGCCAGCGCGGTCAAGGCGTACAGCCAGACCGGGTCCGGTTCCACGGTCAGCAGGCTCATCAGCGTAGCGCTGAGCAGGACGCTCACTGCCGTCACCCTGCGCGCACCGACCCTGTCGGCCAGAAGACCGAGCACTGGCCCTGGCAAGGAGGCCGAGATGGCGTACGTCGCCACCAAACCAGCCAGCGCCATCCCATCCAGATCGAGCCGCAAGGCGTAGAGCGGCAGCATCACAGGCAAGAAGGCTGCGTAAGCGTCATTGATGGCATGCACCACGGCGGCGATCACTACCGGTTTGCGCCCAGCAAGCACGGATGGGTGGAAAGCGTCTGAAGTGGTCATCGGAAGGTCCCCTGAACATGCGCCGCGAAAGCGTCGAAAGCGGGCATTTCCATCGGGATGAGGCCTCCCATGCTGGGAGGGTCAAGACACTCGTGTGCGCCTGTGGCGGAGTACGAGTTCGACAAACAAATTCCAGCTTGACCCTCCCATCATAGGAAGCCTCAGCAAGGGAATTATTCTTCAGCCAACGGAGGCCGATATGAAATTCCACATTGCCAACATGACCTGCTCCAGCTGCGTCCGGACCGTCACCGGCATCATCAAGACGCTCGATACCCGTGCGGTCGTTTCCGCCGATATCGCCAGCCGGACGATCGAGGTGTCAACCTCGTCACCCCGGGCCGAGATCGAGACGGCGCTCGCGCGAGCCAACTACCCGGCACATTTCATCGCCGGAACCCGTCAAGGAGCATGACATGACCCGTGTATTGATCCTCTATTATTCAAGCTGGGGGCATGTCCGCGCCCTGGCGGAGGCCGAGGCCGAGGGTGCGCGCAGCTTGCCTGGAACCATCGTCGATGTTCGTCGCGTGCCGGAATTGGTACCCGATGCGGTGCGCCAAGCCGAAGGTTACGACGAAGATCCGACGCCGGTGGCAAAGCCTACTGATCTGGAAGGCTACGACGCGATCATTGTCGGTACGCCCGCCCGGTTCGGGCTGATGGCAGGGCAGATGAAGACCTTTTTCGACCGGCTCGGCGGCCTCTGGTCGCAGCATGCACTGGTCAGCAAGGTGGGAGCTGTTTTCACCTCGTCCGGTACCCAACACGGCGGTCACGAGGCGGCGCTGCTGTCGACTCAAATATCGCTGTTGCATCTCGGGATGGTGGTCGTCGGTCTGCCCTACAGCTTTGGAGGCCAGTCATCGGGCGAGGCCATCATCGGCGGCGCGCCATATGGCGCAGGTACCGTCGCGGGTGGCGAAGGCGAACGACTGCCAGGCGAGATCGATTTTGCCGGTGCTCGCTACCAAGGCGCACATGTTGCGCGGGTCGCGCGGCAGTTAGCCATGGCCGACTTGGGCGTTTCCCAAGCGGCCTGAGGCCTGGCTACCGAATAACCCGGGCGGCAGAATCCTGCCGCTCGGATCTTTGTCTTCGTCGTGAATACAACAAGCTTTTCGCCCTCTTCAGGGCGGTCGCCAGAAGGTTCGGCTAAGCAGAAGGTTGCAACGACAAGACAAACAGCACCCATGCTTTGATTGAACATTTGCTTCTGGAGTAATTGTTTGGCTGGTTCGCGCCGGCGGCCAACGTTGAGCATCCACTCGGACCCCTGATTGCTGCGTCGGCGAAGTAGAGTACCATGCACGTGCAGCGAACGTTGGGAAGGTCCGCGCAGCTGTCCTTGGTGTTGGCAGCGTTCAAAGCCTGCTTCTCTAATTGGGCGTGTGGGTCAAGCTCCTCTTCCTTGCATCCTGGGATCGATGTCGCTCATCCGGGTCACGCTTCTCTTCGCAGTCTGGTCGCTCGAGCGCCGCTGCAAGCATTCGTCGGATCGGCAGTGGAGAGCCTTGCTTTGAGACGCGCTTTGTTGGCGCAGCAGACATTTTCGGCTTCATCCACGAACCTCGTCCGGTGAGGACGATCCCGTCGGTCCATCGAGAGGGTGTCAGATCACAGCCCGAAAGGTCGCATAGCGCCCGGACCAAGAATGGGGTGAAGCCCGCGGATCGTAGCTTTCTCGCCGACAATGGTAGCATTGGTGGGGGTCAGGCCATAGAGCGTGGTCTACGTGAAGACCTGTTGCGGTCAGGCCCCGGCACCGAACGAGCTGGCCCGCGTCCATGCGCGATGGGGATTCGATCCTGTCGGACAGGCATCAGACGAAATCGGTTGAACACGGAGAGCCAACCGCACGCGGGTGCATCGGTCGAATTTGTATCCGGTGCATAGTTCGCCGTCGCCCCCTAAGGCTGCATTCCCATACGCCGTAGTTGTTCAGATCCGATAACGTGGGTCATCTTTTATTGTTGGCCAAATGCAGACGTTTGTCCTGCAATACCTCAGCGCAGCAGACGGACATGCTTAGCGTTCCAGCCATAGCGACAGAAAATTTCCCTGCTCCCTACAGCGAGTTGACCGCGGTCAACTTCAGACCACAGCCATGCTCATGGAGCGCCACGGCGCTCGAACCACTTACGACAAAACCCAAGAAAAGCAGCCTCAGGATTACGCGGCGGCTCGGTCAGCCACGCACGCCACTCGCTTTCGATCAGCCGAACATCCCAGCCAGGCGCAAGCGCCCGGGCGGTCTCGAAGATCTCAGCGTCAAGCGGCGGCACCTGAACGATATCGGACACCGCAACGGAAACCGAGCCGCGACTACGGAAGACCACGTGCTTCTCGTCCTCGCTGAAGCGCACCGAATAATCCGGCATGTGGCTGTGCTCGATATCCTCGGCGATGATCGCGCCCACCAGCCGCTTGAACTCGTAGCTCTTCGAGCCCGAGCCGCACTTGCGATGCAGCAAGGTTAGCCCGATCTTCCACTCCGCCTGATGGCCACAGTGCTTGCGTGCAAGCTCGTAGAGGCGCCGCTCGAGCGGCTTGCGTAGACGGAAGTAATCCCGCGACAGGGTCAGCACCTCATGCGCCTTGATCGCGTTGAAGACCCAGTCCGAAAGCTTGACCTCGACCTCGTGCATGCGCCCCTCGCGGGTCTCGCGCACCACCTTGGCCCGCTCGACCAGGCCGAAGGTCTCGAAGATCTCCTCGCCGCCGGTGACGATGTTGGTCGAGATCCGCGTGCCGGCGAGCCGCTCCAAGGCCGATTTCAGAAGCTGGTAGCCTCGGCCCGAGGTTTCACGATTAGTCGCACGCAGCAGGTCGGCGGCCTGGAACCGGACCACCTGGCTGACCTCCCGACCATCATTCATCGCGCGGATGATCTGGCTGATGCAGAAGATCAGGATGTCACGGTCATGCACCGTGGCCAGCCCGTCCGAGCTGGGCTTGATCTCGACAACGATACCCCTGTGCTCGTAACGGCGCGGGCGCAGATCCGGCTTGGTCGACAGCGAGAAAATCGGATGCTCCATCGATCCGATATCGCCCTTGGGCGCGGCATCGAGGACGTCGCAGACGAAGAAATCTGGCTCCGGATGGCGATCCGGGAGGAGCGGGCTGTTCATAACGGCACTTCACACATGATTACGGGGAGCCAACGTGACATTACCCATCATGTCAATCCACCTACGTCACTTCACCCATACAAGTGGCCACACAACGTCACTTCACACAGGACCCCGCCCATACCATCGTCACTTTACACATATTCATGACGAAACGACGCCCCCTGAATGCCTTATCGATCCGCAAATCAACCCAAGCTCAAGGGCACGAACGTCACTTCAAACAGAATCGCGCCGCCAATCGTCACTTCACACAGGCCCGAAGGTCCACCTACCATGGATCGTGAAGAAGAACGTCGAGCGTGACTCCACACAGCACAAAGCGTCACATCACACAGGCCAGAACGTGACTTCACACATAGGACATTCTCTCAAGCAGCTGTTATCTTGAAAGAAAATGGTGATGACAGAAGCCTTAACACTGAATCTAACTCCAAATAACACCCCGGCCTGTGGATAACCCTCGGCGTCCAGTTCCAGCCTATGCTCCAACGGCCACAGGCAGTCCGAGAATGCCACGATCGAACCTTGCTGCTGGCTATGAACCGTAAGGGTCATGTTAGGAGTCTCGAAGAAGAGTAACGCACCAAAGCGTAAAACACCGGGAAAGCGTTACCGAAGGGACGAGCAGAGAAAGGATTACCCAGATGTTGCAGGGCCTCGTCCGGCAGGATGTCGGAAACGTCCATCAGACCATGATCCTCGATGCTGATCGGTTGGCCAACGAACTGTCCGACCACATCCTACGAAACCTCGCGCCGAACAGCGAGAAGGTGCTCCGACCCTTTTCCTCTACCGAGGCCGCCGAACTGCTGGGCGTGTCCATGGCCAACCTGCGCAAGTTGCACCATGACGGGAAGATCCCAGAGGTCGCTGCCAGCGGAACCGGGCGCAAGCTCTACACCGCGCAGGAGCTTCTGGAGATCCGCCACGCATTAGCCGCCCAGGCGCGCAATCCGCTCGCCTACCTACCTGGGCGCCGCGCCGGGGAACGCATGCACGTTATCTGCGCTATGACCTTCAAAGGCGGCTCAGGCAAATCCACCTCGACCGTGCACCTGGCGCAGCGTTTCGCACTCAAGGGTTATCGCGTCCTCGTCGTCGACATGGACCCGCAGGCCTCGCTCAGCACGCTGATGGGGCTGCGACCCGAGATCGATCTCTACGAGCGCGGCACGATCTACGACGTGCTGCGCTACGACGCAGACCGTATCGGCATCGAAAAGGTGATCCGGCCCACGCATTTTCCGTCACTCGATCTCTGCCCCGGCGGGCTGATCCTGTCCGAATACGAGACCGAGACGCCGACTGCCCTGCGGCAGGGCGACCCCGAGCCCTTCTACACGCGGCTGCGCTCGGCGTTGAACACGGTCGACGACCGCTACGACCTCGTGTTCGTCGACTGCCCGCCGCAGCTCGGCTTTCTGACACTTACGGCGATGACCGCCGCCACCAGTCTCGTGGTGCCGGTGATCCCCAACATGATCGACATCGCCAGCCTCGCACAGTTCATGACCATGGCCTCCTCGGCTCTGAGCCAGATTGCCAATGCCGGCGGCGAGTTCGACTATGACTTCATGCGCTACCTGCTGTGCCGCTACGAGCCGACTGACGGACCGCAGACCCAGGTCTCGGCCTTTCTGCGCAACATGTTCCCGGGACGTGTGATGACCTCGCCCTTTCTGAAATCGACCGCCATCGCCGATGCCGGCCTGACCAGCGACACGATCTATGAGATCGACCGCGCGCAGGTGAACCGCGCCACGCTGAACCGGGCGCTGGAATCGATCAATCTCGTCTCCGCCGAGCTGGAGCGCGACTTGCACAAAGCCTGGGGGAGGGCCGTCTGATGGGCCGCAAGAACCTGTTTCAAACCGACGTCGCCACTCCCGAAACCGCCGCTCGTCCTGCCCCGGCACGGCGCGAGATGCCCGAAGCGATCGGGCGAGGTCCCGTAGGGATCATGGGCAACGACCTGCTAAGCAACTCAATCCGCGAGATCGATCCTGACCGGATCGAGGCCAGCGGCTTGGCCGACCGGCTGGAGATCGAGGACGAGGGCATCGCGGAGCTGCGGGAGAGCATCCGCGCGCATGGCCAGCAGGTTCCAATCATGGTGCGGCCGATCCGCGAGCGCCCCGGCCATTTCCGCATCGTTTATGGCCGCCGCCGGGTGGCCGCCCTGAGGGGTTTGGGGATTAAGGCCAAGGCGATCATCCGCACACTCGACGAAACCGAAGCACTGGTCGCGCAGGGGCAGGAAAACAACCTCCGCCGCAATCCGAGCTACATCGAGAAAGCCAGCTTCGCCGCCATGATGCGCGACGCAGGATACAGCAACGAGGTAGTGATGGCTGCTCTTGGCGTCGAGAAGACGGCGCTGTCGAAGATGAAGTCGGTCACTGACGTGGTGCCCTATGCCCTGATCGAGCGGATCGGTTCGGCGCCCGAGAGCGGGCGGCGCAAATGGACCGATCTGGCCGATCTCGCCCGGTCGCTGGAAACGCCCGACCTATCGGACTTGCTAAAGGGCGTCGATCTTAGCCGAGCCGCGAAATCGGACCACCGTCTTGCCTTGCTTACCGCACACCTGCGCGCCCGGCGCGCCGGCGAAGTCGCCGTGTCACAATCTGCACCACCCGCTCGCACCAAGGCCCGTGAGGAACGTCTCGTCCTGTCGGACGGGCAGAAGCTGGCCGAACTCAGGCGCGACACGATGGCGGTGACGCTCAAGATCTCGCGCCGGGAGCAGCCAGAGTTCGGCGCATGGCTGGAAGATCGGGCCGAAGACATCCTTCGCCGCCTGCATGCGGAATGGACCGGTACGCAGGACAGGAGTTGACCGCGGTCAACTTGCCCGCCGGGCCCTTCCCGGGCCTGATGCGTCACCATCGCGCCGAGACTGGATGTCCTTTACCAGCGACTCCGCCGTCGGTCTGGCTGTTCCAGGTTTCTATCTCATTTCCACTCCTCGGTGGTTACGATGAGCCAGAAACCCTCCGTTACGAAGTCAACTCAGATGTCCCAGAGGCGCTGCCAAGGGGCAGTCAGCCAGTGACCGCTCTACGCTTGGAAGAAGTTCCCAGTAGCCGTTCGCTGCGCGGACGCCGAAAGCCGGCTCAGGGCCGGAACGCGCCCCCTCGTCTTGAACATCAGTCGGTGCGGTGAGCGATACTTGAACCGCGACTCCTTGGTGGGCTTAGGGTAGGGCGCTCACGTCCTATTCTCAGCATCTTGGCCCTGAATACCTCGGCAGGGGTCTTCCATCCGAGGCATTTGCGCGCCGTGGCATTCAGCCGGTCGCAGATCTCTCGGATGTCGTGGTCGGAGAGTTGGCCGATGTCGCGCTCCCGGGGCAGCCAACGGCGGGCACGGCGATTGGTGTTCTCGACCGTGCCTTTCTGCCAGGGGGCAGAGGGGTCGCAAAACCAGCTGCTCATGCCGATCTCGGCCTGGAGATGCGGCCACGAGACGAACTCGCTGCCACGGTCGAAGGTGATCGATCGGCGCGCCGGCTGGGGCAGGGCACGGATCGCCGCGATGACCTTGTCCATCACCGGACGCGTTCGCTTGTCGGCGTTCTTCAGCAGCACGGTGAACCGGCTGACGCGTTCGACGAGCGAGGTCACGTTGGCGGAGCCGAACCGCTGCCGAAACAGCATCAAGTCCGCCTCCCAGTGGCCGAATTGCACACGCTGCGCTACCGCCTCGGGCCGGAACAGGATGCTGACATCACGGTGGAATTCCGGCGCGCGACGCTTGCGGGCGCGTCTCGGATGCCGGGCCTTGCGATGGGTCGGCAGATACCACCACAGCTCTTCGCGCATGCCTTCCTTGGCGTAGATGTGGCGATAGATGGTTTCCTGGCAGACCCGCAGCGGCGCGCGCTCCATGCGCATCCGGCCGGCAATCTGTTCCGGGGTCCAGCCGTCCTTGATCCGCTCGACGACCTGATCACGCAGCTGCGGATGCCGGATCAGCTTGCGCTGGCGGGCGCGGCGATCGCTGGTTCTCAGCTGCGCGGCCATCGCAAAGTAGCCCACGACCTTGGGCATGCAGGGGTCTTGGAAATGATTGCGTCGGAGCTCGCGGAAGATGGTCGAGCGATGGCGGCGCAGCACCCGCGCCATCTCGTTCACGGACACTCTGGCATGACGCCAACGCTCGATCTTGCGGCGCTCCTCGAGCGTCAGCTGCGCGTAGACACGTCCCATACTGGAAAACTCCTGCTTGATAGGGCGTTGTTTTCAAACAAGAGTCGCAGTTGGAAGTAGCGCGCGCCGCTACACGCAGTTTGTGCGCGTAATGGTAATTATGTAATATAAGTAGCAGGCGGCGCCCGAGAGGACCGCCTGTCGTGATGCCACCCCAGTGTCTCGTGAGGCGCGAGAGCTGGGTGGCTATTGCAGGTCGTACGGCCATGACTCCGGCGGGATCTGCGCCAGCAGCTTCGGCAGCTACGGGCTGTCGCCTTGGCGGCTCGAGGTGAACTCGACCGCGCGCACATCCCCGGTGCCCGCGTCCATGGCAATATGGACTTTCTTCCATTGCCTTCGGCGTGATGCGCCATGCTTTCGAACTTGCCACTCACCATCACCGCGGAACTTGATGCCGGTGCTGTCGATCAACAGGTTCAGCGGCTGCCCCGAGGTGCGATACGGGACCTGCCCTGCGATCCGCGCCTGCCGGCGGCACAGCGTCGAATAGTCCGGAACTGGCCAATCGAGCCCCGCCATCTGGACCAAGCTCTCGACCAATCCAACCGTCTGCCAAAGCGGAAGACCGAAGAGCACCTTCAGCGTCAGTGACCTGCCCCCCTCCGGTCCCTCGGTCATAGTGAGAGTTTGCGGGTCTGAGATTGGTAGTTGGACTGGTCGTTTTGGACAAGCGCGGCGGGCGCGGCACCCTCAGCTTGCTCAAGCGCCCGGCGCGCTTCGAGCGGCGTCTGGTTCCCGAGCGAGGAGTGCGGCCTGACAGCATTATAATCGTAGCGCCAGAGGGCCAGCTTCCGCTTGGCATCGTCCAAGGTGTCGAAGATCTCCTCGTTCAGCAGCTCGGTCTTAGGTAGCAGATGCACCAAACCCTTGCTTTGGAGGTCTGGCAGGAACAAGATGGGAACATGTTTCGCGTAGCGAGGCGACCATGTCCCAGCATTTCCTGCTTTCCGCTGCCGCCCGGACCCTGTCGCTCAGGACGATCTACGAGGAAGGGGAGGACGCCGCGTATCGGCGGTTCTGTCGGCTGCGATGGCCTAAGACGGAGGGCGCTCCGGTCTGCCCGCTCTGTAGCTGCCTCGACATCTACGATCTGAGCACCCGGCGCCGGTTCAAATGCGCCGCCTGCCACCGGCAGTTCAGCGTCACCTCCGGCACCGTTTTCGCCTCGCGCAAGCTGGCGTTCGTCGATCTGCTCGGGGCGATCTGCCTGTTCGTGAACGCCGCCAAGGGTCTGTCCGCGGTCCAGTTCTCGCGGGATCTGGACGTGCAGCACAAGACGGCCTTCGTGCTGATGTACAAGCTGCGGGAGACGATGACTCTCGAGACCCGGGAGACCCGGCTCGAGGGTGAGGTCGAAGTGGACGGGGCCGTGTTCGGTGGCCAAGTCCGGCCCGCCAACGCGCGCGACGACCGGGTCGACCGCCGACTGCTCGCCAACCGCAGCGGCAAGCGCAGGGTGGTTGTCGTTCTACGCCAGCGCGGCGGCAGGACGCTGCCCCGGAGCTTCCTGCGTGAAGCCCAGGCTGTCGATTTCGCCCGGGAGAAGATTGCCTCCGGCAGCGTCATCTCGGCCGACGAGGTTGCGCACTGGGACGTCCTCGAGCCCGACTTCGAGATGAAACGCGTCAATCATTCCGAGGCCTACAGCCGCGAGGGCGTTCATACGAATCTGGCCGAGAGCTACTTCTCGCGGCTGCGGCGCATGATCGGCGGCCAGCACATTCGGGTGGAGGGTCGATACCTCGATGCCTACGCGGCGCACGCCGCCTGGCTCGAGGATCACCGCTTCGACAGCAACGGCGGCCTCGCGGACCGTCTCATCGGCGGCGCGCTGGCGGCGCCGATCAGCCGGGCGTGGGAGGGGTATTGGCAACGACGCGCAGCGTGATGGCATCTCCGGCGCTCCAGACGCACATGCCCTTGCGCTTCTCCACCAGCCGGACGAGCCGCCGGTGCCTGGCGTGCCGCAGCGCTTGGACGACCTTGAACACGACCGAGTTCCGCAGCGCCGTGTCCGACACCTCGAGGCCGCGCTCGATCATCACCCGCTCCGCCAACTCCCGGGTGGTCAGCTCGCCGTCCACTCCCAGATGCTGCACGCAGATGTCGGCGATCTCGCCCTTCTTGAAGAACCCGTGGCTCACGATGTAGCGCGCCCGCCGGCGTTCGGGCGCCGCGAACAGCTCGATCGTCGCGTTCACATGCGCAAGGTCGTGCTTCGCATGCGCGATCTGCGTTTCGTAGGCCTTGATCTGCCCAAGAATCTCGGCGCGTTTCTGCGTCAGTGTCTGGATGATCAGGGGCTCGGCCATGCCGCCATTGCAGCGAACTTCGCCGGCTCGGTCCATCCGGCAAACTGGTGCATCTGCTACCTAAGACCGCAGCAGCTCGTCGCGCACGCTGCCGTTGGATGACTCGATGAAGGCATTCTGCTGCGGCTTTCCGGGGTCGATATAGTGCCAGGGCACCGCATTCTGATCGGCCCATTTCAGAATGGCCCGACTGGTGAGCTCCGTTCCGTTGTCGCTGACAATGCAAGCGGGCTTTCCGTAGATCCGTACCAGCGCGTCCAGCTCGCGCGCCACACGGGCGCCCGAGATGCTGGTGTCGGCGATCAGGCACAGGTTCTCGCGGCAACAGTCGTCGATCACCGCGAGGATGCGGAACTTGCGCGAGGCGCCGAAGCTGTCCGACAGGAAGTCGAGCGACCAACGGGCATTGGGATGCGTCGCCTCCGGCATCGGCATCGGCATACGCGTGCCTCGCGCCCGCTTGCGGCCACGTCGTCGCTTCACCGCCAGCCCTTCCTCGCGATAGAGCCGATACAGCTTCTTGTGGTTCATGATCATGCCTTTGCGCTCCAGCAAGATGCCGATCCGGCGGTAGCCGAACCGACGCCGCTTCCCGGCAATCTCCTGCATCTCCCTGCGGATCTCAGGGCAGTCCGGCGGGCGTGGGCGCCGGACTGTCTTGGGATCGACACCGACAAGCTGGCAGGCCCGGCGTTGCGAGATCTTGTGATCCCGCATCGCCCGCAGCGCTGCCTCTCGCCGCCTGGCCAGTGTCGTCAGTTCTTTCCCAGCAGGTCTTTCAGAACCACGTTGTCCAGCATGGCATCGGCCAGCAGGCGCTTGAGCTTGGCATTCTCATCCGCCAGCGCCTTCAGCTTCGCGGCATCGGACACTTCCATGCCGCCATACCGGGCCTTCATCTTGTAGAACGTCGCCGGGCTGAGCCCATGACGGCGACACACTTCGGCAGTCGGCATCCCGGCTTCCTGCTCCTTGATCATCCCGATGATCTGCGCCTCGGTGAAGCGGCTCTTTCGCATCGTCTGCTCCTTCGCGGTTGAGCAAACTCTACATCAAACTAAGGGATCTCGCGGGGGGCAGGTCAGTCACCGGAGGAACTGGCGCTCGTTCTCGGCTTGCCGGAGGACTCGCTCTCGAACGCGACGCAGCCACCCTGCCCGGTGGCGCAACGACGGCTCAGGGACTTCGTCGAGGTCGCCCTGGCGGTCGCACCGTGGGCCGGCTCGATGTCGCTGGCTTTCGCTTGGTTCGCCCATCAGCGGTTGCCGTCCCTTGGCAATGAGACCGCGGCCTCACTCCTCCGCAAGGGGCGCGTCGAGCTGGTGCAGGCTCACGTCTCTCGGATCGCAGTCGGCGGCTATGCCTGACCTGCTTTCCTGGGCAGAGATAGAGGTGTTGATCGTCAAGCCTGCGCTGTGCGCTGCCATGGGACGACCGGGCTATTCCCGTGCTACCTTAGGGGCATGAAGCAGATCGAACTCCTCTCACATCCAACCTTCCGCAAGCTTATGGAGATGCGTGACGACGACTGGGGCGACGAAGCAGCGCTCCTTCATTGGTTGGATCAGCCCAACCGCAGCCTTGGTGGCGCGCGGCCCTCCTCATGCCTGGATGAAGATCAGGACGCGATCCTGGCTTCATTCTCGGCCGAGATCTCTCAGGCGCATCACGGTTAGGGTCTGCGCTGGTCGCCGCAGCTTGGCCTCTGCTCGACATGACCCTGGTCACCGGCGTGACCGTTCTGGTCAAGCTTGAGGGACAGTCGCGGCCGGTGGCGCAAATGGTGTTCCTGCGCGCCCTGATCGGCTTGGCGTTGATTACGCCATTGGTCTGGCGCCACCGTCGGGATTTTGCGCGGATGCGGGCCCCATGGCGCAACGCGGGCCGGGTCTCCTGCAAGGCCGTGGCTTTGGGGATGAACTTCACCGCTCTCACGCTCCTGCCCTTGCCGGTCGTCAAGGGCATCTCGTTCACCCGACCGCTGGTCGCGATGGGGCTGGCCGCGCTGCTGCTTTGTGAAACCGTGCGTCGCCAGCATTGGGTCGGTGCGGCTGTGGCGCTGGCCGGCGTCATGTTGATGGTCGCCCCAGACGGCGCCGGAGGGGAGCTACCACTTGCCGGCGTAGCCGCGGCGTCGGCTTCGGTCCTGTTCGGCGCGATGGCGACGATCTAAACCCGAGCCCTACGGGACGAGAGCTTCGTGGTGATGATGCTGTTCTATACCTTGGGCCTGGCCCTGCTCAGCGCGCCGCTCGCCGCGCTGGATTGGGCGCCGGTGGGTCATGCCGACGACTTGCCCCTGCTCGCCATCGGCATTCTCGCGCAAGCGGGGCAATTCTGCTTTCTGCGGGCCTATGGTCTCGGCGAAGCCAGTCGACTTGCCCCCCCTCGGTTATTTGTCGATCCTCTTGGCCACCGCGGCAGGTTGGCTCGTGTTCGGCGACCGCCCCGGCCCATCGCTCGCGCCTGGCGGTGTCGTGGTCATTCTCGGCGTGTTGATTGTGCAACGGGCCGATCGGCCTACCGCTCGGCCGGCTATATGCCGCCAAGACGACTAACGCTGCTCAGCGTAGCACTGAACGGATCGCGAGGGGTCGGTTTTCGAGAATGGCCTCCATGGCGAAGTGCCCTGTCACTGCCTCGATATCAAAGTCCTTGATCAGTGCCTGATAGAAATGGTCGTAGCCTGCCATGTCCGGGCAGACCGCTTTGATCATGTAATCCCAATGGCCGCCGATCCGGTGAAAATCGACCACCTCCGGCAGCGCCTCCACATGCGTGCGAAAGGCTCGCGCCCAATCGGAGGCATGGTGCCGGGTGCGGATCATCACGAAGACCGTTAGTCCCAGCCCCAGCTTGGCCGGGTCGATGTCGGCCCGTCGCCCCCTGAGCGCGCCCGTCTCTTCAAGTCGCTTGAGCCGCCGCCAGCAAGCGTTCTGCGACAGCCCCACCCGCGCTGCCAGCTCCCGCTGCGACAGGCCACCTTCGCGTTGCAGAAGCTCAAGAAGCCTACGGTCAATCTGATCGGTTTGAATGGGCATAATCGCCATGTTTGACCCAATCTTTGGCCGACATCCAGATCAGTATGGTGTCGATTGATCCGCGATCGGCATGGATCATCTGCGGAGACATCGCAGGAGGCCTCCATGACCGACATCTTCGACCGCTTCGAGACCGCGCTGGTCGAAGCCGGGCCCGCTGCACTGCGCGCGGGCCAGTTCGGGCGAGGTGCGCAGGTCGAGGGGCCGTTTGGAGTGAGGCCGCTGGTGTATGCCGACGACACCGCCTCAGGTCGGGCGCTGCGGCAGGTGGAGATTTTGCTGCACGAAGAGGTTCTGCCCTACTACGCGAACAGCCATACCGAGGCGTCGCATTGTGGCGCGCTGATGACCCAACTGCGCCGCGCCGCTCGTGCACGCGTGGCACAAGGATGCGGCGCCGACGCAGACCACGCGGTGATTTTCTGCGGTAATGGTGCCACGGCCGGGATCAACAAGCTGGTCGCCCTGCTCGGTGTGCCGCAGGCTCTCTCGGCCGGTCGTCCGGTGCATGTGCTGATCGGCCCGTGGGAGCATCATTCCAACATTTTGCCATGGCGCGAGAGCGGCGCTGAGGTGACGGAGCTGCCAGAAGGCCCGCATGGACCATGTCTTGACGCACTCGAAGCGGCCCTTGCTCGGGCGCGCGCGACCGGCGCGCTCTGCATCGCCGCGATGTCCGGTGCATCGAACGTCACCGGCGCGATCACCGACACCCCGCGTGTTACCCATGTCGTCAAGCGCGGCGGCGGGCTGATGGTTTGGGACATGGCCTGCGCCGCGCCCTACCTGCCGCTCGCCATGCGATGTGGCGAGGCCGATGTCGATGCCATGGTGCTGTCCCCGCACAAGTTCGCCGGGAGCTATGACTGAATTTAGGTGACGCGCTTTGATCAGGCGGCGCGGTTCTTGGCGTCGAGGACGCCGTCAGTGAATTTGACGCCCTCGATCACCATTGGCAACTGGTTGGCGCCCTTC
>Ga0066860_10000211_pt1 | contig 24608 bp, 42 predicted proteins | sample ETN07SmetaG_FD_65601 | JGI IMG/M metagenome (GOLD analysis project Ga0066860, IMG submission 65601) | Marine microbial and viral communities from oxygen minimum zone, Eastern Pacific Ocean - ETNP2014F14-07SV275 | ecosystem: Environmental > Aquatic > Marine > Oceanic ... | reverse complement strand
AAAGGTGCCGCTAGCGCTTGGTTAGCTGCCTGATAAGTGTTGATGATTGCTTGTGAAATTGCTGCAGCTTTATGTATGCCTGCCAGTTTTTTACTGTGGGCGGTTGCTTGCTGCAAATCAGAGAGGAAGTTTTGTGTAGCACCTTGGCGCTGTCGTTGTTCTGATAGTTTCTTAAATTCTTCTATGCGTTGCTGCTTTTCTTGCTCACGCTTGATCTCTGCTTCATCACGAGCTAGAGCTTCTTCTCGCTGATTGTTGTATAGCTCATTTGACTCCGCAATGTAAAACGCTTGCAACTCAATGAGATTAGAAAATCCCCTTGCCTTGATAGCTTCTTCATCAAGTTGTAGAGACTCTATGATGCTAATGCGTTCATCATTTGCGGCCAGTATAGCGTCATTTTCAGCAGCGAATTGTTTCTCGATAGACTCTACCTGTGAAAGTGAGCGTGTCTCTATTGCCGACTGTTTCTGGTTTTCTTCCTGTTGCTGATTGATCTTATAGAGCGTTTCAAGAAGTTTCTGCGCTTCATTAGGTAACTCAGAAATGGAGTTTTTGCCAAGCGAAAAAGCGTTGGCTAGTTTGATTGCCTCTAGCTCATTACCGTTTATTTTCAGCTTGGTTATGTCTAGTTCTTGTTGCAGCTGCTTTATGAGTTCAGCGCTTTTGTCCAAACTTAAGTCTGGCGGGGCTACTGAGCTATCATCGCCACTTTTTATTTCCTTTAGCTTTTCGCTGAGGAACTCAGCAATCTCGGCAGAGCTCTTTGCTTCAGCAAAGAATAGACGCAAATCCGAAACCATTAACTTTGCAGATTCTGACACCTTATCGCCCGAGAGCGACAAGTCAGAAAGGTACTTTTGAAGCGTTTCAAATCTGGTCGCATCTGGCGATTTTTGCAGTTCTGCCAGCTGCTTAATTATTGCCGTGCCTACTTCGGCCGCCGCTTTTCCCGTCCTACCAAATTCTTCACCTAATTCTTTTGCTGTGTCTCTAAATCCTTCCGTGTGGCTTACAGCAAAACCGAGATCTGCGTTTAAGGCTTCGACATAATCCGCAACATCAGAAAAGCCATAACCAACGTCTAAACCTGAAAGTTTTTCTACAATGCTTGATGCAGCCGCCGAAGCTGCTTTTTCTGCGCGGATTAATGACGCTTCTAACTCAGCCGCAACAACCGTGGAGCCAACCTTAGATAGTTCACGAATGGTATCAGTAAAGCCATAAACGCCAGTCTTGCTCTTTTCCGCAACTTCTCGCAAACGTTCCATCGATTGCGAAAGTTCGTTCATCGCGTCTTTTGATTTAAATACTTCAGGTAAAAGCGTTAAACCTAAAACGGAACCAATCGCGATAAATGCACCAACCACTGCACCGGTAGGTCCGAATATTCCAGCAAGTTGCGAACCCTGTTGACCAAAGGCGATTAATGCGTTGGTTCCACCGCCGACCTGTACCGCGAAATCCTGAACCTGATAACCAACCTGTGTTATTGCGCCGCCACCAAGCTTTTTAGCTGATTTCGATGCATTATCGAACGACTTAGCCATTTATTGTTTGTGTATTGCGCTTGATTGGCAGCATTTTGTTGAACCTTTGACCATGCGACCGTTTTTGCAGTGGTTTTTTCGAGCTCGCGCTTAAATTGCGCGCTCTCCACCGTCATTCTGGTTACCAGATCGGCTAGTATCGTTTTTGCCATTCAGAATTATCGCTTCTTGGTTTCGTTAACCTGTCGTTCTACTTCAAGGTTTCTGTGGTGGTAGTAGGCCATCCAGTATGTGAATTCTTCACTAGTCATTGATTCACATAGCTGCTGAACGGTCATTTTGAGGTCTTGCGCCAAGCGAAATGCAAACATGTTACCCTCGGCGCTGACTAGTTTTTTACCGCTTCCTCTACATCGCTGGTGCTTGATTTGGAAAGCTTGTTGGCCTCGGAGAAAAGCAAATTCAAATCTTCCATGCCCTGCTCAGTCATGCCAAGGTCATCAAGGATGCTTACCAACTCATTAACGTCCATTGAATCGCTCAGTCTTACACCTTTTTCAGCCCATGAATAAGCGATAACCAGAAGGACATGTTCAAAGGAGCCTTCAACGGCTGCGGCTGACTGAACATGTAGCCTGCTGGTTAACTTCATTGGAAGAAGGTCAACTTTCCCGATAGTTTTTGTTTCCACCGTTGCTTTTTTAGAGTTCTTTGCGAACTCCATGGCTAGAGAAAGAGAACCCATTATGATGAAGCCTCGTTAAATTCAATCGGTGTAGTTCTGCGGATAACGCAAGCCCACATTTTCGTGCTTGGCGCATCGCCGCCCATGATGCCGTAGTTTTTGAGTTTTGCTTCAAACGTGACAGTTTCGCCGTCCGAGTAGGTAACCTTGATAGTGCAAGCACCCTTTTGTCTCGCTAGCGTTCTGAATGCTAGCTGGTCAGCGTCACTTTTAATGTAAAAAGCAGTAAGCTCTTGTTCTGTCGGAGAATCCATTTCGTTATCATACTGGCGAACAGTATCAGACACCGATGTAACTTCTCGTTCCCCGCTCTCTTCACGGAAATCAGGCAGCGTTTGAATACCTTTTACTTCAGTGAAAGTAGTATCGTCTGTTGAAAACTCAAACTTTGAGCCAGCAATGATTGACGTAGTCATATATAAGCCTCTTTATTTCGGCGATTTGTTCGCGCTGGTATGGTGAAATTGATATTCCAGACTGATTTCAACAATGTCTGGCTCTAATATTTGGTTCTGGTTTTCGTCAATGAATTCGGTCAGAAATATTTGAACGCCATCAAACAAACCCGACTTACCAGAGAGTGTTCTATGTATTAGCGTTGCCATTTTCTTGGCTTCTTCGTAAGACGTAGATCTGGCAGTTATGAGAAACCGAGAGCGACAAACGCCCATAGTGACACCATGTATATCGGTATCTTCTGAATAACTGGCCTTTTCGTATGAGATTGAAGGAAAGCTATCTCGCTGAATGGGTGATATTTTATTTCCAACAATCAATGAGAGCTCGGTGTCACTGGATAAGATGGCTTTAAGCTGTTTTTCCATACTTCTTTATGCTCTCTAAAATTATGCGCTGCCTGAGTCTCTCTCTCAGAATCTTGACGGATGCGCCGTGTTTCCTATCGAATGCACGCTTCAGCATTGGGTAAGGTCTCGTACCTGGGTGATTTACATTGCTGTAAACCTTGCCTTTCTCCCAACTAACCTTTGCATTGTTCTTTGTCTTACTTCTACCTCTACCCACTGTTTTGCTGGGTATGCGGTGGCGCTTGGCACCCCTTTCGAGTATTTGTCCGTACCAAGCCTTTTTCTTTCTGAAACCTATATGAAGGGTCGCAACGCTATCGGAATAACCTTTACCTCTGAAAACTTGGCTAATAATGTTTTTCTTTAGTGTTCCCGTCTTTGAGGGCGCGTTATTTCTTGCGTCTGCGATGATAGGCTTGGCTGCATCTCTCATAGCGCCAGTGAGCGCTTTAAAGCCTGCCGACCTGCCAAGTTGAACAAGTGCCTTTTCAAGGTTTTTAGTGCCCTCAGTCTTATAGGTAACTGATTGCATTTATGATGATCTCCTTGTTAAGGCCTTTTACATTTTCAGCGCTGTCAATTTCGTACTTAACACCCTTGTATGTAAGGGTTTGTCGAGGTGTAATTTTTTTGTTGTACCTAACGCGAAATGATTTGGCATCTGCTATATCGCCGCCATCAGCGTTAATGCTTACACTTTTTTCTGAATCAATTATTTCGGCAGAAATGGTAAAAAGCGGAACTTCTGTTTCTATTTTTTCGCCGTAGTCGTTTTCTGTTATAGATAACTCATTGATGGTTATGCGGTGTCGCATGAATCTCGCTGCAATCATTAGAAAGCGCTCAACCGAAGATGGCCAACAAAGGCTTCAAGCATGTTATTTAACATATCGGTGTTTACCGAGCCCTTTGCATCGAAGTAGTAGCCTGCAATTTCTAAAACCGCACGGCTAATACTATCGTTCACTACAATATAATCACTCTCTGGCTCTGCTGGCACATCACCCTGACTGTCATAAACGGTACGGTTGATGTAGGCCTTTACTTTCTCTTTCGCCGCCGCAAGGTGGCGCGGCAGCTCCCCATCAAACTCGTTCTCGTCCTGCGTCAGATTAAGGTGAGACTTGAGCTCATATAAAGTAGGTAACGACATTATTTACCTTTTTTGTCTACTTTAGGAGCGGCTACTTTCTTGTCGGTAACTGGCGCAGCTTGCTTTTGCGGCTGTGGCGAAGTTACTTCTTCATCTGGCTTTTCAAGCCACTCAGATGGAATGCCTTTAGCCACTTCTTCAGGTACTTCTTGGCCTTTTTCAAAAGCTTGGTGGGTTTCGCTATGAAAGAAACGTCTTGATGCAATCATGATTGATCCTTAATAAGAAAAGGGCGGAAAACCGCCCTCCATTTTTAGAATTAAGCGCTTAACAAATCGCCGTAAACGATTGCTTTCGGATGTTCAGCTGTAACTTGGAAACGACCTTCCGCACGAATGGTAAGCAAGTTCTTGGTTACATTGTCACCGTCTTGTTCAAACATTTCGACGCCAACCTGTTCACGATCCCACAGCGTACAAGCATTAGCCATATCAGCAACAATGGCTTTACCTGGTGCAACCTTCTTAGATGTTACGATAGGACGACCCCAAGCAACTGCATTCAGACCGCTACGTGGGTTTGAAGCAACGTAGTTTTGATTAGAGTCTTTAAGCAAGTCGAGCAAAAGAACATCAGCAGGGTTCATGATTACAGTTGTTGCGTTAAACTCTGCATCTTCTACCGCGGCAATCATGCGGCGAATGGCATCAAAACGGTTTTCTGATGCTGTTGGTGTGAATGCAGTATGGTTGCCCGAAACACCGATCAGACCGTTAATATTAGGAACAGAGCCGTTACCAGCAATGATTTCTGCATTAAGCTTTTGGCGAACTCCAAATAGCATGCGGTTGTTAATAAGCGATACAAGATAAGGCGCATCATCGCGGAACTGTTTTGAAATACGTGTAAAGTGCGCAACAGTACCAACGTGAATACTTTTAAGCTGGAAGTCGAATTGTGACTCAGGTTTAGAGCCACCTTCAGTTTGCATACCAGCGTTAAGCGTAGTGTTTACTTCTTGGACGTACTCAATAGATGGAGCGCTTGTCGGCATGCGCGTCATCGCATCAACAATTGTTAAACGCTCTAACGGATCAGATACAACACCGGCTAAGCGCTGGCCTTGAATCACGCCCGAACCGTTTACTGAGTCATGCGCTGCACTTAAGACAGGAGAAGCAGCGGCTTTACCTTCGATTTGTGCTGATACGCGGCCATCTGACTTAAGGTTCATTTTAGAAACAAGTTGCTCACCAAATGACTTAAGTTCTTCTTGATGAATATCACCATTTTGTGACATTTCAGCCTGTGCTGCTTGAATGTCTTTCATCTGCTCGTTTAGGCTTTTAATATCGGCCTCTAAGCCTTTACTGTATTTTTCACCGTTTTCCGCGGCAGCATTTGCTTTTTGAATAGCGGCATTTACTTGTGATTTAATATCTTCAAGTGCTGTTTGTACTTGTTCAGACATAATTAATTTACCCTAAAGTTTGAAATTTGTGAGTGTATCTAAAAGTGCTGCTTCGACATCATCAGCATCACGCCGTGACAGTTTTAAAGCTAAGCTTGCAACAGCCGTAGCTGCTGATTTTGAACAACCCACAACTTCACGAAGGAATTGTTCGAATTCTGGTATTGAATCGATACTGTCTAACGATGATTTAACAGTATCGATGTCGATTCTTGCGGCACGGTCTGCTGGGAAAGTGACAACGCTAATCTCTGGCATTTCGCTAACATTCTTGATTACTCGCCCGGCTTGACCGCTTTTAGTTTCGTAGTCATCAGGCGAAAGCTTTATGCCAATAGATATTCCATCAACGTTGCCATCCAGCATAGCAAGTCTTAATTCTTCGGCCTTTTGTATGCCGCGTGTTAATCGGCCTTTTACTTTAAGCCCCTTATCATCTTCGTAAGCATCAAGCCACTTAACTACGGGTATGCCAAAGTGATCATGATTGTAAAAACCAATAGGCATTTTATTCATGCCTTTTAATACTGTTAAAGATGCAGAAAAAGCACCTTTAATAATTGTGTCACCAACAGAATCATTACCACCGAAAACAGACGCATAACCTTCAAATGTGTAACCATCTTCGTTATCAAATTTCAGGTCGACATCATTCAACGGGGTTTTCAGTTTCTTGGTTATCATCTTCTTGCTCCGGTGCAGAGTTGTTTGTTTGTGCGTGGAAATCTTTTATCTGGTCTAGGGGTACAAATGCACCTTGAACTAGTGGCATATCGCCACCTGGTACTGGCGGAAGATTTCTCTTTGCACGAATTTCGTTAATAGTGTGAATAGCTGAACTGATAAGGGTTTTGTCGAGATTAGCGCGGCTCGTGCTGTCTGCTCGAAGTAAGTCCTCAAAATCAAAGTTGACAGTGTATTTTCTACGCTGCTGGGGCGTCATTATTTGCTTTTTAAACGACTGCTCGAAGCGGGTTAGATACGGGCGAAGTGTTAACAAATAAAAACCTGTCATTATCTGCTCAAGGCCCGAACCCCATGTTGTGCTTTTTTCAGTAGAGTTTAAAAGGAAAAGAGGAACACCAAAAAAACGGGATATGTCTTCTATTTGAAAACGACGAGTTTCAATCATTTGAAGTTCATCTGGCTTTGCCTGAATAGACTGATACTTCATACCTGCTTCAAGTATGTACATCTTGTGAGCGTTTTCAGAACCTTCAGTAAGACCACTAAATGAATCTCTAATCTGCTTTCTTTGCTCTTTATTTAGTATTTTATCAATAGTCAGAACACCGGAGGCCTTACCACCGTTTACAAAGTATTTAGAACTGTATTCTTCTGCAGCAAGAGCTAGACCCATAGACGATTTTGCGTAGCCAAGTGGGGAGAGACCAACGATCCCATTTCCAAATAGCTTGATATGAAGCACGTTCCTCTCAGCCAGTGCCGAAACAGTACCCTTAGTGGGTCGATGGAGAAGATAAGCAATCGATCCATCATTCAGCACTTTCACTTCCATATTCTGTGCCGGTAGCGGCGTTAGACTAGCAAGCTCTCCTTTTCCATTCCTTTTTATTTCCGCAAAAGCGTTACCATGCAACACAAGGTTTAAGCACATTGTTTCAAGCCATTCTTGCGGGGTTTGGTAGCGATTAGGAGACTGGGTTAAAACAAACCAAAGTGGGTTGCTAGGCTCGTCTGTTACCTCTTTATGGGTGTTTGTGCCGGAAATCTCATGAACTTTTATAGGTAAGCTAGATATAGTTTCAGCCAAAATTCTAACACAGCGCCAAACGGCGCTTATCTGCAAAGCGGAATCTTCATCAACACTTTTAGCTGGTTGAATGCCTTGCTTAGATGGCGTACCAGATTGTGAGCCTTCGCCTTGAGCAGTAGCAGAACCACCCAGAAAGCCTGTTAACCATTTAAGCATTAAAAACCTTCTATTGTTATGCTGTCAGATAGAAAGTCATCTAGTGAAATTCCATCATCTGTGAGTATGCGATTTACAGCCATGAACAAAGCCACCATTCCATCTATTTTGTTATCGGGGTGTTCTTTGTTTGGGAAATAGTTTTCGTTTCTGTCTAACTTCACCACGATGTTTGAAGCCATCCAGTCCATCATTGGATTTTTGTCTTTGTGGAGTTCACCGCTTATTACTTTGGCTTCCACTTCTTTCATTGACTCTGAAAGGTTCTTAACCGTTTGAGGAATTTCCACCATTGGCGCACCTTCTTCGGCAAGCCTGATTGACATTTGAGTTGAGCCCCAAGGATCGAAACCTACTGCTTGAACATCGAAATGATTAAGCATTTCTCGGATATCTTGCTCGATATACTCATGATCAATAATGTCACCATCGGTTAATGTTAAATAACCTTGCTTGGCCCATGTGTCATACATGTTCCCAATGGTGCGAGACTTCGCAAATATGGTGTTTTCGGGTAAGTAGAACTTACAAAGAAAGTGTATCTTGTTGCTATCAGGAAAAGCGGCAACTACTGCGGCAACGTCTAGCTTGTTTGCCAAATCCATGCCGATATAGCAGGGCAAAGTTTTAAGGTGTTCAACGCTTCCACGTTCGGGTAGCTTTTCCCACCTAACCATGTCTAACCAAGCGGTTTCAGCGTTAACCCAAACATTAAGGTGCTTGGTTAAGAAGTTGTTCCTTGCCGCAGGCATTTCTTGCGCTTTCTTAGCCAAGCGCTGCATATCGTCGAGCTTTTTGCTTCGGCCAAGGTTTGGGTTAGCTTTAACCCACACGCTTTCATCAAAAGGATCATCATCTTCATCAATTGTAAAGATAATGCCAAAATAAGTGTCATCATCAACCACGCCATCAAGCACTTTTGAAACATACTCGCGCTGCTCATAGCCGATGCCCTGCTTGTTAAATCCAGCCGTCGTAATAGCTAAGATTAAGGGTTGTTCACGCGCACCTGTTGCAGTTTCCACAACATCCCACACTTCACGCGTTTTGTGAGCGTGCACTTCGTCCATAATGCCGCAATGGATATTCAAACCATCAAGGGTTTGTGCATCTGATGAAAGCGGCTCAAACTTCGACGCGCTTTTCATGTGGTGAATGTTTAATTTATGAACCCCGAAAACTTTTTTAAGCGGGGCTGATTTGCGCACCATGTTTTGTGCGTCACCAAAAACTATTCGCGCCTGGTCTCTAGTTGTAGCTGCGCTATATACTTCTGCTCCGCCTTCCATATCGAAAGCAGTCATAAACAGAGCGATGCCTGAGCAAAATGTAGATTTAGAGTTTTTCCGGGCTACTTCTACGTAGGCTGTTCTAAAACGGCGCTTTCCGTTCTCATCAACAAACCCAAAAAGGTTTATGAGTATAAACGCTTCCCAGTCTGACAGTTCGTATGGCTGCCCAGCAAGCTTTCCCTTAACGTGCCTAATAAAGTCAGGGAAAAAATCGAGTATTCGCTGCGCTTTTTCAACATCAAAAGTATGAGTTTCAAGATCCTTTAAAAACCTTTTGCAAGCTTGAATAACCCACTTGCCAGCTACTACTTCACCACTGACAACATCGTCAGCGTACTGGCACGCACTTTCGAGGGTTGCCATTTAGACACCATACTTAGAGAGCGGGTCATCCTTATCATCAGGTTCTTCGGTTTTAAGCTTAGCTCTTGCACTCGGAGTAAGGCCGAACTCAGTCAAATAAGAACGAAACGTGCTTTCTGCTTTCTCTAGCTGAGCCACCTGAGGCAGTGCTTTGTGAAAAACAGTTCCATCTTCACGCACAGACTCATACGTTGTGCCGCCATGTTCCTTAATAGACTTTTGCAAATCACGAATTCGGGCGTAAACCGAAACAAGAGTCTCAAGCGCCAAAGCGTCCGCCAGGGTGAGCACTCCCATCTGTTCGAGATGAGCGCATAACTTCTTCCAAGCAGTCTTGGCTTTTGGGTCTAAATGAGCTGGACATTTTGGTACACCTTGCTTCGGCTTGGGCTCTTGCTTATTTATTTTTCGCTTGCCCGGGTTACCCTTAATCAACCTCAATGCTGTAGGTGTGGGTTTCGGTGAAGCCATGATCTAAATCTCGAAAAAAAAGTTTTGAAGTTGCGGACGTAAAAAAAAAGCTTGGGCGGCGGTACTGTAGGATCAGCCCTCAGACTTTTGACCTACCCCTCCCCTGACGCGTTCTCTCGCTGTTTTAGCTGTGTGGCAAGACTCACACAATGATTGAAGGTTGTGCAACGCATTAGTGCCACCATGTTCTTTCGCTTTTACATGGTCTACTGTTGTGGCTTTAATGTACTTGCCTTTGGCTTTACATGACTGGCACAGATAAGCGTCACGCTTGAGCGCTTGTAATCTTATAGCTTGCCAATCTTTACCATAACCACGCTGATGCCTATTGCCTTTAGCCTTCTCATTAGCAAACCAACCAGCTTTGTCTTTGTGCTGCTCACAGTAACCTTGATACTTTCTGTCTGTTACTGGGTTAGGACAGTTGCTTACTCTGCACGCTTTGGCTGGTCTAGTGGGCATAATAAAAAGCCCACTCAATGGTGGGCTCTATTTAGATAATCTCGTATTGATTCTTATCAGGCCAATATACTGCGCTGGCCTGCTCTATTACCATACCGCCCAACTTATTGCGTGCTCGGTATGTCATGGTGATGAATAGGTTATCATCTCTATCCATAACCTTTGTCTCTATATGTTGGAAGCTTTCAGGATCAACTAACTGCTTCTGAACCTCTACCACTAATGGCATAAAAGAGCCATCAAAGCTAAACTCTCTATCTATCTTTTGCTCTCGGGTTAGCGGCTTTTTGCTTGATTTAAGATCTGGCTGCTCTTGAGATTTAGTAACTATTATACCAGCGCTCTTGTTATCTTTGGCTGCTAACCAAGATAATGTAATCGAACCTATTACGGCGATTAAAAAATACAAACCTAGCTTTTTCATAAAACACTCCGTTGTTAAAGTGTCTAGCATAGCTAACGCGTTTATATTTTACCAGTAATGGGCCTTAACCCATCTTCAGGATTACCGCGCTCGAATGTTAAGAACTCAAAGTTATTATGTTTAAGGTAAGCCCTAATCGCCTTTCTTACTTCTAATGTTATTGAGCCGTAACCATTAAAAAGCCTTGCCGTTCTATCGCCAGCATGTGTTACGTTGACATTGAATACCAAGCGAGTTCTCGCTTCGCAATCATATATTTTTAGGGTTGCGCCAGTCAGCTCTGACTCTACTACTAACCCATCTATTGATTTGATGGTTGAGTAGGCCATGACTACCCCTTAGTTATTTGCTCACCTGAAGGATGCGATCGAGTTTAGAGTCAATGCTATCTAGGCGCTTTTCGATTCTGCGAGCGTCTTCAATACGCTGTTGCTGCAAAAACTCGATGTCCTGTTCAGCAGCCGCTATACGTTTATCGAAATCCGAAAGGTACTGAATACCACCTACTAAAAGAACGATAGTGGTGATGATATGGCCTACGGAAATAGACTTCTCGATGTGGAATTTGTTCTCTGTGCTCATTAGTTGCGAGCCGCTATTAACTTCGTTTTATCACTGCTTGAACGGGTTGTTCCGTACCAATATTGCATAGCGTTCGACCATTCTTTTACAACTACGCCTAGTAACATGAACAATACGTCTTTTGATGCATCTGGCACAGGCGCAAAAAAAAGCAGATAAACTACCAGTACAACGAATAAAGTGAGTGCGATTGATAATGCCGCTGGCATTCTGCTGTCTTTATGACTTAAGCGAGCGTCCTGTTTGTCTTTCAAGTACAGCTCTTGAAGCTTAGTTTCGTTGTTCGACTCGACTTCTTTAAGCTTAAGCGCTGCATTTGGGTCTGCTTGGATAGCTGCAGCAATATCGTTAGGCGTTTCTTTTGTGCCGAACTTACTCGCTAAAATTGTGCCGAATGCCGCACCTGATGGGCCACCAAGAACACCGCCTAACAGTGGCGCATAATCCGCTACTTGTTTACCTAGTTCTTGCCAGTTCATCTATTTATCTCTTTTAAACTAAATGGCACGGGAGCACCAAAGCGTGCAAAAAAACAAATACCAAACCAAGTGAATGACTTTGCTTTACACATTGCATCGAACGTTTCACCTTCTTGGATATCCAAGTAGGAACAAACAGGGTGATAATCATCAGGCCTTTCTTCAAGCATTACCCACTCTTCGATAAATCGAGGAACAAGGAATTCATAAAGAAATAGTAGAAACTTAGTGATCATTGAAATTCACCAGTTACCATTTGGTCGTATAATTCTTTAGCGCGGTTTGGTGTCTGCATAGCCCAGCGGCTATTAAGCATTTCTTTACCAGCTAATTCGTATTCGTGACGGCGAACAGCTTCAAGCATATTCTTAAAACCAAGAAGACCGTTAAAGCCAAGCTGAAAGGCCATGTTGATCAACACTGCTTTACGAGCATCGTTATGACTATCTAATAAGCCTGCATCGAAAAGCCTTTCTTCTGCTTCGCAGATATCTCTAAGAAGCATCTCTTCTGCTTCTGACTTGTTTATGCCCTTGCCTTCAAGATTGCGGCCATAACCAATTGTTAACTTACCAGCGGTACATTTATAAGGCTTAAGCTTTAACCCTTCGTGTCGCTTCAATTGATTAATGGTTGATTGATAATTCATGACTTTTCTTAGGGCATAAAAAAAGCCCCAAATATTTAAAGATGGGGCTTAAGACAATTTCTGCATTTTTACAAATTTTAGCTGTTTTTCAGGCTCATAAAAACCCTATATATTGGGGCGCAGTAAATTAACGACGAAACATGACAAGTTTTTCAGCTCTATCAAGCCAAATACTCCTGAAATTATCCTCTTGTTCTATGTATTTTCGTTTAAGTGCATTTTTACATTCATCTTGCAATGATTCTATAAAGTCATCAATACCCTGCAGACTCCACGGCACAAAAACTTCCTTTTCATGAAATGCAGTACTGGAATGTGTTGGCGTACAATTAGCCGTAACTGGGCGAGTGACTCCGTGAGCCATATTACTTCTGACATCGGACTTACCAACACGCCTTCTTGAATGGTATTTACTGTTGCTGCGTTGGCATCGCTGCATCATATTCGCAAAAATACTGCCACCCGAGGTGATTTCTGTTCCATAACGTTGCCAAAACCGTCCCCAAGCACGAAGCTCAGAACGAGCCTGCTTTATTGTTCTTGTATCTGAATTACTGGGCATTACGGTACGCCTCCACCAAATCAACTTTTAGATCATTGAGAATAGTCATAACCATAAAGAAACTTGGTTCTTGTTGACCACGCTCCCAGTTGCCTAAAGTGTTTTTACCTAGCCCTATATGTGTTGAGTATTCGGCTTGCGAATAACCACGCAGCTTTCTGGCGTAACGGATAACCAGACCCCCTCTTGGTATTACCTTTGTCTCATTATGGCATGGTAACGTTTGGTCGTTTGACATATCTCTACCTCTAGCGCACGGCTTATGCCGCTATGTAGTTTTCAATTACCTGCTTCGCCTCTTGATACCCATAGCAAACGTGAGCGTCATAACCAGCAAGTTTCATTCGTGCAATCCAAGCTTTTTGTAGAGCAGTAACGCTCGCTTTCTTCCTGTCTGGTTGTTTCATTTCAATCCACAAACCAGATTTCCCGTTAATTGGTAGAGCAAAGTGCAAATCACTAACGCCAGCTTTAACACCTTGCATTTTTAAGCGGCCTGCCTCTCTCTTATTTCTGGTACCGCCATTAGGTATGGCATACAGGTAATCAATCACCTTGGCACCGCTTTCAATATTTTCACCCTCTGGTAAGCGTCTTAATTTAGCCCACTGCACCAAGCTTTTTTGGTGGTCATCTTCTATATGCTTAGCCATTTACCTACGCCCTTTTTACTGTTTTGTGTATTCCATGTGGAAAAAGCCAACAATCACGCTAACCAATTGTTAAACTGTAAAATTACCGCGTTTTCATTTTGGGTCGTTACCACCTCATAAGGCGTATTTTCTACCTTGAATAGCCAGTTGTGATACTTCTCTAACGCGGCCTTTTTTACCTTTGATGAGTCGGCTTGTATGTAAACTAAATCAAGCCCTTTAGGCTTATGATTGAGTAATTGTTCTGCCACCCAGTAATCAACACCTATCTCAGCCCAAACACTCCGAGCCATTTTTCTGAGGTCGTGAGCGCTAAACTGACCCTTAGAAGCGGTGCGTATCATTTGATCTGCTGTACTGGCCGACATAGGAATATTTCTTCCAAACAGATAAGAGCCGTGAGATTTCCCTCTAAACTCACGAAGCAGTTGTAATGACTTATCAGTAAGAGGAAGAACGTGTGTAACACCAGTTTTAGTTATCGAGTCAGGGATGATTATTCTGCCACCCTCTAAATCTACGTGCTTCCACATCAACTGGCGGGTTTCACCAATACGGGTTGCGAACATCAGCATGATGAGCATTAACATTCTGGGCTTTGTTGGCTGCTCCATAATCATGTCCTTGATGCGCTGAGCATCTTGCACTTGAAGCTTTCCAAACTTGGGTAGTATTCGTTTTTGGATGTGATCACTGAACTTCATGCTGGCCATCGGGTTTACGGTGATAAGCCCTAACTCAGAAGCACTGGCAAACACACGCTTCAAAATTGCAAAGTATTGACGAATGGTAGAAGGTTTTAAGCCTTCCCCCTGCAGTGGCAGCAATAGCATCTGATCAATAACCACTTTCTTTACGTTAGCCAGCAATAGCCCATCAAGTCTTGGTAGTAAGTGAGTCCTGATTGCGCTTTTTACGTTCTTTTTCCTGTCTGCACTTTTCGCTGCTTCTTTTTCCACCCGCTCTAAATACCAGTTCAGCAAATCATTCACCGTACTAAACTCGCTAACCTGTAATTCTTCGCCCGCACCGAGGCGTCTTAAAACATCGGGAACCATGGCTATTGCGTTTTTAGCACTGAGAACTGGCCAGTAACCAATTCTGTGCCTATATATTTTCCCCTGCTCATATAGGCGAAGGTTCCATGTAGCTTTCGTTCTTGATTTGTGAAATCTGAGCTCGATTTGATAGCGCGGGTCTGAAATGGCATGTACTTCTGGGTTTTTAGCGTGCTTTTTAACTACAGCATCATTTATATTATCTTTAACGTACTTCATTCTTTACCTGCCATATCGATAATGCTCTTTGCCGATAAAGGTGATGTTACTTTCCCAGTAGGTGTTCGCCCATTCAGAGGGGGTAAGTAAGCTTGTATATAAATAGACTCCAATAAGTCTAATTCTTCTGCGCAGCACTCAATAAATGAATAAGAGTCAAATTGGTAAACCCCAAAATGATGACCGATACGCGAGGTGATATTTATTGATTGGCCGATATAAACAACTTCTTTATCAAGGATAAGAAAGTAAATACCGATAACTGGCTTGTACTTTGAAGCGGTTTCAACAATATCTTCTATATCAAGAAAACTAGTACCTAGAAGGCTTTTACCTGCAGCAATAACCACTTCGTTTTTTGGGGCGGCACCTTCCTCTTGAAACCCTTTCAATTGGCGAGCAATTAACTTTTGCTTACGTTCTTTACTTGCTTGATTAAGGTCTGATAAGACAGCTTTTCGCTTCTCTCGTGATACTAAATTTAGTGTGTTAACTTTCATCAAGCCCCCATAGCCTTTAAATAAAGATCGTGATTAGTGGTTAACCTGTAACGCTTGCGGTCTGCCCAATCTTTGATAGCGTTCAAATAACGGTGCATTTGCTGCGTGTTGAAGTTGCCAGTTACTGTGATAGATACAGGTGGGCCCATAAGGTAAATTTTCTTACTTTGTGGTAAGTGTTTTATCACCTGGTCATAAATGGTTTTGAATTCTTCATTCTCACGGGCAATGGGAACACCAAACACCAACTTACAATACGCGTTCATATACTTGGCGCTTTTGCCTGTTTGGGTGCTTAGTTCGTTGTACCAATGGTGCTGTAATGCTTTCATGGCGTCGAGGCGCGAAGGGGCGCTTTCGCGCACCTTCACATCAACCATTTTACCTTCACGAAACCATTCACACGCTGCTTGATTAACTGATTCAAGTTGCTGAATGTTTGCAACGGTTACGCTTTGCCAACTCACGCTTCAATTTCCTTCCATAAAGCATTAAAGTGCTCTTGATCACTCAACGCTAATGCACTGGTATCGCGATACTCTTCATTGATACGGCGAGACTTAGCGCGCTTTTGCAAAGTTGGGCTTTTTGTTTCACGCTTAATGCGTAGTGAGCGGTTTTCTAATTGGTGTTGGTTCATGCTGCCACCTCTAGCTTATTAATTTTCCCTTTTTCCATTAACGCTTCACGCGTAACAAATAACACATGCCCAGCGCTTATGCGGTGTGGGTCAAATACGAATATCACTGAGCCTTTGCTATTGCCTTTTTGAGGTACGCCGTTCTTTAGGAACGCTAAGCGTCCATCGGTAACAAAGCGCGTTTCACTGGCATATTTCTGTGCAAGGCTGAACCATTTAACTGATGTGTCGCACATAACAAGCATTACTGTCATTCGCCCATTTAGCTGTGCTTCAATGGCCTTTTCTACCCATGGGGTTATTTTGCTGTAAGGTGGATTACACCAAATAGCGCCCATTTCAATTAAGCCGGCACCCGGTATGCGAGACTTTGCATCTTCAGCCCAGTCCTTTGAAAGCGCATCATCTTCGATGGTCCAATAATCTGCGCACTTTGCGGTTTCATACTCGGCACAAACATCGAACCCAAAGCAAAACTCTTTATCTAACGCTTCAAACACCTCTGGCGGCGTACTCCATAAATCATTACTCATGCTGCACCTCCCAAGATACTTATTGACTCCAAACCAACTACTACGCCCATTGCCTTACGCGCTTTTGCTAACTCCACTGGTGATTTACCTGATGTGTAGTAGGCGCGATATCGGGTAACATGCCCATCACCGTTCTTGTGTGCTTCAAATGAAACACCTCTGGCACCAAACAGGTTTTTAAGTGGTGTATCGCTTGGGTTCTTAAGGCCCATGTGAGCGGCTAAGTCTTTAGCGCTTCTCCAACGGCCATTACTGAATTCAATTGCTATTTCTGAATTAGTCATGCTGCAACCTTACTTTCCATAGTTGAACGAGTGGCAATGAACGCCTTGAACGCTGATGTGCGGCGATAACGCTTTAGGTCTTTACACATCTCGATGTAACCTTTTTTTCGTAGGGCGGTTACGTTTTGAAATGCGCTATTGACCGCTACACCAAAGTGGTTAGCTAAAACCTCAATAGAAGGGAAGTTATCTTGCGCTTCAATGAAATCGTTTATGTGCTCCATGTAAGCGATTTGGGTGCTTGTTGGGGTTACGTTCATGATGCTTGCTTCCTTGCTTGGTAATCTGCTAAACCCTTCTCTAGCGCTTCAAAGCCTGTCTTTTTTTCAAGCTTATGGCGCTGGATATCTTCAAGGCCTGATACGTGGCACGGCAGGTGCTCAATTGGGCGGCGTTCGAAATCAACGTAGGTTGAAACAAACTGCTTTTGCAGAAATTCAAGTTGCTGCGTTGTTTTCTGACAAATGTGAACCCATCCACCCAGCGAGTTAACTGCCGCTGCAGTAATTGGATCTTTGAAATTGGGTGTTCGGTATGTGCCGCACTTCGCTATTGCATGGGTTACGTTGAACCATTGCATTTCGGCTTTCGACTTTAGGTTTTCAAGCTGCTCTTTTTCACCAGTAGCCATGAAGCGAATTACATCAGCTGGCTTTGGCGGGAACTGGCCGCGCTCAGGGTCTGAAATATGCTTGGTAAGCGCTGAGCAAACTTCATCAATGCCGTGAGGCTTAAGCGCAGCCCACCAAACTTTAACAACCATATCTGAGAGTTCTTTTCCGTAAACCTCGAAGGTAGCCAGTAGCGCAGTTGCGAAGCGTTCGCGATCGGTATCAATCATGGTTGCCACCTCGCACGAAATCAGACAGAACATCGATGTTGTTTTGAGTTTTACGGTTTTGCCAGGTGTTACCGTTGCCCTGAGAGAAGCCTTTAGGTTCAAACAAGCCTTGATAGTTATTCGCTATGCTGGTTTGAATGATTTCATCAAGGTTGTGGCCTTTAGCTTGCCATTCTTCAAGCTTGCTAATTTGCATCTTGGCTGAGCGAATCGTCATTGGCTTTTTATTTTCAGAACGGCATTCAACCCATTCTTGCCACATGGCAAACGACAACCCAGTAGGGATTGGTAGTGCTAGAATTTCAGACTTAACATCTGATTTTTTTTGCTTGGCAGAAGATGGTTTCGGAGCGGCTACGCGACTATTATCTTTTGTATAATTATCTTTTGTATTAGTAGTCTTCTTATGTGTACCCCGATTTGGGGTAATTTTATACCCTTTTTCGGGTAAACCGTTACCCGAATTTGGGTAAGCCGTTACCCTTTTTCGGGTAATTTCACCTTTACCCTTTTTCGGGTAATCCTGCCATTCTGAGACAGTAGTATTAACTGACATTTCACGCCCATCTAATACCAAAACATTCTTGGCAATAAGCGACTTTTTCAACTCACTTATTTTTGATTGGGCTATGCCAGTCATTTCTGAAATTTGTGAATTGCTTATCCAGTCCGACTTCTTATGAAAGCGAAATGTCTTATGAATAATTGCGTGAACTATTTGAAATTCGCGCCCACATAATTTGGCGGCGTTTTGCATTAAGGCTTCTGTTAGCTCGTTAGCGATGCGAGTAAAGCCGTTCTCTATATCTGCTTTCACTACGGGCCTATCAAAGTTGATTACGGTGGCTGTTTGAGTCATACTTACCTCGATGTTTATTCATCAAACCCCGCTAATTGCTTTCCACGGCAGGCGGGGTTTTTTATTGCCTGTAACAATCACAAATCTAAATGTGAGTGTTATTGGTAACAGACCTCCCAGCCTGCTTGGTCGGGGTTAACGTGATTAGCGCTTCACGCTTTACCGACTAGGTAGGATCAACACTTGCGGCGCTACCTCGTTATTCCGTAAGCATCAGACCGATATACTGCGTCACCCAGTTAAAGCGCCGACCGCATTTGTGCAATCCGCATAACGCTTTGATGAAGGTGCCTACTCCTTTGAGAATTAATACGTTACTCAAAGTGGTTGCAACTAGGCGAAGCACCTTCTCAAAACGCCCTACACTTTCGCAGTAGGCGCGGCCATGGTCGTCACCTTGGCACCAACTCGGATGAATAAGCCCTATTGCTTACCGTTACCGATACTAGAAAGCGTTGCCGGTGCCATTTCTTATCCGAACGTTCTCTGGCCCATGGCTTTGTCGGTTAATTCCGTGGGGTTTATAGTGGGCACCCTCATTTGCCCACAGCCAGCAGCAATAACGCTTTGAGAAAGCTTATTGATTAACCATCACACTCAGTAAATGTGAAGAGGCATTGCTGATAACCAACAAACCTTCTCAAAACGCCTTGTCTCTCCAAGTGTCACCCGTTTATCGCCACCATTCAGGTCACTGGCCCATGTCCGGGGAAAACCGACCCCCTCCGACTTACGCATCGTTTTTCTGATTGTCCTCACCTATTTGGACTGAGGTTCGAGCGGTACAACCAGGACGTTTAAAGCGCTACGTCAAACGCTACTGCTTAAAATTACTTGCTTAACTGCTCTTTGAGTAAATAACCTTCAAGCGACCAAATTTTGTTTTTAGCGTTATCGCGCGCAATCTTTCGCCCGATCTCTTCATCAAAGTTTTCAGGGCTAGCACAAGCTGATTCACCAAGCACGGTGAATCCGTTTTCAAGCGTTAGAAGGCAGGTCGTAAATGTCGTGCCGTGGAAAATGTGGTATTGCTCTGCTTTGATTTTGCTTTCAATGATTTCAGGTGTTACGCGTGGCGCAGTTAAGCCCTTTTCCTGAATTTCACTTTCAATATCGTTGTCGTTCATCTTCTTTCCTTTGGGTTGATTTTTGATTAGCGTTTTATCCTGATAACTTCCTCAAGCGGCCTTTACGCGTGACTAATTCAAAGTCAACATCGTTTTATCACCTCGGCACAGGGCAAAAACGCTAATAAAAAACGGATACAAACTGCGTATCCAAAAAGTCACAGGAATTTGTGAAGTAAATAACTGTTGCTTGCTAGGTAAGCCATTAGGCCTAACAGCGCTGGAACGACGATAGCCGCTATACGAAACTGAACATCAGTCGCAAACTTATGCTTAAACTCAGCCCAGTTACGCTTACACCACCAGCAGAAAGGCGAGCGCATTATGCTGCCCTTCTCATAGGTTCGTGATCAGGCTTAGGTGCTGCTTTACGGCTTGGGAATGTGATTACTTTGCTCATGCTGCTCGCTCCTGTACTTGGTAGATGTCTGGGCGAAGCTCATGAGGCGATACCTCACCCTTGGTTAAATTAGAAATAATCGGCACAAAGTGAGCGGCACACTCAACATCATTTTTCAGATAGTAGTGAACCAGCTGCTGGCTAAGTTTTGGGATTGGCTTTTTAAGCAACGCTGACTGGTTTACCTTCTCAACCTCTGCACTTACCTTTGCTGCAAAGTGTGTCTGGTTACCGCCAGATACTATTTCTATTGCTTTTTTTAGCGCGCTCATTAACAAATTCCGTAGTTGTGCTTACTTGTTTTTACATACTTTAGTTGTTTTTTGGACAACAAGCAAGCTTGTTTGCTAAACTACAAATGTATTTGTTAAATTCATAGGGAACACAACAACAATGAGATTGTTTATTTTGTCAACGCCAGGAAGAAGAGTTGCTGAACTCCGAAGGGAGAAGAATCTTTCTCAGAAAGATTTAGCCGATATGATCGGAACCACTCAGCAAACAATAACGAACATAGAAACCAAGAGCCCTCAAAGCCGTTATTACTTGCCTATAAGTGAAGCGTTAAACGTTCCCTATGAATGGATAATGAAAGGCGAGAAAAACGCGCAGCCTAAATCTGGTGACAAGGGTGAAGAGTATTACATAAGGGTAAGTGAAGAAGCTTTCGATCAAGCAATTACCAGCTTCAAAGCATTAAGCTTGCAGCGCGGCGATGATGTTAGCGGTGTGGATTTCGATCTACTGAAGAGCGCCTTTAAAATTTCGATGCGAGGTAAGGTTACAGGTGATTATGTAACGGCTTCTCTCGCAGCTCAGTCTTTAAAGAAGAAGGCGTGAGCTTAAAGCTCAGCTCACCCTCTTCACTGCCACATTCCTATAGCTAAGATTTCTCTTAGCGTTTTCTAGTGCCTGCATCCGCAGCGCCATATACTTCTCGTGCTCATTACACGCTAGCGCGTTCTCAGCGTCGATAAACTCTTGTAGGTTCTTTTCTAGCCTTGATTGCTTGCCTGTATGTATAGAGACAACGTTACTTTCCTCGCTTAATTGAGGAAGACGGATTCTAGGCGATTTACAGTGCTGAATAATAGCCCAACCAAAGACAATCACTGCAAAAACAGTCGTAGAAACTTCAAAGATAATACTAAACATGATCACCCCTCCCTAACAGGTATTATTACTGCACCAAGCCGAACCAAAACAACTCTGATAGCCATCACACAAGGAATTACGGTAACTAATATGTTGCTGAACATAATCCCATTTGAATAGAACTCAGCAAACCAGTTATACCCCAACCTCGTGAGAGACAAGTCAATAAACTGCAACGAGGCCATAAACCCATAAGTCAGCAATATCAAGTAGCTTGCCCTATCTTTAGCCAGCTCGTAACGTTCAACAAGCCGAACGCACACGAAGATAAGAAGCACATCAGTAATGCCGAAGGATAGATACCATAAATAACCTACGACATTTGCATATTCCTCAATTCCAAATAAAGGAATCAAGCTTCGGGTTATGTATGAGTGAATTATGTGGAGGAGAATTGTAGCTATTAATACCAGGTTAAATGAAGTAACCCGCTTAGTCATTAAGGTGTAAACAATAAACGCCAGCGCGGTGAGCGCCAGCGAATACATTTCTATAAAGCCTTTAACAATGCTTATATCGCTTATTTCATGCATTTCATTTCCATGTTATTGCTCTACTGGTGGTGGCGGTGGAGGTGGTCTAGTACCGCCGCCGTTACCTCCCTGAGTTGTTACGCCACAGTATGGAGGGTAAATAGCACACACCAGTTTGATTTCGTCTTCCTTGTCTTTTTTATCTTCCGCGCTAGCGAAGCCAACCATACAAAGACAAGCCGCCATAAGCAGAGCTAGCTTCAACTTCAATTTCTTCATGTTTAATCCTTAGTTTAGGGAATAACTGTAAATACGTACAGTACAAATATAACCCTAATACTTGTATCAAACAACATGAAAGTTAATTAGCTCTTCTTACATACTCAAGTATACCAACAAATAACTTGACAACAAGTCTATTTGTATTAAATTACACAATATACTTGTATTTACTTGTTATACATTTTGGTTGTCATGGTTGTATCGGCCAAAAGGCCAACGCTTGAAATTAAACCAAAGTATAAACAAAAGCAAATGCAAAAACCTTGGTATATGTAAGGAGATAAAAACCATGTCCTCAACATTCAACGACTTGATGAGCTTTCAGAAGTCTCAAATAGTCTCAAAAATAGTTACCAAAGTGATGTATGGGAAGTCATTCACTTGGTCACCATCTGCTGGTGAAACTAAGCCACAGGCTGTCACAGTGCGCTTAGATGAACATTCAGATATTCCTGTAACCCTGCCCTCTGAAGTTAAGGGCGTTGTAAACAAAGCGCTTACCACTTTTAACCGTGCGCCTGACGGGTTCGAACTTTCGGATTTCTTACCTTACGAAAAGGACTTGGCAGCATGATTACCTTCGTAACCGCTCTATTCCTGTTTGCATTCATGTTTATTTTCGCGTTCTTTGTGCGTGTCTTAGCAATGCCAGGAACAGACAAGTGATATTTGCAACTTTAACCACCCTTTTCATTGGCTACTGCTACGCATGCTTTTGTGTTGCGAAGTCGGTGAATGGGATTGATTGGAAGTAACTAGCGCCCCCGAAGGGGCACAAACCACTGGCTACTGAGTTTTGGACGGACATAGCAGCCAACAGCATGAGGATAATAACCCATGGAAATAAGACCGGCAACAAATCAACCAGGCATGTTCTACCTGATTTGGAATGATTCAGGTGTAGAGGGTGGCCCACGATTTACCAAAATTGAAACTGTTGATGGTAAGCCATCGCAGGACGCAATTCTATTGAACGGCATGCAGCGCGTAGAGACTCTGCACATTCAACGCAATGCTGTTACACCATTCTTTGACGCAGCAGCTGACGCAGGCGTTCCTGTTCGCGCTGAGATTATCAGCCAAAGCAACCAGCTAAAGGAGGCTTGCTAATGTTTAGGGTTTACGGCGTAACAAAAGAAACAGCTAAAGCTGCTGCAGAAAAGAAGTTTAAGAATCTGCCTTTCAAAAAGCGCATGGAAATGTCACCTGCAGAAGCTGAACAGTTCATCCAAGAGGAAGCAGTAGAAGCATTTAAAAAGATGAAGCCTGTTGTAATTGGTAAACCTTTAGATGCACCTGAGTTCGCGCAGCAACTGATTGACCTCACAAAAAAAACGACAGAGAGCCGTTCGTTAGAAATACGCATCAACGCGCCTCAGTTAAACAATTCGGGCGGTTTGGTTATCAACAACACCACCAAAAAGCCGAAGATGGGCTGGGAGAAATACGACCCATCAAAAGATTATGCAGCGATATTCGACCGTGTAGAAGCAGCACGCGAAGCAGCCATTAAAGGAGTAGCAGCATGATCGTATTCAAAAAGCGTAAACACGCACAATCTTTTTGCAACTCAGCAAATCAATTTCCTTGGTTCAACCTAATGGTTACTGCGGTACCAGGTGGATGGACTCTTACCCGCGCTTCTGGCGTGAATAACTCAGTAAAGGCTTAACAATGGCAACAAAAGGCGTAAACAAGGTAATTCTAGTGGGCAACTTGGGTAACGACCCCGAAGTTCGTTACATGCCCAACGGGAATGCCGTGGCTAATTTATCACTGGCCACCAGCGAAAGCTGGAAAGACCAACAAGGCCAAGTGCAAGAACGCACTGAATGGCACCGCTTAGTCATGTATCGCCGCTTAGCGGAAATTGCTGGCGAGTATTTGAAGAAAGGTTCTCAGATTTATGTAGAGGGCAAACTTCAAACGCGTAAATGGCAAGACCAGCAAGGCAACGACCAATACACCACCGAGATTATTGTTGATCAGATGCAAATGCTTGGTGGGCGTCAAGGGGGTGCGCAGAACGGGCAAGGCTTTCAGCCAATGGGCAATAACGGAAGCGGATCGGCTGGGAATAATGCTAGACAGTCTAGCGGATCACGCGGGGCCAACAGTGGAAACCAACAAAATAACGGACGCGGGAACGCGGGTTCGCCCCAGAATGGGATGAATCAAGGCGGTAAAACACCACCAATGGCAGAGCCCGACTTTGATTTTGATGATGATATACCTTTTGCCCGGTTATTCATGCAGCACCGCGCAATGCACTTAGCTTGTTAAGGAACGATGATGATTTTTAAAAACGCAAAGATTTACACAATTACACAGCCCCTAGCGCTGACCAGTGAAATGCTTGAAAAGGCTTTAGGTGAGCATGAGTTTCGCCATTGTGGCGCACACGACTTAGCAACAATGGGCTTTGCTCGCTGCATAGGTGGTTTATTCGCACACGCCACACAAGGCATGTTCACAATCCGTATTCAGAAAGAAGAAAAGCTTTTACCAAGTAGCGTAATCAATCAAGAGCTTGAAGAAATGGTTGAGCGCATCGAAATGGAAACAGGCGCACCGGTTGGTAAAAAAGCAAAGGCTGATATAAAGCAAGAAATTACTACCAAGTTGCTGCCACAAGCTTTCACCAACCGCAAAAGCACTTACGGCACAATCATCCCTGAAAGCAATCTAGTCATTGTTCACGCTAGTTCAGACTCACAAGCTGAAGCTTGGCTTGCAATGGTTCGCAAAGCTATTGGTTCACT
>Ga0066860_10000209_pt1 | contig 24844 bp, 19 predicted proteins | sample ETN07SmetaG_FD_65601 | JGI IMG/M metagenome (GOLD analysis project Ga0066860, IMG submission 65601) | Marine microbial and viral communities from oxygen minimum zone, Eastern Pacific Ocean - ETNP2014F14-07SV275 | ecosystem: Environmental > Aquatic > Marine > Oceanic ... | reverse complement strand
ACAGCTTCAATGTACGTAACGACTTGATGTGCTTTGCTCGCCTGTACGAGTTGCATCGCAGTTTGGTCATCAAAGCCCGCCAGTGGTTCGGGTCTGTACCACTGATAAGCCATGACCAGGGTCGCGAACTGGGGCCCCACTTTGTTCAGTACATCCACAAGGTTGTCTAATCGGTTCTGCGTCTCATCCACATCATCTGCGGGCCTTGCAATTCCCCCAGGTCGACCCCGGCTGCTACGGATAATTCAGTGACGGAGGTCAGCAAGATGAACGCGACTTTTCGTGCATCAGCTTGCCTGTGGTGGTTGAAATAATCGATTGAGTGCATCGCAATCACCATTTCGACTAGGACGTTTCTACAGCCTTGTGTCCTTTCTCTCTTCATCTTCGTCTTCGACTTGGGAAACGCCCTGGTTCTCAGGCGTTTGAATTTCGGCAAGTCGTTCCAGGGGCGCCGACTCGACGAACCGTCTCACGAGCTCCATATCGGGGCCAGTGCTCTTTGCCGATAGGTGATAGGCGCGCCAGGATACGAATAGAGCTGCCCCGCTGGCGACTATGACCGTGATGGAAAAAATTGCTTGGGGGCTCAGGAAGGTATGGGCTTGATCTGCACTGTAAACCAAACAGTCTTCGATGTGACCTTTCAAGTACCGACTACGGCTAAGCATCGCAGAGCCCCGCGGAAACTTGATCTGCCTTGATGCAAGCCTGGACCTCGGACGGGGTGAGTCTAAGGGCGTCTCCGAGACCAACCCTGCCATGGAACATTGCGACCAGTTCTTGCTGGTTTGCACGATCGCCTAAACGGTACCATCGGGTCGACGTGCGGGCCCAAGCACCCTCTTTGTCCAACCCACAAAGCCGCGACGTATTGATGAACTTACCCCGTAGAGTTGGGTGCCCATCCTGCGCGCCAACTAGGATCGCGCCCCCGTATTCTGTATCAAGGATGGCAGACCATTGGGAGAGGGTTGGCGCTTGATTAAGTTCGGCGGGAGACGGTCCCACCTTGCCGAGCTCGAGGGACCGCCGCGTCATGCGCGTCATGAGCTCGACTATCAGTTTTTCCCTGCACGATACCCAATTCTCTATTGGAAGGCTCAGCTTTTTGCCTATGTCTACATACGTCACCTCTGGGGGGATTTGCTCAAGCGCAACGTGAATTTCGGGCGGTATGGATTCGGCTACGGCATAGGCAGCGCCATCAGTATCAGTGATTACAAATGGTGCGCACCGTCTTATAGTCTCAAGAAATTTGAGGTCAGCCGAGTTAGGATCCATCGTGGCTCACCCAAAGACCTGCTTCTAACAAATATTCACTCTCTGTTCGAGAGAACTCCCGACAATATCCCACGCTCACGTTCCGAACGTCGGTTTGTCCAACCATGGCGCGTAGCCGGCGATGTGAATGGCCAAAGAACCATGCTGATGGGGCAAGCCTCGCAATGAGGTCTGTTAAATCAGAGTGAAATGCGGGTGTAAGGCCATCCACCGGTCCTGCGACCGACAGATGGGGCCCATGATGGGTCACAACGACCGTGCGACCTGCCTTTCCACAAGGGTGGGGGGACATCAACTTGTCCTCAAGCCAAGCGCGGTGGTCGCGGTGAACGCGAAGCGTATCAGCTGGCTCTATTTCGGTCGCTGAAGGTTGCCACGATATCCCGTCCCCGTAATCCGAACCTGCGGGGGGACCAACCCGTATACGGGAGTAGTCCCGCATGACGCTTCCAGCGATGCCCATCGCCGTTTCAGCGTCCGCCAACAGATCGAAGTCTGTCCAAAGCGTGCAACATATGAACCGCGTATCGCCGTGAAGTAATTCTTCTTTCTGCACATAATGTGCGCCGACGGACTGAGCGTGTTCAGCGAGTAGATGGTCATCCGAAAGTGTGCCGCCATAATAGTCATGGTTTCCGGGCATCACATAGATGCGTTCTGGCGGGACGTGCAGCGTCAATTGAGCGAGCCCCTGGACCCATCTGGGGGCGGGCCCGTCCGTAAGGTCGCCAGCGATGATAAGCCCATCAAGAGTGTCGTTTACGACGGCATGAAGTCCCAGCGAAGCAATCGGATCAGTGCCTCTGTGCTCGTATGTATTGGCATGCAAGTCCGAAAGAATGGCGATCCGGCCGCTGTGGAATGGAATTGTGAGTGTCATGTCGGAAGCCCTCACCAGTGGGAAGCTGATTTCCCTTCCATCTGACACTTTGCCGAGACTTGGAGTCAAGCACCTGTTTTTAAACGAATTTATAAGAATATGCCTAGTTCGTTATTAGCAAGATTTCAGAATTCAGTATATGTAGCCAAATATGGATATTCAGAGGGTGTTTCTGCTGTTTTTCGCAGAACTGGCGCTTCTGAATACAGTCGTGGTTTCAAATTTCGCAAAAGAGCAAGGGGCAGTTAAAGCCAGATAAACCTATGTTCGTAATATTGCTGTTGTAGCGAAGCCCAACCTTGAAAGGAAAAAGCAAAAGCTCTACGCAGACATCCGGTTCCAGATAGCTCCAGCGTCTAACCTTGACCTAGAGGACTCTTGGCTGGACGGCTCCGTCGCATGTGTTGAAGCATTGATGACCAGTAGAGGATCAGCGCTGCCCAGATCATCGGGAAGGCGATCATCCGCGCCACAGCCGAGCAAGAGCCAGGTGTCAACCGGCGCCCCGGTGAGGAAGTTCCCCTGACCTGTCGTCGCAAGGTATGCGATATAGGCGAGAACCGGGACAAGCCCCGATCGGCAGGCTTTTCTTGGCCAGCCCGCAAAAGCCCCAGCTCAGTGTCAGCCCCAAGGCAACCCAAGGGATTGACCCGGCGTCCAGCGCCAGCACGAGCACGGCCCCTACGGCGAGGCCCACTACGAGCAATTGCCGCTTGCACATGCGTTCGCCCAAGAGAAGCGCGCCTAATAGAATGCTCCGGAGAAGGTTGATGTAGTAACCCAGCGCCGCATCAAGCGCATGGTCCAAGGCAATCGCGCAGACATAGATGCGCCAATTGATCCAGATCAGCGTCGCTGTTAGCAGGCCCATGAGCAGCGCTCGACGGAAGCGCGCGCGGGATATGGAACCAGTGGATGTGAACTTTCTACGCAATAAGCCCGCGATCAAGAAGCTCTGTATCGAACAAGGGGGAGGGGTTAGTTGCAGTGGGGCCGAATGTATTGCGCAACTATCTGTGAAGTGGCGCAAATCCCGTGGCGAGTATGGAGACCTGCCCACACGCTATGAAACAGTTGGCCGCCACGTAAGTTGCGGCGGCCAACCGGTACGACTGTGCCTTTAGATGATGGTAAATCCAAGGCCAACAGGGTCAGTTTCATCGAGCAGCCATTTGGGGTAGCTGATAACTTTCGCAGTGCCCTTAACCGTAGGGATTACGGCGCATTGGCTCCCCTGTATGGTTTCACCCAAAAGCTGGCCTTCGAAACGCCACCCAGCGATACCGCCTAGACCATCTCCAACACCGTTGATCATCAGAAGGGCATCGGCCCCGGGGGCGTCATAGAAGGGGGCGGCGTGCCATTCAGGGCCACGGGGCGTGAAGTGGGGATCGTCTTTGGCACCGCCCACCACGAGGGCTGGCGTATCGATGCAGTTGAAGTCCACGTTGAAAAACGGGAAAAGTTTAGCGTTTTCGGGGCCACGTCAGCTCCACCCCGACCGGTGTAGGCGAGTAAAATCCCGACTTTGATTCGCGCGTCGGAAAAATCCCCGTCGTGTAAACGCGCACAAGCAGCCGTTCTAAATCCTATTTGAAAATCGATTGAGGAATATAACGACAATCACTCACATAGCGGCCTAAGATGGCGCTCGCCCCGAGATGTCATCACAAGCGTATGTCATCGAGCATCCAATGCAGCAGTCCTAGCTAGACCATATCGATCCACGTTGATCGAACCTAAAAGGCGTGAACGATCTCCGACACCAATGCGGCAGTGTTCTTGACGTTAAATTTGCGCATTAGCCGTGCGCGATGCACCTCGACCGTCCGGTGCGAAATATTGAGCGCGTCACCGATCTCGCGCGAGGTGCGGCCGTTAACCAGATGATGCGCCACTTCGCGTTCCCGCGGGCTGAGGTCTACAGAACGATAACTCTTGTCCGCGATCTTTTCGAACGACCAGATCATCAGCGAAAACGGGTCTTGGGGAGACAGGGTCGCGCCCTTGGCCTGCACCCAAAAAATGGTCTTGTCCGACGCCTGCATAAAGCGTTCGTCTTGATAATACGTATCGCCGGTCTCGCGCATACGTGCTTCGCAACGCTCTCCGATTTGGTTGAAATCGGCGGTCGACGGGTAGAGCCGTTGGACTGATCGGTTGATTAGATCAGGCCTTGTATGCCCGAATAAGCGCTCCACCGCTTTATTGGCTTCAACGATACGGCGATAGCGCAAGATGATCTGGGCTACCGGTGATTCCTGAAACCCGAAACTGGATGCTTTTTGCGTGGTGGAGGTGTCGATCATTTGTGTTTCTACTTAGTTCACTACGTAGTGGTACGTATCATATTACGTGTTTCTACCAATAGAGCGTGGTTCTGACATCCATAAAATCACATTCATATCAGGGAGGATATGATGACCACCGGAGTTTCCATCGTCGGAAGCGGCCACACACAATTTGGCCGTCTGCAAGAAAACCTTGAAGAGCTAATCGTCGCCGCAACGCGCGAAGCGGTCGAGGAGTCCGGAATTGATCCCAATGATATCGACGGCGTTTTTCTAGGGCATTTTAACTCTGGCATGGTGGCAGACGGTTTCGCGTCCTCGCTGATCCACCAGGCCTATCCGCAGCTGAGGTTTAAACCGGGGATGCGGGCTGAGAACGCCTGTGCCTCAGGTTCGGCCGCCATCCATGCGGGGATGAACATGATCCGCGCAGGGCAAGCTCGCACGGTGCTTGTCGTCGGCGCGGAGAAGATGACCAGCCGTAATACCAAAGAGGTCACGCAGGCGTTGGCCGGTGCAGGATACCAGAACGACCCGGCAGAGGCATCGCTGAGCTTTCCGCAAGTCTTTGGCGTCGCCGCGCGCGACTATGATGCGCGCTATGGCAGCCCGCTGGACGCGATGGCAAAGATCGCGGTGAAGAACCACGCTAATGCTATGTTCAACCCGCTGGCGCATATGCATAAAGAATTCACCTTTGAACATTGCAGCACCGTGTCCGAGGTGAACCCCGAGATCGCGCCGCCCCTGCGATTGACCGATTGCTCGCTGGTGACCGATGGTGCTGCAGCCCTGATCCTGACCACTACCGATAATGGGGCGCATTTCCCCAAATCCGTGGCCATGCGTGCAGCCGAGCATGTGAATGATTTCCTGCCCATGTCACGCCGAGATTTTCTGGCATTCGAAGGCCCCCAACGCGCCTTCGCACAGGCGTTCAAAGCGGCCAATGTCACACTTGAAGATATCGATTTCGCCGAAGTCCACGACTGCTTTACCATCGCGGAACTACTGACCTACGAAGCGATGGGGTTGGCCCCCAAGGGTCAGGGCGTGCGCGCATTGGAGGATGGCACCGTCTACCGCGGCGGCGCGCTGCCGGTGAACCTGTCGGGCGGGTTGAAGGCCAAGGGCCATCCCGTTGGCGCAACAGGCGTTTCCATGCATGCGCTGGCCTTCCGTCAGCTGACCAACCAAGCCGAAGAACTGCAAATCCCCGGTGCCGAACTGGGCCTGCTGTTTAACATGGGCGGCTCTGCGGTGGCCAACTATGTCTCGGTGCTCGAAGCGCACAAGGTCTGATTAAACATGAATATTTCTGAATGGCTGCTTCAAGCCGCGCGGGTGTCGCCCGATGCGCCGGCGATTCGCTGCGGGTTGAATCTGCACGCGACCTATGGGCAGTTCGCGGCGCGTAGCGCAGGCATGGCGACCTATCTGAAGGACACTTTAGGCATCCGCAAAGGCGACCGCGTGGCGCTGTTCATGCAGAATTGCCCTGAATATCTGGAGTTTTTGCATGCGGTGTTGTGGATAGGTGCAATTGTCGTACCGATCAATTACAAGCTGCACCCGCGCGAAACGGCGTGGATAATCGCCGATGCCAAGGCCCGCATTGTCGTGACCCAAACCGGCACGGTGTTTGCGAGCGGCATCGAGCTATCCGCCAACTGCAATGAACTCGCCATCCACGATCCCGCGCTGACTGCTGCGGAACAGTCCAGCGCGACAATCACGCCCCCCATCGACACAGACAAAGACGATGTGGCCTGGCTCTTCTATACCTCTGGCACCACGGGGCGGCCCAAGGGTGTGATGACCACCCATGGCAACCTCATCGCGATGTCACTGGCCTATGCGATGGATGTGGATAGCCCCACCGCCCGTGACAATTCGCTCTATGCGGCACCGATGTCGCATGGGGCGGGGCTTTATCACTTCCCGATCATCCGCGCTGGCGGCTGCCATGTGATCCCGCGGTCCGGCGGGTTCGATCCGGAGGAAATCGCGGAGCTGGCCCAGGCGCTGGATAACCTCGTGTTCTTCGCGGCGCCCACGATGATCAAACGCCAGATCGCTCATGCCCGCGCATCCGGCTACAAAGGTACGGGCATTAAGACCATCATTTATGGTGGCGGTCCGATGTATCTGGCCGATATTGAAGAAGGTCTCGCGGTGTTCGGTTCGCGCTTTGTCCAGATTTACGGACAGGGCGAATGCCCTATGACGATTACCGTGCTGCCCCGTGATCTTGTGGCAGATACGGCCCACCCAAACGCCGATGCGCGGCGCGGCTCTGTCGGGTTTGCGCAGGCGGGTGTGCAGGTTCGGGTAGTCGACAGCGAGATGCGCCCTTTGCAAGCAGGTGCCGTTGGCGAGGTTGTCGTTTCAGGCGAAGCGCTGATGAAGGGCTACTGGGGCAATGAACAGGCCACCGCCGATACCGTCGTTAACGGCTGGCTGCGCACGGGCGACTTGGGGTCGATGGATGCCGATGGCTTCCTGACGCTCACTGACAGGTCGAAAGATGTGATCATCTCGGGCGGGACAAACATCTATCCAAGGGAGGTGGAGGAGACCCTTCTGGCCAATGAAAACGTGTCCGAAGTGTCGGTGATCGGTGTGCCCAGTCCGGAATGGGGCGAGGATGTCGTAGCGTTTGTCGTCACGACAGGTGATGGCGCCTGCGATGCACCGCAGCTCGATACATGGTGCAAAAGCCGCATGGCCTCGTTCAAAAAGCCAAAAACATACCACTTTGTTCAGGAACTACCCAAAAATAGCTACGGGAAAGTTCTGAAAACCAGTCTGCGTGAACGTATTGCGCAAGCGCTGGAGGGAGAGCATCAGGCGTAAGCCGAGATGCACAACAACGCGTGTCAGCTTCTGACGCGCAGATCGGGAGAGAGAAACATGAAACGCAGAACATTCCTCAAAACCGGGGCGGCCGCCGCATCGGGTGTCTTTACGCTGGCCGCCCCCTCGCTGGCGCTGGCCGCGACATCGCTGAAGTTCGACAGCTACGTGTCGGATTCGGCGGGCCCCTCGTGGATCGATCGCTGGTATCTGGACGAGCTGGAAAAACGCACCGAAGGCGAAGTCACCATCCGTCGTTACTGGTCCGGATCGCTGAACAAGGTGGGCGAACATCTCGGTGCCGTGCGCGACGGTACATCCGAGATGACCTTGATCTCGCCCGGGTACTACCAGTCTGAACTACCCGTCACACGCGGACTTGAATGGTATTTCCGTATGAACCGTGCCGACGCTCTGCAAAAGGTCTGCCGGGATGTCTATGATCAATTCGACCCGCTCCGCGCTGAATGGGAGGATCGCCACCGCTCCAAAGTGCTCTACTGGACTAACTGGAACTACGCGCCGCTGATCCTGCGTGACCCGATCACTTCGCTTGAAGACATCAAGGGCAAACGCATCCGTGCCTACGGTGTCTCCGCCGATGTGGTCGAAGCGCTTGGCGGTACGGCTGTCGCCATGGCCGCACCCGAAGTGTACCAGGCGCTGGAGCGTGGTATTCTCGACGGTGTCTATGGGTTCGATTTTGTGACCGCGATCGCCTATAAGCTGCATGAAATCGCGCCGCAGTTCTATGATATTGGCGACGGCCCCCACGCCCCGGCGGCAACGATCATGAACAAGCAGGTCTATGACGGGCTTCCCGACGATGTGCGCAAGATCTCGGACGAGATTGTCGACGACATCTATGGCGGCCAGTTCAGCGCGATCTACGAAGATGTGCTTGCCACCTATGTCAAAACCGCTGAAGCCGAAGGCGTGACGCTGAGCACCGTATCAGACGATCAAAAGGTCATGGCCAAAGATCTGGTCCAGCCCGCGCAGGTAAATTCCTGGCTTGAAGATACCGCGAAACCCGCCGGTATCGATGGCGAAGAAATGCAATCCTTGATTGATGCCGCGATCAAGAAGTACGACGCCGAAGCAACGCTGAAACGCCCTTTCGAGATCAGCCAGGCATCGTAATCGGCTGGGGCGATCGCATTTAGCGAAGGATTAGATCATGCAAACGATCAACAGTTTACTGAAAATCGTGTCCGATGCGCTTGGTGCGGTCGCCATGTTGTTTCTTGCGTTCCTTGTGTTTGGCACCACGCTCGATGTCTTGGTGCGTGCCCTCACGGGAAGCCCGATCACCGGCGTTTTTGAGTTCACGGAACTGGCGCTGGTGATGGTCGTCTTCCTTGGCGCGGGATGGGCGCAAAGGGATGATGCGCATATCCGCGTCACCGTCCTGACAGAGAAACTCTCCCCCGCCGCCCGCGCCCGTGTTGTCGCGCTGGCATGGGCGGTCGGGGCGCTGGCATTGCTGATGCTGGCGATCCCCGCCACGCATGAGGCGATTTATTCCGTCTCTATCCGGGAATTCCGCTGGGGCTACGTCAAAATTCCGATCTGGTGGACGAAGGCCAGCTTGGCCGCGGGTCTGTGGTTCGCCTTCATCCAGATGGCAATCCAATCGCTTCAACTTTTCCTCTTCGGCGAGCCTGCGCAGACACAGCAGGCGTCACCCGATCTTCACTGACGTTAGGAAGCTCCGATGGATCCGTCCTTTGCCCCCTATATCGCGGTCGCGCTGATCATCCTGCTGATGGCATTCGGCGCGCCGGTCTTTGCCGCGCTGGCACTGTCCGGCGCTGTCGGTATCGTCTTGGTCGAAGATTTCGCGTTTCTGATGACGCGGCTCAAGTCAATCTCATACTCCACCACGGCCGTCTATACGCTGACGATCATCCCGCTGTTCATCCTGATGGGCAGTTTTGCGCATCATGCGCAGGTGGGAAAAAAGCTGTTCGACGTCGCCAGCCGTTGGGTCGGGCATCTGCCCGGTGGGTTGGCTATGGCGGCGATCCTGACCAGCGCAGGCTTTGCGGCCACATCGGGGTCAAGCGTGGCCACTGCCGCCACCGTAGGCTCCGTCGCGATTCCCGAAATGAAGAAGGCGGGGTATCAGGGTAGCCTTTCGGCCGGAGCAGTCGCCGCAGGTGGGGTACTGGGTGTGCTGATCCCGCCGAGCGTCTTGCTGATTTTCTATGCCGCGCTGACCGAAACCTCGGCTGGCAAGATGCTTGTCGCCGGGTTCCTGCCGGGACTGCTGACCGCGATCATGTTCATGGTTGGCATCTATTTCATCGCCCGTCGTGGCGATATGCGCCACGCGGTCACCCCACGCGCTAGCTGGGGCGATGCCGTGCGCGAAACGGGCAAAGCGTGGCAGGTCATGGTGCTGTTCATCGTCGTGATGGGCGGCATCTATCTGGGCCTCGTCACCCCGACAGAGGCGGGCGCCGTCGGTGCATTTGTCGCCCTGATCATGCTGCTAATGCACCGCCCAAGCTGGCCCGGTATGCTGGGCCGTATCGTGGCGAGCTTCCGGTCCACCATCGACACCACCGTCATGATCCTCTTCACCATGATCGGCGCCGCCGTCTTCAGCTATTTCCTGACGCTGATCCAAGTGCCAAATCAATTGGCCGAGGCGGTCGTCGGCTCTGGCCTACCACCGTATTTCATCGTGGCAATGCTGCTTCTGGTCTTTGTGCCTCTGGGAATGTTCCTTGATGCATTTTCAATGATGGTCATCACCATTCCGATCATGTTCCCGACGATCCAGTCACTCGGCTTTGATCCGATCTGGTTCGGTATTCTGGCCGTGAAAATGTGCGAGATCGGTCTGATCACGCCGCCGGTCGGGCTGAATTGCTATGTCATTGCCGGTATTGATCGAGAAACACCCTTGCCCGAGATCTTCCGCGGTGCGCTGTGGTTTGTGCTGCTCGAAGTCATTACGATCGTGATCCTCTTTGCATTTCCGATCATAACCACGCTTCTGCCTAATTGGATGGGATCATAATGTTCGATTATCGCGCTGAGTGGCTATCTTACACCGCGGTTCATTCAACCTCCGCCGGCAGAGCCTTGCGGGTCGCGTTCGTGGTGGCCGCGTTGCCGTCCATCGCATAGGCTACTTCCGGCGCCGTAAAATGCAGCTTTTCCGAAATCAGTGCGTCGCCGACGATCGGCAAATCCTCGCCCTTGGAAGACGGGTGCAGTCCGACATGGCCGGGCAGCGGGACAAGTCAGGTCCGGAATGATCTCGCCATCTGCGTCACGCAGAGTCACGCGGTCCTTTATGCAATTTGCTACGGATTGGATCATCTGCGCAATGGGCCGGGCATCTTTGGTCAGACGAGTGATCAAATCCGGGTCCGTCCAGAAGTCCCATTCTGCCTGAGCAACATGTATCTGCGCGCCGGGAATAGCCGTCGGGTCGGCAAGGCCGCTGATGTGGTCGGTATGCATGTGGGTGAACACGATGTCGGTCGGGGTCTGCGCTTGCAGATCACCCCAGGCCTGCCCGGTGTCAGTCGCCTAAAATCCTTGCAATAGCTAAGACTTCTTCTGGCGCTACATCGTCAATGGCTACATACGGCCCATGTGTACCCATGCTCGGACTGATACGTACCCGAAGGGCTATTGATATCTTACGCAGAACCAAATGCGCGGCATGTAGTTTCATACGAGGAGGCAGCTCCCCACCGCGATCATTGTTGCGCGCAGCTATCAATACTCCACCGGTTTTTCCGCTAGGGTTTCAGCTTGGTCGAAGGTATGTTCAATTAAAGCCATCCAAATCATTTCCTTTTGCAGCTGAGATAACGCATGGCACGAAGATTGATCCTATCGGAATGGGTTTTGGTTATCCGATTATTAGGGCTTCGCTTCCATCTGGATGCCAACCTGTCAATACCCCGCTGATGCAACTCCATCCGAATATACTGTAGCTTTTGGTTGAGTGTTCCCAGCCACTCTCTGCGTCAGCCACGAGGAGCTGTATTGGGCTGGAAGTGTAATTTCTACGATGCTGGAAAGGGTAGGGTAATCATGACGGAGCTGCTTGAACTGGATCCTTTAAGCAACCACTGGACGCGGCTTTCTATGGCACTTCCATTAGGCGGCGTACAAGCGTGCTTCAAGACGGAAACCGCTTGTATCAGCCGCATGCGGCAGGTGCGCTGGCCTGAGGGCGTGAAGTGCCCAGGTTGTGGCTCGGCAAGCATTGGTCGGATCAAGACGCGAAAAAGTTATCAGTGCTGTGTTTGCCGTCGCCAGTTTTCTGTCACGACGGACACGATTTGTCACCACACACATCTCGACCTCATGACTTGGTTTATCGGCGCCGAGATGATGATCGCGGCTTACGCAAAGGGCAGGGCGCAAAATCTTCTGACCTCCGAAAGGTTGAGCCGGAAGCTCGGAATTACCTACAAGGTCGCTTATCAACTGAGAAAGAAATTGAGAGCTGACCTATTGCAGCAGGGCGGCGGCCTTCTCGGACACTGTATCTGCACCAGCCCGCCGGCAATCTAACCACATCTGGTACTATCAGTTCAGGCGCGCTCGCTGTCCTAACCACGCCTCGTGGTTGATGAGTAAAGGGGATGAATTTATGTAAGAAAATTCTGCCCAGCCATATCGCTCTGAATCTCAGCGCATAATTGCTTGGATAATGGACCCGCAACCAACTGGTCGGGAAGGGCTGTAATTGAAGACAGCCGTGAGAAGACCGGAGCAAGACACCAACGGAGATAATGAAAGAAACGCTGAGCGCAGATAAATTCGCAATAAAAACAATTGCTTGACTCGAATCGGCTGGGAAAATCTAAGGAATCTCAAATTTCTTACTTTGGATTTTCACTACCTCCGCAGAGATAAACGGGAACCTTGCAAAGGAGCAGCGACCCGGAACACAAAAAAAAGCACGCCCTTAAGGCGTGCTCCTAAAGTTGGGGCAATGATCGCCCATCTACGCTTGCCACCGTAGAGGCCGCAAATGGCCCAGGCAAGAGCGGTCAAGGGCCTCGAAAACAGTAACTTTAACCCGAATGCGATGTCATTCTGGGGCCGGAGACGTCATGTCGACACAAAGGGAACCAGATCTTGCCTATGATCCCCATAGGCTTGAAAAGCAGCCAGCGCTGGAGCTGCCAGCGGTCTATGGTGTGTCGTCATATGACGGCGCCCGAAATCCGCTTACCCGTAGCAACACCGCACATCGGATTTGCGCGCCGTTGGTGACGCCGGCAACAAAGGGCATTCCCAAGGCTTACTATTTCGATGGTGAGGCCGAATGGGCGGTCGCTCTGGAAACGCTTCTCGATCCTGATCTGTATGCACTCGACGTGCAGCTGCCATTCTTTCATTTCAGGTGGACTGAAGGGGCTAAGGTCAAATTTCCGAAGCATTTTTTCGACCTCCGTATAACGCTGCGCAATGGCTTTCGTCTCGCCATCTACGTGAAGAATGGCAGTAGGCTTGGTCGGAGAGAGACGCAGGACGAGATCGCGGCGATCGAAGAGGCCATGCCCAAAGATTTGGCCGACGACATGATTGTCGTGAACGGTGATGACTATACCCGTCCGTTCCGCATCAACCTTTTCCAGTTCTGGATCGTCGGGGATGACCGCGACGACGAAGCGGATGTACATGTCGAAGAAAAAGCACGCAGCAGTTCATATTGGTCAGCGGAGGATCTTGTTGGGCAGTGCAACTTGCCGTCGAATAGAGCGTTTCCTGCGATCCAACGGCTGATCGCACGGCGCGTTCTCGGCGCTGATTGGTACTCGGTCATTTCTCTGCAGTCTCGTGTCTGGATGATCTGATGACCAGGTGGCCGCAATATAAGATTCCGGTGGGATCAACCCTTGATCTGGATGACGTGCGCTGGTGCGTCACCGGGAAAGATCAAGGGAAGGTTTTCGTCGAGAGCTTTGAAAGCGGTGAAATCACTCAGTTCTCAATGGCTTGGTTGCAAAAGAAGATTGAGGACTTCTCGTGCAAGGTGAAAACGCCACTGGAGGAGGCGAAGAGGGAGGAGCTGCTCCAGTACACTGGTGGTTTCGAACGGCTCGAAAATATCAAAAGCAAAGAAGAACGTCTGAATATTCGCGCGAGGCTGAGTGTTATTCTCGCCATCGAGGAGTTGGAGAAAGAGGGTTTTAAAACGACGCAGCGCTTCCTTTCAACTGACGGGGCGCGGGCAAGATTGATGGAAGATGCAAAAGAGTTCTCTGGCGATCGCCACATCTTCAACAAGGCAAAAATCGGCAATGCCAACTCGCCTTGGACCCTGCCAAAGGGTCGTACACTCGCCGATTGGCTCGCCACTTATCGCTATTTTGACCGCAACGAAGTTGTTTTGATGAGCCGCCACCATATGAAAGGCCCAAAGGGACAGGCACGGTGCAAGCTTAGCAAACCGCAGCTACGCTTCATCCAGTATGTGCTGTCGATCTGGTTGAGGGTCCGGAAGCCAAAGCTCGCGCCACTCTATCGCAAAGCCATGACAAAGTTTAAAGTGTCACCTCAGGAGCGAGCTGAAGGTTTCGTGTTCCCGACCCTTACTTCGATTTACAACTGGCGCCATGCCATTTCGAAGCTGGTCGAGACCATTGCGCGTGAAGGCGAACGGCATGCGGTGAACCTCATCGGCGCAGGTCAGACCGAAATTCGCGCTCAAGCTTTCGGCGATGAAGCCGAGACCGATCAGCTTCTGATTTCCTTGTTCATTAATGACGATGGAATGGTCCGGGCGCGCAAGCTCTCCGAGGCAGAGGAGAACGAGGAGCCTGCTCCGAACGAAATCCGCCGTGTATGGCTTCACTACATGATTGATATTGCAACACGTATGCCACTGGCGTGGGTCCTTGCAGAAAGTGCCGACTCGGACACCACCATGCAGCTTATTCGGATGGCAACACGCAGCAAGGAACGGGAAAAGATCAAGTACGGTTGCAAGGCAACGCCCGCGCCGCCAGTGCTGCTGAGAAAGGTTGTTTCTGACAACGGTACTGCCGTGCGCAATGGTAAGGTCGCTGCCGCTCTCTTGGGGATGGGGACGGTATACAAGACCACCAGAACCTATCATTCAAACGACAAGCCGTACGTGGAAAGTGCATTCCGGACCTTTGAATATCAGGTTGTCGGCTTCGAAAATGGATACACCGGAGGTAAGCCCGGAGCATTGCCGGGAAGTGATCCGCGGCGGGAAGCCACGCTTACACTCGATGCCTTTTACAGGACAATTACCCGGTACTTCATTGATGAAGCTCCGCATCAGCAGCATCGTGGCACCGGCATGTACGGCGCGACGCCCGCGCAAAAACTCCGCGAGGTCCGCAAGAAACACCGTGAGATCAAGGCGCCGGACGTGGATAATCGTCAGATTCAGTTGGGTATCACAAAAGAGTTCACCATTAACGGCCAGGGAGTTCAGCCCTTCGGCCTTCCGTTTAGTTCTACGGCGCTGCGTCAGTTTGATGGTGGAAAGGGCAAGAAAGTCCTGGTTCACATCGACCCGGATCGTTTGCACGACGCCCTGATTACCGCGGAGGGCTATTCGGGAGACCCGATTAAGGCCCACCTTAGTATGACTGCAGTAAGGGACTGTACCTTGGCCGAGTTTCTGCAGCTGAAGCAAAACGCTGTCGAGGCTGATCCCCATCTGAAGGAAATTGACGATCAGGTCCTTCAGGACGCCTTGGCAAGGCGGACTGAGGCTTCCGGCATGTTCCCGGACTCAGATGAGCCCCTTAACTACACCCGACTTGCAGAGATGGAACGGAGTGCTGAAAGGCTCGCCCGCGTCGAATGCCGCCCCAAGGAAACATACGCAGGGGCCGTGCGTGCTGGATCGATTATGGATCATGCCAGAAGCGCTTCCGCCGCAAGAAACAACTCTGAAGCGCCTGCCACCGCCTCAAGCGCTGAGAGCCCTAAACACAAAACCTTTGGAAAGATAACGGAGAGCAAACTGTGAATGACTTTGTAATCGATGAAATTGTGGATGCATCTGCCAGCTTCAATGGCCGTCTCTTTCCGCTCGCTAGGGCTGCCAAGCTGAAGCGCGAGTTCGCGACCATGTTCAGTGGTCACTTGGGGCGTTTGAAGAGCGGGTTTTATTTCGAAGGGGAGGTATTGGTTGTTACCGGTGCGAGCGGCGCCGGGAAAACCACCGAAATCGAGAAACTCTTGCGCGAGTTCAACCTGAGTCAGGCTGCCTTGCCGAATGGCACCAGCGCACGCTTTCAAACCTGCGTTTTGGACCGGAAGGGTACATGGAAAGACCTCGGCAAGAACACCCTTCATGCCATGCGCTATCCCTTGTCAGAGAAGGCCCGTATCACGCAGGCTCAGATCGGTCGCCGCATCAAACAGCAAGGGGAAGATCAAGGGGTTGTTGGGGTATGGTACGACGAAGCGCAGCACATCCTTGCACATAAAAATGAACAGGCGTTGGAGGAGGTTCTGGACTGCTTCAAGACGATGGTAAAAGGGCCCGCTTGGCCGATGATGTTGATCCTGTCAGGCGTGCCAGAACTCGGGGACTACATCCCCCAACTCGAACAGCTGTTTCGGAAGGTGACACACGTCCGGCTCGATGACATCAATTTCGAGGAGGACGCTGAAACCGTTCATAGCATCGTCGGGAGCTACGCCTTGGAGGCAAAGCTCTCCGTTGCTGACGAACTCCAGACCGGGGATTTTCTCCATCGCCTCGTGACCGCAGCGGCGTTCCGGTGGGGATTGGTATTTGAGCTGGTCATCAAAGCTGTGGGAAAAGCACTTGTAGAGCATTCGATGGAATTGAAAATGGATCACTTCGTTCAGGCTTGGAGTTCGAAAACAGATACGAACCCGGTTGCGACGCCATTTACCCATAGCGGTTACGTCACGATGTTTCGGCGCGATTCACCTTTCATGGCGTCCATTCGTTCCTGAACCCATCAAGTTTTTACAAAGAAAGGCCCGCGCATTGCGCGGGCTTTTTTCGTTCCGGCAGTTTGAAAAATCTAGGACCTAAGTGTTAAAGGGGGGGCGAAAATCCGTTGCGCACGCTTTCCGGTTTTTGCGCATGCAATTACGTTTTACACGCGGTCTTCGATATTTAGATTAAGGTATTGAAACCATTCATCTAATGTGGGGTATCGGACCTGCGCCGAAAAATAGCTTTACGCACGCTTCTCCTTGGACTGCCTGTAGGTGTGTGTCGTCCGACATCCATTGTTGGGTTTTGCGACAAAAGCTGCGTTTTTGAATCGGCGATGGATAAAGGCTGATTTTCGACCCTGAATATGAAAAGGGCGGCGCGATGTGCGCCGCCCTTTTCATTTCAGGCTTGCTCGTCTGGATCAGATGCTCAGAGCTCTCTCGACCTCGGACTTGAGGTACAAGTAGCCGTAGTCTACGCCCTCCGGGCTGAACGGCAGCACGCCTGCGTCGCGCAGTTTCGGAGCCAGGCTTTGCCATGTTACGCCCTTAGCCTTCGCAAGCGTGCGGAGCGTCACAAAACGTGTATGGAAGACGGCGGCATCCTTCTCGGTGATGTAGCGTTGCATCGCTTTGGTCCGCGGATTGCGCATTTTGGTAGACAGCACATGGCCGTCCTTGACCAGTCGATTGAGGTACACTGGCCGAGCGAGACCGACCGACTTCGTGAACAGCTCGAGAGACAGGGCGGCAGGTTCATCGCTGGCCAGCGTCTGCGCGACTTCTTGGTGGTAAACGTGGATAGAGCCGTAGCCGTGGAACTGGACGTTGCGCGCCACGCGCTGGACCCGTCCCTCCCGGATCGCCTGGATGATTTCTGCCGGCCTGAGTTTAAGACGCTGGGCCGACTTCGCGACTGTAGTCCATCCATGTTGCGCCTGCTGGATGATCTCTGCCCCGGTGAGGAGGCCATCGATAAAGCCCCGTCCATCCCGCGGATCCCATATGTGCTTCGATTGCGCATCAGTCAGGGCAGGCTTCAGGAGACCATCCTCGACGAGAAGGTCGAACTGGGATCGACTGATGCCATGCATCTCGGCGAATTCCTTCGCCGACACGAAGCTGACCAACGATGCCAACAGATCCTCAGCTTCTTCTGCATCGAAGGTCGCCCAAGTGTCAGGAAGATCCGGATCGATCATGTTTGCAGCTTGCAGCATTTTACGGAGACGACGCATATCGATGCCAGTTTCTTCGGATGCCGTGCGGACAGAATGTAGCCGCCGGATTCCCACTGGCTCTCCGAGGAGGTCGTCACCAGGTCCCAGCGGCCAGCTGTCCATCAGATGCCGAGACATGAGATCGCGATAAGGGCTGAAATCGGGGTCGTCCCGGTGTTCGCGTGAGAGACGATCGTAGAGCATCGGGAACACCGCTTTCGGCCCCAGCCGAGGTTCTGCGAGGGCGTTCAGCTGTTTGAGGTGAGCCAGGATCTCTGCCTCACCCCGGGAAGCCACGGCGAAACCCGCGTCATACGTAAGATGCTCCCATTTCGGCGTTACATCTCGCGGCTTGAGGTCATGGAGCGAGAGAAGCGCGTATCCGAGCAGGCGGCAGAACACCGACGCGGCATGAAGTGGATGCGCGTCGAGCCACGTTTCTTCATGCGGCTCGCCGGCAAGGCGTTGGTCGAACCAGATCTCGAACTCGGTCGGCGCACGCGCCCCTCCATCCATCTCGCCGGATACAATCTGATCCGCGATTTCCCGAAACTGCATTGCCGTATCGTAGCGAAGGGTCGGTGCGGTGTCTTTCCAGAGAGGAACGAGGCCGCACTGATGCTTCAGGCATAGAGAAACGTGATGGATCAGCCAGTGCGCCTGAAATGTCATCGCCTGATGCCGGGAAAGAGAAGACCCCTCAATATCCTCGCGAAGGCATGCCGGGCAACCGCGCACTTCCGACGTCAACAGCGGCCTGACGGGAAACTGATGGCCGTTGATGCTGCGGCGGCGACCTGCGATGGCAACAGGTGTCCAGGACGAGAGGGCTCCCTGACCGTTGCCGGACAATTGTTCAAGCTGCGTCAGAGCATCCGGGACGCCTTTCACGACCTGTGCGAACGGCAGATCGACATCCTGGCCGAAATCGACCGCACTCACACCACCGGCTGCGGCCAGCCGAGAGTGGAACGCAAACGCAGGTTCGCGCAGGCGAGGCGTGTCATGGAGGGGCGATGGGTATTCGTGGTTCCTCATCTTCGCTACGTATGAGCCGGATTTCGATACGTCAAACCTGCGGCGAAGGATTTCGGAAAATCCATGAGTTTGCCGCAGGAAGCCCAGTCAAGTGCAGCAGCTGCCTTTGCTGAAAGGTCCGTTGAAGGCGGCGCGATATACCGATCGATGACATTCCAGTTCATCGGTAAACGCCTTGCCACCCGCTACTTGAGGCACAACCTCCATCTCGACCCGCGCGTAGGTCATTGCGCAACGAATGCACTCTCGCCCCTCAGTTGGCGCGCCTACCCCTGACCCAGCCTACCTCGATCGGTAATTAGCGACAGGTAGGGCGGAAACAAGACGTTCGCCGCAGCTGCATACCGATCAAGACAGGAAAGGCAAAGCGGACGTTCGAGTCGAAAGCTCAGAAGCAAGCGCCCAAGTAGCACGTCGCGGCGTTGGTTGGCGGTAAGAAATTCTGTGCGGAGCTTTGTCATGTTACTGTCACCTTTGCTTGGTGTTGATAGGAGAACAGGCATCGCCAGGCGGTACCGTTGTTGCACCCGATCAACGGTTGGAACAGGGAGGAGAACTTGCGCACGCCAAGTTGCGTCAGCGTTGTGGCTGGCGATATGGTCAGACGATAACTCCAAAGCAAAAGAAGACGGACCTGCAAGAATGAGGTATTGTTGCCCTTTGTCCAAATTGAAGGTGCGTAAATGGTAGATGAAGTCGAGATCGAACAACGGCTCATCGAGAACCCGGAGAGCGCTGTTGATATGGTTCGAGCCCTTGGCAGTTCTCCAGAAGAGAGAAAACAAAAAGCTGATACGTTCATAGACGCAGGTATTGCGCTAGACCGACCGTATCTGATCCGTGCTGGGATTTGCATCTTGCGACACGAATGCGGTGCGGGGAATGGAACTGCAGCGCATCATTATTCCTTGGCCAATGGCTTGAGCGCCTACTCCGAAATTTACGATGGAGTTCATCAGTCGGAGGAGTTGCGCGCACGCTTAGATAGTGAGGCTAGATCACACTACGGTAACGTGCTTTTGGCGAAGGAAGCAGATTTTCAGGTTCGCTCTAAAGCTGCCACAAACATTGCAAACCATCTAAACAAGCGCGGGCGCTACATTGAAGCGCTCGACTACTACGCCGAAGCATTGCGGCTAATGCCCTTGAACGCGGTAGCCGCAGCAGGTGAGCTGTCATTGCTGAAGGAGCTGGGTTACTTCATCCACAACGAAAGCAAATGGTATCGATTTTATGGCGATTGCACCGCCTTGCTGCGCCGGACCACGGTTCTTCGTGATGTCATCAGTGAGAACCTCAACGTACTGGAAGTTCTGGCGGGGAGCCACCACATACCTTACGCTTTGCAACTCATCGAAAACACACCTAGCTTTGATCTACCCGAAGAAATAAAGATAGAATCCCTCTATGAGCGTTGGGTATCAGCAAACATGTTGGCTCTCTCGCTTTGTTGCAGCGGGGAGGAATACAACAGCAAAAAGTATGATCTGCTCGTCTTGCCTAGCTTCGTCGCTGATGATGAATCTGGAAGTCGGCCACCAGAGGTGTTCGCCATGATTAACGTCATCAAATCTGATTATGTGTTCGCTCGCCGTTTGCTGTTTGACGCTGTAAATGCCGAATTCCCTGAAACCGCGAACTACTCAGACACCTTGGACTACGCCACATATGGGATAAATGTGTCGGCGCTGGCTGTTGCACAAAAAACGGCAATAGACATTCTTGATAAAATATCGGTTGTAATCGCCGTACTCCTAAAGCTGCCATCGCCAGAGTTTTTCCAGTTTAAAAAGCAAACCTTTTGGCGGAGAGAGAAATCCACCGAGCGATGGGTGTTAACGCACGAAGCAGTTGAGCGCGAGATTTCGTCGGGAAACAACTCGTTGCGTGTTTTATTAGATTTGGTGTCAGACCTCTACGACAAAGACGGTGGCTACCTTTCTTCTCTCGCGTCCCTGAGAAACATTGCGACTCACAGGTTTCATGCAGTGCATGACTTAACGTTCTTTCCGGACGAACCAGGAGCAGAATACCTTTATCACATTCAGCAGGACGAGTTTGAGATGGGGGCGATGAAGTCTTTGCGCGTTGCCCGCGCGTGTATCTTCTATCTGATCGACTTCATCAAACGACTGGACAGTCAGAAGGAGCGAGAATCAAGGCTGAGGGTCACGCTAGATGTGCCAGACCATCACTGGGTCAGAGGCGAAGACTAGCTGACTATCAGCAGATTGAACGACACTAATACTGTATGTTGGTGATCCACTATTTAGGGCGAGGCACGGGTGTCAGACGAAGAGGACTTCTTTCAAGCGATTTCTAATTTTATCAAAGGCAAAGGCGGTCCGCCCGATGCCCATTCTGCCATTGTTTCTTTGGGCGAAGACTTTGATCCTGAGGCCTTTGCACCACCCAAGATCAGCCATAGCTTCAAAGAGTTTGGAGCAGAATATCCCGTCGTTCGCAACGCATTGAAAAAATGCCGTTTTCACGATTGCCTTGCCATACTGAGTGGGATGACAACTCTGCCTGAGTTGCAATCCAACGCCTATCGTTTGGATGTGCTGATCCATCTGGCCTTTATCTACGCCAAGGGCAAGAACAGGCCCCAACCTGCACAAATCGTTGCATGGTTCAATCAACTGGATAAAGGCACGTGTGGACGGCAGGAGGATGCGGCGGAAGACGTCTTCGTGGCCAATGTCACATTTGAGGGCGATACTAATCGAGTGTTTGAAGGAACGGGTGAAGGCAATCGCTTTTACACTCAACTCTTCTTGTCGATTGTTGAGCATATGCCTTCCAATGGGCCATACCTGTTTTTGAAAAACGCCATCCGCGCTATCCTGCGCTTGTCCGAAGTGATTGCCGACCGTTCAGGTCTTCCAGCGTATTGCGTTGGTGAGACTGTTCCGCGTGCCCATATCGGAAAACCTGATCAAAATTTTCTGTCGGAGATGCGCCGTAGAGTAATCTTCTCGCACGACGAACTAGCTTCCCTGGGCATTTCCATTGACGATCTTGCGCCCTTTATTATCCAGCAAGACTCCATCCCAAATCTTGCCGACTTCTCGATGGGACACACGCCGTTAGAAGCCATGCCGATCACACCAAGCAAGGACGGTGTCATCGTTTTCTTGCCTGCGTGTATCGGGCTTGCAGTTCGACATTTTACAATTTCCTATTGCCTGCGGACAGGCATGAAGAAGGAGATCGAGGAAGCGCTGATCCGTGCGTATATCGCTCATTTCGCGAATGAAGGTGTTCTCAAGACCTTTCCGCCGCCTTTGCAGACGCAGCGGATCGGCAACCAAACTATTGCGCAACTTGTCAAAGAGATTGATTCAGGCCGCTATCTGCATCTGCTCTTCGTTTTCGATAACTTTGATCGTTTCGAAGATGGCTCCTTCATGACATCGAATGATACTGATGCTGACTCTGAGCTTATCGGAAAGTGCATCAATCATGCTTATCAAGGATGTTCAGCTAAAGACGGCTTCCGTGAAGGCCTAACCATCATCGTGCCATGCGGATGGGGCCGCTTCTTCGGGGCGGGTCTACAAGAAAACCCGGACCATTGGCGCTCTGAGATGATCCCGTCGCATGATTTATTGACCTTGCACCACACCCCGGCTTTTTGTGTGCTTGATCTGCTCAAGATTCTGGATGCGCGAGATCGGTTCGAAGCGCTTGGCTTCGGGTTCATTTATGGAAATGGACTTTTGAACCTATATGGCTGGATGGTTGGCAACGATGGTCACATCATCAAGCATGAAGAGTTTCGGAATTCAGAAGACGAAAAACCCGTTGGCGGCCTAACCATTCCAATGACATGCGCCCTCGTGCCTCGCATAAAAGCCTATATGGGGGCGGATATTCAAGCCATCCAGAGGCCGGAAGGAGACGTCGCCAACCTGCGCAGAGTGCATGGGTCGCCACGATACGGCTCAGATGCTCTTTCCCCATTCTATGCCGACATAGACGCTTTCAAGACGCACAAGTTTCGCTCGGTCTATATTGGGCAGCGCAATCTCTACTGGGTCGAAGCGACAGTTGAAAAAGGCCTCGACCCCAACATCCAATACCAAATTCTCAACATGGCGACCCACTGGGCAGAGTTCGTGTTCAAGCACCTGGACGAACGAGCTGATGTGCCTTCGGACAATGTTATTCTTTGTAAACTCCATTTTGCCGACACGACGATGCCTGACGGGCAGGATGATGTGCTGACAGACAAAGAAGTCGCGGCGCTCTTCGTGCAGAGCGATATCACGGATGGCCAGAACCATCGAGAATGCGGGATCACTGTCAGCGAAGGCTTTCTGTCTGCGGAAAGGCGCGTGGACAATATTGCTGAACGCGCGCTCGCGCAGGCAATCATCAAAGCGTCGCTTGAGCTGCTGCTGGTGGAAGCCGACGAGCAACAGCTCGTGGAGACAACCCAAGCTGTTGTAAGATCCGATAGGGCGCGCCATTTCCATGCCTTTGCGGTCCCCAAAGCACGTGATTTTGTCCGTGATGATTTATCAGACGATGCGATTGTTATTTCGCGTTTCGACGATGCCACCATGCGTCTAGGTCTGGGGTGGATGGCACAAGATCGGTCTGCACCCTACAAAATAGAAGGTGTCGAAGCCTGCACCACCTATCTACGGAAGCTGGTGCAAGCGCTGATCACTAAGTTCAAATCTGATCTCGCACTCTTCGAAAGGGGAGCGATGGCTGATCTCTGTCTGCGCAATCATGAACGCGCTTCAACAGAGATAGATACATGGAAACGGACCTTCGGCGCGGTCGAAGCACTCAGCGATGAGGCTGCCCTGGCTTCAAAGAAAGCCATTGAGGAGTTGGGACAACTCAACGCAGCCTGTTTAACTTCACGGATTATCGTTGAGGCAGCATTGTGTGAGTGCCCAATTGGGGAAGGCCTTGTCCCGGGAATACATGATGTCGGCCCATTAATGGCGTTAGCCTCTCAAATGCATCACCTTGGTGGTTATTCTGACGCAATAATGTCGCGCGCAATGCCCGCCAAGATAGAGATTTCAGCCGCTGGGGAAGTCATGATGGATCATGGCTTCTCAGATGAGATCATCACTCCATATGGTGAAATGTATCAGGGTAAGGGATTGGCGAGTGCAAGTGCTAATTACGGCAGGCACTATGGTGAGACACAGACGAAAGGCTGTGAGGATTCTGCCTCCGAAGAAAGTGGGAATGAGGAAGCAGTAAAACAAGAGAAACGCAACGAGGAGTTCGCAGAGGTTTGGCAGCAGGAGTATGGTTTTTCTTTCGAAGTCATGCAGGCTGTATGGAATGGTCTTCACAATATTCTGGAAGCCGACAGAAAAGCGGTCGTTAAATGGATGCGCTCTGAGTTGATTGCCCGTTTGGTCAAAGAAACGGAACTGCCACCAGATACTGTCCATTCTTGCCTCGAACATTTCACCTACACCCCGCGCGAGACATGGAATAGCGCGCCCGGAGACATGGGGGACTGGGCATGGTCGCCATGGCGTTTTCAGCGACCGCTCTCTATTGTAACGCGACCTATCATCCAGTTTGATGATGGTGATGATCCGTCGCTATTGGTTGCACCGGCTATGATTGCTACGCATCTGGACAAATTCATAATCGGGGCGCGAACAGGTGATCTGGAGCGGCGCCTGTTCCGAGAGAATGGTCCGATGTTCAAGTGGATTGACCGGATCAATGCCGAAACGGGTGAGGCTTTCAACGAAAAGGTGGCCGCGCGCTTCCGAGAGATAGGTTGGCAGGCGCAAGCCAACCTCTCAGATGGGCAGATATTCAATCGCAAGAAAACGCAAGGCTTTGGCGATGTAGATGTCTTGGCTTGGAATGAGGCTGAGGGGCGTATTCTCGTCATTGAGTGCAAGGATTTGTCAATGGATAAGACCATTGGTGAGATTGCAAAACGACTGGAGAAATATCAAGGCAAGACAAATGAAAAAGGCAAGAAGGATGACTTAAAGAAGCACCTTGTTCGGTGCGGAGCCATTGAAGCGGAACAGGATAGGGTTGCTGCCTTCGTCAACATGGAAATCAAGCAGATAGAACGCGTCTTGCTTTTTAGCGAACCGACACCTTTGCAGTATTCGGAAATCACGGACAAGCACAATGTTGCCTTGGTTACGTTCGCTGAGATTGCGGAGCGCTTCGGAGTCCTGCCTGCTTCATAGGTTCGACAGCCCGCACTAGGCAAGAGTATGAGTTCGCCGCTTATGGTTCATCTAGGTGTTGATTGTCACTGAGAGCTGACCCGGTAGCCCCATAAATTGTCACTGAGAATTGACCCATGTGAACACACT
>Ga0066860_10000199_pt1 | contig 25286 bp, 24 predicted proteins | sample ETN07SmetaG_FD_65601 | JGI IMG/M metagenome (GOLD analysis project Ga0066860, IMG submission 65601) | Marine microbial and viral communities from oxygen minimum zone, Eastern Pacific Ocean - ETNP2014F14-07SV275 | ecosystem: Environmental > Aquatic > Marine > Oceanic ... | reverse complement strand
AATGTTGCAAAACTTATAAATGCTGACAAAAGAGAGATAGTTTGGACGAGTGGCGCAACAGAATCAGATAATTTAGCAATTAAAGGGGCTGCAAATTTTTATAAAAGTAAAGGAAATCATTTAATAACACTGACAACAGAGCATAAAGCTGTACTTGATACAATGAGATTTTTGGAATCAGAAGGCTTTGAGGTAACATATTTAGACCCTAAAGATAATGGACTATTAAACTTGGATGATTTAAAAAAAGCCATTAAGCCATCTACGATACTTATATCGGTGATGCATGTAAATAATGAAATTGGCGTAATCCAAGATTTAGAATCTATTGGAAAGATATGTAAAGAAAATAAAATTATATTTCATGTTGATGCTGCCCAGAGCCCTGGTAAAGTTGAAATTGATGTTAATAAATTTAATATAGATTTACTTGCGCTTTCTGCGCATAAATCATATGGACCTAAAGGAATTGGAGCATTATATGTAAGAAGGAAACCTAGAATAAGAATCCAGCCTCAAATGCATGGTGGTGGACATGAAAGAGGGTTTAGATCCGGCACACTTCCAACACATCAAATTGTTGGAATGGGAGAAGCTTTTAGAATAGCGAAAGAAGAAATGAAAGCTGATAATAATAGAATTCGAAAACTTAGAGATAAGCTTTGGGATGGTTTAAAAGATATGGAAGAGATTTACCTCAATGGTGATTTTGACCAGCGTATTCCAGGAAACTTGAATGTTAGTTTCAATTATGTTGAAGGAGAGAGCTTAATTATGGCTATAAAAGATATAGCTGTATCGTCCGGTTCAGCTTGTACATCTGCAAGTTTAGAACCAAGTTATGTATTAAGAGCATTAGGCAGAGATGATGAGTTAGCACATAGTTCCATTAGATTGACAATTGGAAGATATACAACTGAAGAAGAAATATTGCACGCAACTGAACTACTAAGGAGTGCTGTTAAAAAATTAAGAGACTTATCTCCATTATGGGACATGTATAAAGAAGGAATAGATTTGAAATCAGTAAAATGGGCGGCTCACTAAAAATTATGACTATAACAATAACAGAAAATGCAGCAAAACATGTTAATAATCATTTAGCAAACCGAGGCAAAGGAATAGGACTTAGACTTGGCGTTAAGACTACCGGTTGTTCAGGTCTTGCATATGTTATTGAGTTTGCAGATAAAGTTGAAAACGATGATAAAGTTTTTGAAGATAATGGCATTAAACTCATAGTAAATCCAAAAAGCTATGTATACCTTAAGGGAACTCAATTAGATTTTGGGAAAGAAGGAATAAACGAAGGCTTTAAATTTAACAACCCAAATGTCAAAGATAAATGTGGTTGTGGTGAAAGTTTTAATGTTTAATGGATATATTCAAAAAGAATTATTTTGATTTATTTGGCTTAAGAATTGATACCAAAATTGATCCTGATAGATTAGAAAAAAACTATAAACTTCTTCAAGAACAATTTCATCCAGATAAATATGCAAGTGCAACGAATCATGAAAAAAGAATTGCATTGCAGATATCATCTTTTGTAAATGATGGATATAGAACATTATCTGATTTACCAGAAAGGATTAATTATATATTAAAGATAAATAATTTTGAGAAAGATGAGTCTATAACTTTAAAGGATGAAGATTTTCTACATGAACAGATTGAATATAGTGAATTCTTAATTGATATTGAAAATAAAACTAACAAAGAAATTAGTAAAAAACATATTAAAAATTCAGATAAAATGATAAACCTATTAGCGGTTCTTGATAAAGCTTTTGTTGGAAATAATTTTGAAGAGATGTGGAAATGTTTATCAAAATTAAGATTTTATTTGAAACACGGAAAAAAATTATCTGAAGCCATGGGTGATATTTAAATGAGTTTACTGCAAATATCTGATCCAGATATATCAAAAAAAGATTTAGTTAAATTTGTAGTTGGGATTGATTTAGGAACAACAAACTCTCTTATTGCAACAATTGCTGAAACTTTATTATTCTTTGAGGACCAAAAATCCCCAATGATTCCTTCAATTATAAATATAAATAATAAAGGGGAAATTAGTGTAGGGCAAAAAGCCGTAAATGCTTCTAATAAATCAGAGAATTATAACATATCGTCAATAAAAAGAATTATGGGTTTATCAGCTGCTGACATTGAAGATAAATTGAAAAATTTTCCATATGAGTTAGATGTGAGCAATGAAAAGCTCCCTCTTATTAAGGTTGGCAATAATAAATTAAGCGCAATTGATATCTCATCTAAGATACTTAGTCACCTCAAAGATTTAGCTGAGAAAAAAGAGAATAAAAGACTTGATGGTGCTGTAATAACCGTCCCAGCATACTTTAATGATTTACAAAGACAAGCAACAAAAAATGCAGCTAAATTGTCAGGAATTAATATTTTAAGATTACTTAATGAGCCAACTGCAGCAGCAATAGCATATGGTTTAGAGTCTAAATCTACCGGAACATTTGTAGTTTATGATTTTGGAGGCGGAACATTTGATGTTTCAGTTTTAACTCTTGAAAAAGGCATTTTTAAAGTTCTTTCTACAGATGGTGATACATGCTTAGGTGGAGATGATATTGATGACATAATCTGTAACTGGATAAAAGATAACTATACATCTCTCCATAAAACCAACTATCTAAGTCTTAAAAAAATTGCTTGTCAACTAAAAGAGCAACTATCATATGATGATATTGCTGAAGTTACAGTAGACACAACAGTGATTTCTCTAAATGTTGATAAATTTAATAATCTTGTTAATAAAATTATTGATAGCACATTAGATATTACTAAAAATGCTATTAAAGAATCACATCAGCGTATATCTAATATAAAAGATATAATTTTAGTTGGAGGATCAACAAGAATTAGATGTATTAAATCAAAACTTAAAACTGAATTTAAATGTTCTATATTAAATGATATTGATCCCGATAAAGTAGTTGCGCATGGAGCAGCTATCCAAGCAAATATTTTATCAGGAAATTGTAAAGAGGATATTTTGCTTCTTGATGTATTACCATTATCGCTAGGAATAGAAACATATGGAGGACTTTCAGAAAAAATCATTCACAGAAATACCCCAATACCCATTAACGCTAAAAAAACTTTTACAACTTTTAAAGATGGACAATCTAAACTATTAGTACATGTTATTCAAGGGGAGCGAGAGATGGTTGAGCATTGTAGCTCTCTTGGTGAATTTATTTTAAACGATATACCTTCAATGGTTTCTGGAGTACCAAGAATAGTTGTAGAATTTCAAGTAGATGCAGATGGAATCCTATCAGTTACTGCAACTGAAAATATTTCAGGAGTTTCTTCATCTATAGAAGTAAAACCATCATATGGTCTTTCAGATTCTGAAATAACAAAAATGATAGAAGCATCAAACTCTTCAGCAAAAGGAGATGTTTTTCTTCGCAAATTAAATGAATCAAAAGTTGAAGGAGAGCGTGTTATATATGCTTTAGAACAAGCACTTGATAGAGATGGGAATGATTTACTAAACGCTACTGAACTAAATTTAATCACTGCAGCATTAAATGATCTAAAAAATAATATTTCACTAAAAGACCCTGAAAAAATTAATAAATTAATAATAAAACTTGAAACTGTATCTGAATTTTATGTAGAAAGAAGAATGAACAGAAGTATAAAGTCTATGATTGCAGGTAAAGGTATTGATGATATACTGTAAATCAAAATGCCAAAGATAACTTTTTTGCCAAATAAAGATATATGCCCAGATGGGATAACGATAGAAGTGTCTAAAGGCACAAGCATCTGTAGAGCGGCTTTAGATAATGGTATTCCCTTAGAACATGCTTGTGAGTTATCATGTGCTTGCACTACATGTCATGTATATGTGGTTGAGGGCCTTGAATCACTCGAAGATGCTACAGATGATGAAGATGATTATCTTGATAAAGCCTGGGGACTAAAGCCTCACTCCAGACTGAGTTGCCAAGCAATTGTTAATAATAAAGATTTGATTGTTGAAATCCCTTTATATACAATTAATCAGGTTTCAGAGAGACATTAGATGACATTAAAATGGGTAAATAGTTTTGACATAGCGATTGCATTAGATGAAAAATATCCAGACCTAGACCCGCAAACTATAAGATATACTGATCTCCATCAATGGATTTGTGAATTAGATGACTTTGATGATGATCCATCTAAATCTAATGAAAAAATATTAGAGGCTATCCAAATGGCTTGGATTGAGGAGAAGTAAATGACAATAGAGCAAACACTGTCAATGATAAAACCTGATGCTGTTAAAAGAAACATAATTGGCTCAATCATTAGTTTTTTAGAAGAAAATAATCTAAAAATCCTTGATATTAAAACCCTCCAATTAACAGATGAGCAAGCTAAAAATTTTTATGGTGTACATGAAGGTAAACCATTTTTTGAATCATTAATAAAAAATGTAACATCTGATAAAGTTGTCGCCATGATACTTGAAGGGGATAATGCTGTTGATAAATATAGAGAATTAATGGGTGCAACAGATCCAAAAGATGCTTGTGATGGAACTATTAGAAAAATGTTTGCTATAGATGGACAGAGAAACTCAGTTCATGGATCTGATAGTCTTGAGAATGCAGCCAAAGAAATTAAATTCTTTTTTAACTCATAATAAAAAATATGTCTAAAAAAATTATTCAGTCAGTCAAAGGATTTAATGATATCTTTGATGAACAGGTAGCTTTTTTTAGGAAAATAGAAAAAGTTATATTATCAGTTACACGACAACATAATATCTCAGAAATTAGATTACCCATATTAGAAAAGTCAGAATTATTTAATCGATCAATAGGTAATGAAACGGAAATTGTTAATAAGGAAATGTATACATTTCAAGACAAAAATAAAGATTCTTTAAGCTTAAGACCAGAAGGTACTGCTTCTTGCGTAAGATGTGCAATTGAACATAATTTAATTTATGATCGAGGAATAAAAAAACAAAAGTTTTGGTATTACGGACCAATGTTCAGGCATGAGAACCCGCAAAAAGGAAGATATAGACAATTTCATCAACTGGGCATAGAATATTTTGGTTATAGTAATAGTAATAGTGACATTGAAGTAATTATGTTGGGGCAAAGAATTTTTCAAAATTTACAAATAGAAAATATTTCATTACATATAAATTCTCTTGGTAATGATGATGATAAAAAAAAATATGCTAAAACAATAGAGGCATATATAAAGAAAAGTAATCTTATTCTTGATACAAAACTTAAATCTACTTTGGAAAGAAATCCAATGAGATTACTTGATAGTAAAAATGAGGACATCAAAGATACTCTTAAGGGTTTACCCACATTATATGAATCACTTTCTAAATCATCTAAGTCAAGAATTGATCTCGTTTTGTTAAAGCTTGATGATTTGGGAATTAAATATTTAATTGATAATTCCATTGTAAGAGGTTTAGATTATTATAATGACACAGTTTTTGAATGGAAACATTCATCTCTAGGTAGTCAAGATGCAATATGTGCAGGGGGTAGATATGATAGTCTTGTAAACCAAATTGGCGCGTGTGATGTACCAGCAATTGGGTTTGCTTTAGGAGTAGAAAGGCTTATCGAGCTAATCAAAGAAAAAAAGGATTCATATCAGATTTTAAATAGATGTATTTCAATAATTAATGTGTCTGCTGAAGATAAATCCTATTGTGCAGCTATATCTAATGAGCTTAGAAACAAGTATCCTGAAATTTCTTTTCATAACACCGATTCATCTTCAAGTTTATCATCACAACTTAAACATGCGTCGAAATTTAATCCCTCTTATTTAATAATTATCGGAGACGAAGAAATAAAAAACTCCTCTTTTTTAATAAAATATGTTGATAAAAAAATAGATGATATAATCGTATCAAAACAAGAATTATTTAAACTTATGGATTTGGTTTAATGAATACAAAATATACAGAAGAAGAAGATAAATTTATTCTGTGGTTCAAAGAAAATTATAAAAATATTCTTATAGGGATATTATTTGGTGTAACTATAATAACTAGTTATAAATTTTATGCTGATAGCAAGGTTAATAACATGCATAATATTTCATTAAAATACGAACAAGTAATGAATGATTATAAAGATAATGATAATAAATCTTTATTAAAGCTTTCAAAAGAACTTTCTGAAACGAATCCAAATAATATTTATACAAATATGTTAAACCTTTATGCTGCAAAAATATTTCATGAGACTGGTAATTATGACAAGAGTCTCGGTAAACTCAATCTAGTCATCTCTAATGTAGAATCTGATGATATTAAAATAATCGCACAGCTTAGGAAAATAAGAATAATGTTGGCACAAAATAAACTTGATTCTGCATATGAATATATAATCTCGATAAATTCATATGATAATAATCCATTTCTAATAGAATTAATTGGGGATATATATTATAAAAAAAATAATCAAAAGTTAGCTAGAGAGTTTTATCAAAAAAGTTTACAATTTAATTTATCACCAAATAAAACTAAAATAATTAAAAACAAAATAGATTTACTGCAAAAATGAAATATCGTAATTTTTTTTCATACTTAGTCTTCTCTTTTTTAGTTGGGTGCGCATATTTAGATAAACCGATATCATCTATAGATAATTTTTTCAATAATAATGAAGAGGCTATAAAATTGGTGAAAAATGTTTCTTCTGAAGTTTTATGGTCAACAGATATTGGTCAAGATCAATCCTTTAGAACTACTATTCTACAGCCAGCCTATAATAATGATAGTATATACACGATTGATTCAAGTGGCCTTATTAGCTCAATAAATTCAAGTGATGGGGATGAAAACTGGACGTACAGTCTTAATTTAGATGTTACATCTGGGATTAGTTTTCATGATGGATATCTTTTTTTTGGAACATTAGATGGAAAAATTTATGGTTATAACATCAATAGATTAAAGTCATCTAATAATTTTTTTGATGATTTAAATGTTATTAACTTATTAGATAAAAGAACATTAGAACCTGACATGATGGTTGAGCTTAATAGTGAAGTTTCGGCCCCAATAACTGGCATGGATGAAAAAATATTTGTGAGATTAAGTGATGGTGATACATTAGCAATAAACTATAAAACTTCTTCAGTAATTTGGCATTATAAAGGAAGAAATGTGGCTCTTAACATTAAGGGAAGCGGGTCTGTTTCCACAAGTTTTAATAATATTTTTGTAGCTAGGGATGATGGTACTTTAATCTCATTATCGCATGACTCAGGAAAATTGAATTGGTTAACTTCAATATCCCCAAGGTCTGGAAGAAATGAGCTTGAATCATTAAGGGATGTTGAAATGACACCTTTGTTAGATAATGGCATAGTATTTGTTGGATCATACCAAGGAAGTCTTATTGCGGTAGATTCGTTAACTGGAACTTTAATATGGTCCACTCCTATGTCAGTCAGATCTAATTTAGATACCGATGAATATAATATTTATGTAGCAACCGAGGATGGTTCCATTTTTGCTCTAGACAAATATACTGGTGATATTGTTTGGAAATCAACTGTTAATTCTAAACTTTTTCTCACTCAATCTTTAGTTTATGATAATTATGTTGTGACACTTAGCGCATCAGGGCATATTGTCATAGTCGATAGAAATACTGGGAATCTATTATCATTACAAGAATTAATATCTCCAATTAATTATCAATCTAGATTTTTAATAATTGATAAAATTATTTATATAGTTACTAAAAATGGTAGACTCAATTCAATTCGAATTAATTAATTGTAGTTATGAAAGAAATCGTTGCCTTGGTCGGCAGAACAAATGTTGGAAAGTCTTTGCTTTTTAATAAGCTAACAAAATCCAGAAAATCATTAGTTATAGATCATCATGGTGTTACACGCGATATAAATTCTGGATGCTTGTTTGTAAATAACAAAACTATCTATATAGAAGATACGGGCGGCATTCCAGAGAAAGGAGATGATTTTAGCTCCGCTATATTAACAAAAATAACAAACTCTATAGATAATGCTTCAGTTGTATTATTTATAGTTTCTGCAAGTGATGGGCTAACAAACCAGGATTATAATATTAGTCAAATGTTAAGAAAACTTAACAAAGAAGTTTTGCTAGTCATCAATAAATCAGATTTAACTAAAAAAAGTCAGGCTATTGAAGATTTCTATAAACTTGGTTTTAAAAACACTCTTTTAGTGTCAGCTAAAAATAATAATGGCATATCTGATTTAATTAAAAAAATATCCGAATACATTAAAGATGGTAATGTAAAACAATTTCAGTCCCCACGCAGAGTTTCAATTGTAGGAAAACCTAATTCTGGAAAGTCTACACTAATCAATACTATGCTCAATGAAGACAGAATGATAACCTCAGAAATAGCTGGAACTACAATAGATTCTATTGAATTACCATTTTCGTTTAAGGGAAATGATTATTTGTTTTATGACACTGCTGGCTTAACAAGAAAATCTAAAACTATTTCCACTATTCAAAAATTTAGTATCAGTGCTACATTAGAAACAATTAAAAATACAGATATATGTCTTTTTATTATTAGCGCTGAAGATGGGATTACCAAGCAAGACAAATTGATTTTAAATATAATAAAAAAATATAATAAACCATTTATAGTAGTTGTAAATAAAATTGATAAACAGTCCAAACATGAGATTATGGATCTTAAAAAAGAAATAAAGTATTTTTCTAATATTACAGATAATGCATATTTTATTTTAATTTCAGCAATTGAGAATAAAAATATTAAAAAACTTTTATATAGTATCAAAAATATAGCTTCTTCTATTTACAAACGTTTTAAAGCTTCTAAATTAACAGAAATTCTTGAAGATGCGCTAAATAATCATCCACCACCTATGATTAATAATAAAAGAATTAGATTAAAATTTGCTCAACAAAACAAATCAGATAGCTTGTCAATTAATATATTTGGCACTAAAACTGATAAACTTCCAGCATCCTATGAAAAATATTTAATGAGTTGTTTTATCGACAAACTTAAATTAAAGGGGATTCCGTTGAAAATAAAATTATCAAAACAAAAGAACCCATTTAATGATTAAATGAGTTCTTGAATTAAATTTATCTTTGTTAGAATTATTCAGCCGTTTTTGGGCTGATGACATTAGTAACTTCAGAAATCTTATTTGCTGGAAATCCACCAGTTGATGCATGCTGTTTGATTAAATCTTCATTATCAGCATTATATACGCAGTATATTTTATCGCCGGTTACATAACTATGTACCCATTCAATTCCTGTACCCATATCTTTTAATACTCCACAAGATTTTTGTGAAATACCCTTAAGATCTTCCTGCCCTAAATCACCAGCTCCTGGAATTTCTCTTTCAATTACATATTGTGGCATTTTATATCCTCCTAAAAATTATAATACTATCTATTCTGCTATGTATCGGCATAACCTTCAAGAGGAAACTTGCTTTATTAATTTTTTATCTTTAGAAATGCTTTTGGGTTTATATATATTCCATTCAATATCAACGACCAATGTAGATGGGCTCCTGTTGATTTACCTGTAGACCCCACTTCTCCAATTTTTTCACCTTTTTTGATAATCTGTCCTTTTGATACATTAATTTTATCCATGTGTATAAAAATACTTTTTAAACCTCTTCCATGATCTAGAAAAACAAACTTACCATTATAAAAGTAATTGCCAGTTAGCAGTACTGAACCTGCAGATGGTGCCATAATTGTTGTCCCTTTTTTTGCAGCAATATCAAGACCATTATGAGCTTTACCTTCTTGCTTATTATAAAACCTTCTTGTTCCATATACTCCTGTCACAGTACCTTTAACAGGATGGATAAATTTCAACTCTGGATTTATATCAATCCATTTCTTTTTGCTTGATATAAGCAACCCCCTTTCATTTTTTATTCTAAGCAAATCTATTTTAGAAGGAGTTGTGTATTTTTTAGATACAGCAATATATTGTGTTTGAAAATCTTTATTTCTTACTTCAAAACTAATGACTTTATCAATCAAATTAGAATTACTAGTGATTTTAATTACATTTGGCCCAATTTTGCTGTTATATGGAATGCCATATATTAAGAAATATTTATATCCCTCAGCATATGTAAGTAAATTAACGTTATTTAATTTAAAACCTTTTTTATATTCATTTTCTGATATTTCTTCTACTAATAACCCGCCTTTTATATTTTTGAATTCTTCATTTATAGTTAATGCTTGAACCATGAGGGGATTCAAAATTATAAGCAAAATTAACAATAGTTTATTTGTCTGCATAATCTATGATTCAATTAGTTTACTTTTATCTTTCCAATTTTTTTTAATATGCTTAGTTGTGATAGTTGTCACGATACCCCCACGTACTTTCCAGTAACCTGTAACACTCATATATCTAGGTTTAATGAGTGATGATATATCTTGTAATATACTATTAGTATTATCTTCATGAAATGCACCTTCATTTCTAAATGATGCCATATATAACTTAAGAGATTTTAGCTCTACACAAAGTTTATCTGGAATATAATTTATAACAAATTCAGCAAAATCTGGTTGACCTGTTAGTGGACAAAGGCATGTAAATTCTGGTATTTCCATTGTAACCAAATAATCATCTTTTGTTTGAGGGTTTTCAAACGTGTCAAGTATATTTTTTTTTGATGTCATTATTTGGTATCTCCTGATAGTAGTATTATATCTAAGATAATATTATAATCTAATTTAGGGATTTTCTATGCGTCTTACAAAAATAAAATTAGCTGGCTTTAAAACTTTTGTGGACCCAACAACCTTATCATTCCCGAGCAATCTCACTGGCATTATAGGTCCCAATGGATGTGGAAAATCTAATATAATTGATGCTATTCGATGGGTAATGGGGGAATCTTCAGCTAGAAACCTTAGAGGAGACACAATGGAGGATGTGATCTTTTCAGGTTCTTCTTCTAGGTCTGAGATTAGCAAAGCATCCATTGAGCTTTATTTTGATAATTCTAAGAATACTTTAGATACTAAGTTTGCAAAATTTGCAGAAATAGTAATCAGAAGAGAGGTTTCAAGGGATGGCATGTCAAATTACTACCTAAATAATACTAAATGCAGAAGAAAAGATATTAGAGAGGTGTTCTTAGGAACAGGATTAGGGCCAAGAAGTTATGCAATTATTGAGCAAGGAATGATTTCAAGATTAGTAGAGGCTAAACCAGAAGAATTAAGAACTTTTCTAGAAGAGGCAGCAGGGATAAGTAAATATAAAGAAAAAAGAAGAGAGACTGAGCTCAGATTAAAACATACCAAAGATAACCTTAATAGACTTAATGATGTAATGAAAGAAATAACATCACAATTGGGTAAGCTAGAAAGACAGGCAAAGGCAGCTAATAATTATAAAGAGTATAAAGATAAAGAAAGGGAAGCAAAAACCAATCTTTTGAGCATCAAATGGAAAAAGTTTGATGATGAAATACAAGATTTAGATAAAAGTATCAGTCAAGCTGTTACTGAAAACGAAAAATATAGATCAAAGTTGACTAATAAAGATAAATTAATAGAAGAGACAAGACAAAAAAGAAATGATGAACAAGATAAATTTAATTCAATACAAGCTGAGTTTTATCATATAGGAAGCGAGATTGCGAGATGTGAAAAGGATATAGAACATTCCCAAGAGTCAGAAACATCTAGAAAAAAATCATTAGATGAGCTTAATAAAAATATTGCTAATATTAAAATATTAAATGAATCTGAGAAAAGTAAACTATTGGGGATAGAGGGTGACATTGCTAATAAACAAGATATATTAAATAAGACCAATCAATCAAATGCTGAACTAAATAAAGAAAAGGTAGCCTCTAATTTTGCTTTCCAAAATTGGCAATCAAGCTATAATCAATTTATTTCTTTACAACAAGAAACTATAAATAAAAAGGAAATAGAAAAAACTAAAGTCAGTGCAAATGAAAAGTCTATCGAATTATTAAACAAAAGATTAAAAATTTTAGAATCAGACACTCTCAAGGAAGACATAAATTCGGCTAATAAAAACCTTATTATTGATAATGCGCTTGATATTAAAAGCAAGATATCTTCAATTTTAGTAGATTTTGATCGTTCAGATTTTTTTAAAAATCAGAAGGAAAAAATACTCAACCAAATTCCAGTAAATATCAATCAAATTATGGAAAAATTTAAATCTTTAATTGAGCAAATTAAAATCTTAATTAGATCTCAAAAGGATGAAATTAATGATATTAAAGAGAAAATTTCTGATTACAATAAATTATTAGCAGATTCAAAAGATAATATAAGTAATCTAGATATTGAAATTAAAAAAAATGATGTAAAAAAAGAAAAGTTAGAAAAAGAAAAGATTGAGCTTAAACAAATTATAGACAAAGTATTGTGGAAAGTAGAGGAGTCTCAAAAAAATGAAAATGATTTAAATGTTTCAATATCATCACTATTAGCAGAGCAAACATCCTTAAAAAATAATATTAAAAGATATACATCTGAATCTAAGGATTTAGACGAAAGAAAATCAACTCTTTTATCTGAAGATAAGACGCCTGATACTCCATCTTCAAATATGCAAAATAAACTAAAGGCTTTACTACAAGATAAAAAGGACAAGGAAGTTAGTTTATCAGAATGTAGAAATAATTTGTCAAAAATTGATAATGAAATATTAGCATATGAATCTGAAAAACAGATTATAAATGATAAAATCTCTGAACTTAGAGAAGCATTAGAAGCAAAGAAAATAACATCGGGAGAAAAAACAGCTCAACGAGATTCCTTAAAAGAAAATACAGAAATTCCTTTAGCTGATATTGAAAAATCAATTATATCTATTGATTCAAATGAAAGTGTTGATGAATTAGAGAAATTTATAGATAAGATAAAAGTTAAAATTGATAATCTTGGCGCCATTAACCTTGCTGCTATTGATGAATTACAGGAACAACAAGAAAGAAGACAATATCTTGATAATCAGTATGATGATTTATCAAAATCCGTAGATACCCTAGAAAATGTTATTAAGAAAATTGATAATGAAACTAAATCTAAATTTAAAGAAATATTTGATAGCATTAATGATAACCTTAATTATTTTTTCACTAAAATATTTGGTGGTGGTAAAGCATATTTAGAGTTAACAAGTAATGATTTATTAAATACTGGAGTTTCTATAATGGCAAGACCTCCAGGTAAGCTGATAAAAAATATACGTTCATTATCTGGTGGTGAAAAAGCTGGAACTGGTATAGCCTTCGTATTCTCTATTTTTAAAATCAACCCTGCGCCATTTTGTTTGCTTGATGAAGTAGATGCACCTTTAGATGAAGCAAACAATGGTAGATATTGTAGTGTAGTTAAAGAGATGTCCAAGACAGTTCAATTTATTTTTATTACACATAATAAGTCTACAATGGAATTAGCAGATGTATTATCAGGCGTTACTATGAAAGAACCTGGTGTGTCAAAACTTGTGTCAGTCAATATTAACGAAGCAGTTGATTTAAGTATGAATCAATTAAAAGTACAAGATTCCGTAAATCAGCCAAGTTAAAATAATGTCTATATCAGAATCTAAAGCCAGGATACGTATTCAAGAGCTTACCAAGAGGATTAACTTTTATAATAAGCAGTATCATACACATGATAAATCCATAATAACTGATTCAGAATATGATATTTTATACGCTGAGTTAAAAGAACTTGAAAAACAACACCCAAAGCTTCTAACTGATAATTCTCCAACCATTAGAGTGGGATCTAAGTTATTAGGAGGTTTTAAAAAGATAAACCATAATCTTCCAATGTTATCCTTGGCTAATGCACTAAACGAAAATGATTTTTCTTCATTTTATAAAAAAATATTAGAAAAAAATAATTCTGTTAATATAAATTTATATGCTGAGCCAAAATTTGATGGTTTAGCAATCAGTATAGACTATAAGAATGGAGAATTTCTTTCTGCTTCAACTCGGGGCGATGGGTTAATTGGAGAGGATGTTACATCAAATATTAAGACTATAAAGTCTTTACCATTAAAGCTTGAAGGAAATAATGTTCCTTCCTTCATGACTTTAAGAGCAGAAGTATACATAGCTAAAAATGACTTTGATGATTTGAATAAAAAACTTATCAAAGAAAACCAAAAACCTTTTGCTAATCCAAGAAATGTAGCGGCTGGGACTATTAGACAGCTAGACCCTATAGTTGCATCTAGAAGAAATTTACAAATTTTTTTTCATGGTATTGCAGCTATTGACAATAAATATAAGGATTTAACACACTCAGAATCTATGGAAAGGCTTAAAAAATTTAGACTAAGGATATGTGGGTATAATAAATTAACTCACAATCTTGGTGATGCACTTAAGTATTTTAAAAATATCAACAACATAAGAGAATCTTTGCCATATGAAATTGATGGGGTAGTATTCAAAGTTGATGAAATTAAATTACAGAGTTTAATTGGTTCGACTTCTAAAGCCCCAAAATGGTCGATAGCGTATAAATTTCAATCAGCTGAAGCAGTATCTGAATTGCTTGATGTAACTTTTCAAATTGGGAGAACAGGTGTTATAACGCCAGTGGCTGAATTAAAACCCAACCTTATAAGTGGTGTAATCGTAAGTCGCGCAACCCTTCATAACATGGATGAAATTAAGAAAAAGGATATACATATTGGTGATTTTGTTTATGTGAAGAGAGCAGGAGACGTTATTCCTGCAGTTGATAGAGTATGTTATGAAAAAAGAAAATCAATTAAAAAAATAGTCATACCAAAGAAATGCCCTTCATGTGGAACTTCTATTATTAAGGTATCAAATCAATCAATATATAAATGTACTAATGAATACAAATGTTTGCCACAAATAAAACAGTCAATATCCCATTTTGCATCAAGGAAGGCTATGAACATAACAGGTTTAGGTGAAAGTTTGATTGATACTCTTGTTGATGAAAAGGTAATTAATGATTTTTCAGACCTTTATTCTCTAACTACAAAAAAACTTATTGAATTAGATAGGATAGCTTTAAAGTCTTCTGAAAATATTTTAAATTCAATTAAAGAATCAAAGTCAATATTATTTGGCCAATTTATTTATGCTCTTGGTATCAAAGAGGTTGGGTTAAATACAGCGAAGGTTTTAAGTAATAATTTTAATTCAATCAAAAGTCTGATAAATTCTAATCAGACTCAATTAGAAGCTATAAAAGATATTGGCCCTATTGTTGCTATGAATATTTTAGACTTTTTTAATATAAAAAGAAATATTAATATTATTGATAAATTAATTAAAGCAGGAATAAACATTAAATATCCAAAAATAAGTACCAATAAAAAATATCTAAATAAAACTTTTGTTATAACCGGTACTTTTAATGATTACTCCAGAGATGAAATTATTGGTATTATCTCTAACGAGGGGGGAACTATATCAAACTCAGTTTCAAAAAACACTCATGCATTAATACTTGGTGATAAGCCTGGATCTAAGTATCAGAAAGCAAAAGACTTGAATATAGAAATTATAAATGAAAAGAAATTTACTAAGCTTCTCTAAGTAGTTCATTAATACCAACTTTGCTTCTTGTTTTTTCGTCAACTTTTTTAACAATTACAGCACAATAAAGACTATATTTATTATTTTTAGATGGAAGAGAGCCTGAGACAACTACTGATCCTTCAGGAATTCTACCATAGGTCACGCTATCAGTTTCGCGGTCATATATTTTTGTACTTTGCCCAATATAAACCCCCATAGATATTACAGAGTTCTTTTCAACTATAATGCCTTCAACAATTTCTGATCTAGCTCCTATAAAACAATTATCTTCTATGATTGTAGGGTTTGCTTGAAGTGGCTCTAATACACCACCTATACCAACACCTCCAGATAAATGAACATTTTTACCAATTTGTGCACAAGAACCTACGGTAGCCCATGTATCTACCATTGTGCCAGCATCAACATAAGCGCCAATATTTATAAAAGACGGCATCAGCACAACATTATTTGCCACATAAGAGCCTTCTCTGGCAATTGCTTGAGGAACAACTCTAATATTATTTTCTTTTAAATATTCTTCACTTATTGAAGCAAACCTAGATCCTAGCTTGTCATAAAATTTTGTATAACCTGTATCTGTTATTTTATTTTTACGGAATTTGAATGATAGTAAAATTGCTTTTTTAACCCATTCATTTACAATCCATGTTTTATCATTTTTTTCAGCGACTCGTATGCTACCTTCATTGAGAGCGATAATTGTTTCTTCAACTATTTCTTCAAGTTCTTTAACATTAACGTTTTTTAAGTTTGAGTTGAAACCATCTTCTATTATTTTAATTTTTTTATTCATAACATTTATAGTGTATTTGGAATTTTATCATTTTTATTAGGTCTTGGATTTTGTATTTTGTCATGTGAATCTAAGAATACAAGGATATCATAATATTGTCTAATATTTTGAATATACTTGATTGCTTCCCAACCACGTGCATACCCATATTTTGTAGTTTTATAATATTTAGATTGACTTAATTGCAGTAAAAAAGGTTTAATTTCTGTATAAATGTATGGGTCTTTGTTCTGCGCCCTTGTTAATTGCATCGCATCTAATAAGTGACCATATCCAATATTATATGCAGTTAGCGCATACCAATATCTGTCAACTTCATTAATTTCTTTAGGTAACTTTTTTAATATCTGGGAGATATATTTTGTTCCACCGTGAATACTTTGAGCGGGATCAGTTCTATCACTAACTCCTAAGTCTTTAGCGGTATTATTTGTAAGCATCATTAAACCTTTCACACCAGTATAAGATATTGCATTTTTTCTCCATTTTGACTCTTGATACCCAACACTAGCTAATAATTTCCAATCTAAATTATATTTAGCTGCAGATTTTTTAAAAAGATCTTCATATAAAGGTAGAATATCAGCGAGATCATTTAAAAATATTTTTGTTCCAACAAAAGAAAATTGTTGATTACTTTTAAAATGTTTTTGATATATTGAGCTTAGTTTATGTGAATCTATTAAGTATTTAAAAAATTCAGTTAATTTTTCTACAAGTTTTATATCTGCATCGAGAGGCACAGACCAAGCTAAAGGTTCATTTGTATTAATTATAAGCGCAACTTGGATATTATCATAAAATTTATTATAGATACGAAATTCATCTGAAGTCACCACAGTATAGTCAATTGAACCATTATTTAGTAGTTCTATCATTTCATCTGTATTTTTATCTTTATGTATGACCCATGAAAGTAATCGGTTATTTTTTTTTAATCTTGTGAAAATATTATTTACTGTCATAGAATCAATAAACTCTATTGATTTATTATTAAGTTGGAATATATTTTTTGGTTTAGAATTTTTATTAGAATTAAATATTAAATATTCATCTATTCTATTGTAAGGGTAACTAAATAATACCCTTTCTTCATTAGTATTATCTATTCCTAATCCGCTAATTATATCAACCCTTCTTCCATTAAGCTCATTAATTGTATTATAAACATCCTCTCTTATTACAACACGTAATTTAACATTAATAAATTTTGCGAACTCATTCATTAATTCATATTCAAATCCATTGCTTTCTTCTTTAAATGAATAATAAGTACTTGGGCTTACACGAGTTGCAAATTTAATTTCTTTTTTCTTTAGGATTCTACTAAAATCATTTGGATGTAATGGGTAATATGTACGAAAAACTATTGTCAATAATCCTATTATTACTGATAAGAAAACAAATCTAATAAAGAATTTTGCCATTAATCGCTATTAGCCGATTTTGCACTATTTGCTGTATTTTGTTTATTATTGGCATTATTCTTTGGATAATAATTTTTCCTTTTATTGAAAGACTTATATTTATTGTATTTAGAATAATTATTTTTATTGTTAAATCTTCTTCTGGAATAATGCTGTTTTCCTTTATATTGTCTTTTAGGTTTAATTCCAAATATTGACTTAATTTTATTAATTATACTTCTAAAGAATCCTGTTTTTTTCGCAAAGCTTTTCTTATTATCATTTGATGGTTTTGGAGGTAATGTTTTCGGCGTCACAGCTTTAACCAAAGCCTCCTGGTAGTTTGGGTTAGATAAATTAGAATTCTTAATAACTGATTTACTCTTTAAGGTAGCCTTAAATGCATCAGCCGACAAACCTTCTCTATCTATATGATAGTTTGAACCTTCTGTATCTGGGTCCGGGACTACTTTTATGGATATTGACTGTCTCTCTTCAATACTACGCATAAGATCTCTTTTTTCATTTAAAAGGTATGTTGCAAGCCTAACAGGAAGGTAAGCAGTTAAAGGTTTTTTATTTTTCATTGCTTCTTCTTCTAGTATTCTTACTAAAGAGACAGAAAGAGTAGGTAATGATTTTATATTTCCAGTACCACTACATGTATGACATAACTCGTTATTGGCATCCATAATTGATGACTTGAGTTTTTGTCTGGATATTTCCATTAAGCCAAATTTTGATATTCTACTAAATTGAATTTTAGCTTTATCAATTTTTGATAGTTCAGCCATTTTCCGCATAACAGATTTCTGTGAATTAAGGGCTATCATATCAATAAAATCAACTACAATTAAACCCCCTACGTCTCTCAATCTAAGTTGAGTTGCGAGTGATATTGCAGCTTCTAGATTGGTATTTAATGCTGTTTCCTCTATATCTCCGCCCTTCGTAGATTTTGCAGAATTTACATCTATGCTAGTCAAGGCTTCAGTAGTATCAAAGACTATATTGCCGCCAGACGGTAATGTGACTTTTCTTTTATAAACTGTCTGAACCTGAGTTTCAATACCAAAATTGCTAAAAATTGGCACGGACTTAGTATAGTGTTCAATTTTAATTTTAGAATGTGGAATAAAATGCTCTTTAGCATTTAAAAAATCATTATAGAATTTTTCATTATCAATAACTATTTCATCAATAGTATCATCAGCATAATCTCTTACCAGTCTTGCAAGCATGCTACTTTCTTCATAAATCAAATAAGGTGCTTTTTTTAGAACTGAACTTTCTAAGATTGATTCAAAAATTTGTATTAGATAATTCATATCCCACTCTAGTGCCTCTTTTGAGGAATCTAGACTTGAAGTTCTGAGGATAACGCTCATGTTATCTGGAACATTCATACCATCAAGAAGTTTTTTTGCTGTTACTCTATCGTTGCCTTCCAATCTTCTTGAAATGCCTCCAGTATTGGGATTCTTTGGGAGTAAAACTAGATATTTTCCAGCCAAACTTAAATATGTTGATAAAGCTGCGCCCTTTGTTCCTCTTTCTTCTCTATCAACCTGAATCACCACTTCTTTGCCGGGTTCAATACAATCACGTGCTGATTTAGGTTTACCAGGTATAAATATATCTGGCGATATTTCTTTGAATGGTAAGAACCCATGTCGAGCCCTTCCATAATTAACAAAGGCTGCCTCTAAACTTGGCTCAACCCTAGATATTGTTCCTTTGTATATGTTTGATTTAATATTTTTAGATGGTAAATCTATATCTAAATCTAATAAGCTGTTGTTTTCGACCACAGCCAGCCGTACCTCTTCCTTTTGAGAGGCATTTATAAGTATTTGTTTCATTAATAATCCTGTAATTCATATTTTATTCTTTTATTTAGCAAAATTAGCTTTTACTATTTTCTTTTATTTATATTATTGTTTAATTTATCTTTATTTACTTATTTCTTGAAATATCATCCATTAGTGATGTTTTAATTATTCAAGTTAGTTTTTCTACTTCTTTCAATAGGATTAGACTATAATTTAGGTCTAATATTTAAACAATGTAAAAATCTTTGAATTAATATATCAATGATTTGCACTATCTTCAATTACTATTGTGACTAATGTGACTAATTTCAATAAAACAAGCATAAGGAAAATTACCATTAATACGGACCAAGAGGGCCAAAGGATTGATAATTTCCTTAGAAAACTACTTCCTGGAGTGCCTAATAGTCTAATTTATAAGATTATTAGGGATGGTCAAGTTAGAGTTAACAGTGGTCGCATCAAACCCTTATATAGGTTGAAACCTAAAGATATGGTGAGGATACCTCCTGTTTCAATAGATCGTGCTCCAGAAATCATTTCATCTAATCTGATAAAAAATATTAAATCAAATATTCTTTTTGAAAACAGTGATTTTTTTGTTATTAATAAACCACCCGGAATTGCTGTTCATTCAGGAACAAAAATTAAGCACGATATTATCTCATCACTCAGATCTTTAAACAAATATAAAAATATAGCACTAGTTCATAGGCTTGATAAGAACACGAGCGGATGTCTTATTATCTCGAAAAATTATCATACAGCATCAACACTAGGAAAGATATTTAAAGAAAATAATGTTAATAAAAAATATATTGCATTACTGAGCGGACAATTAAAATCTAAGAATATAGCTATTAACCAACCATTACTAAAAGAAAAACAAAATTATAAAAATTCTATTACCATTTCTAAAGAAGGAAAAACATCATCATCTGTTTTGACTCTAAAACATCAATTTAAAAGCTCATGCCTCGTTAATATCAATATTATGACGGGCAGAACACACCAAATTAGAGTTCACTCATCAAGTATCGGAAACCCTGTTTGTGGAGATACAAAATATGGCGATATTCAAATCAATAAACAATTAAGATTGTTTGGCTTAAAACGCATGTTCTTACATGCACAAAAAATTTCATTTTTTTATAAAAAAGATTATATATTTGAAGCTAAGCTACCAGAAGATCTAAGCAATGTAGTTAAAAATTTAAAATATGATAAAGAAGAAAAATAAGTTAAAATGAAGGCATATAGTCATGGATAATAATGAATTATTAAAAGAACTGGTAGCTTCTCTCTTAGCTGAAAGAGAATCTGATAGAAAGTTTAAATTTCTATCAAGGACCTTATTTGCTTCAGTAATATTTTTAATAATTATAATGTTAGTATTTCTTCCAGTTAACAAAATTGATTACTCAAAAGAGCATACTGCAATAATAGAAGTTAACGGCATGATAAGTTCGGGAGGTCCAGCCAGTGCAGAAAAAATTATTCCTTTTTTTAAAAAAGCAATAGAAAATGATAATTGCTATGGCATTATCTTAAAAATTAACAGTCCAGGTGGAAGCGCAACACAATCTAAAATTATCTACGATGAAATTAATAAAGCCAAAGCCACTACTAATAAGAAAATCTTTGCAGTTATTGAAGATATGGGAGCCTCGGGTGGTTATTATATTGCTGCTAGTGGAGATAAAATATTTTCTAATAGTTCAAGCATAGTTGGATCTATTGGCGTTAGGATTGATAGTTTTAATGTTCAATCTCTAATGAAAAAACTTGGGATAAAATCACAAACCATTTCATCTGGACCTGATAAAACAATTTTAGATCCTTTTAATGAATTAACAGAAAAACATAAAATTCATTTGCAAAAATTATTATCTGGAATTCATAAAGAATTCATTAGTGACATCAAAAATTCTAGAAAAGGCAAGATAGGTGATAAAAAAGTTTTTTCTGGTCTTTTCTGGACTGGCAGCCAAGCTATAGAAATGGGTCTTGTCGATGAAATTGCATCTATATATGATGTAAATGAACTTTATTTTAAGAACCGATTAATGATTACATATAATAAAAAACCTAATATTTTAGATAACATACTTGATACCATGTTTAACTCTTTAAGACAAACGAATACTTCAAGTTTAGTTTACTAAGCTAATGCCTTTTGATATTTATAGCGAGTCATTACATCTGGCTAATACTATTAGAGAGATAGAATATAATTATAATAAAGAAATTACAAAACCAAATTTAATATCATTAGCAAGCAATGAATTATTTAAAATTGTAACTAATCTTGATAAAAAATATTTAAAAAATATCAAGTTATTTATTGGACCTGGAAATAATGGCCTTGATGGATTATATTTATCTTCATTATTAAAAAAAAAGAAATTAAATTTTTCAATTTGTCTAATTGGGAAGTCATACTCTAATCATTTAAATATTATCAAAGAATTATCTTTAGAAAAATATATAGCGCCATCTAAAGATATTAGCTGTGATAATTTTACCTTAATTATTGATGCTTTACTTGGCACTGGATTAAACAGGTTATTAGAAAAAGAATATATAGAAGTTATTGAAAAATTTAAAAATATTAATAAACAAAATGCTTACCTATTATCAGTAGATGTTCCCACTGGTCTTGATTCAGATAAAGGAACTTTTTTTGATACCAGTAAAATATTCAGATCAAACCTAGTATGTTCATTTATTGCTTTAAAGCCTGGTTTGTTTACTAAATCAGGTACGGCATTATGGTCGTCTATTAAACATTTTAAGCTAATAAGTAGTTATCAAGATTTAATTAAAAAAAATTCTGCTGAATATAGTAATTTATTTTTATATTCATTAATACCGTTTAATAATTATAAAATTGAAATTGAAGACTCTCAAACTAAAAATCAATTATTTAATTTAATTTATAATACCGAAGATCATAAAACTTCATATGGAAAAACTTTGATAATAGGAGGTAGCGAAGGCTATTTAGGTTCTGTAATTATTGCAGGACAATCATCTCTTAAATCTGGTTCAAGATATGTAGAGATTTTATCAACACAAAAACACTCTGAAACACTTGCAACATATCAGCCTGAACTAATTTCATCTTTTTCTTTAAATGATTTTAAAAAGAAATTAATTTTATATAACAATATATTAATAGGCCCGGGTCTTTCAAATGATGAATGGTCTACTAAGATATTTTTAGAATTCAATGATTATCTGTTAAATGAGAAAGAAATAAAAAATATAGTTTTAGATGCTGGAGCACTTGGTTTACTTGCAGCTAAACCATTTAAATATAATAACTGGGTATTAACACCTCATCCTGGTGAAGCTGCTAAATTGCTTGGCATAACAACAAAAGAAGTTCAAAGAGATAGAGTGCAAGCTGCTATAGATTTACAAACTAAATATGGTGGTATTGTTATACTCAAAGGGCCCGGCACGATAATAAGGTTTGCCAATAAAACATACATATGCTTGCATGGAAATAGTGGTATGGGCACAGCTGGCATGGGTGATTGTCTTAGTGGCATCATTTTATCTATTATAGGTATGTCACCAAATAAAAATTATTCAGATGCCATATTGCTTGCAACTGGGCTTCATTCTTTTGCGGCAGATCTTATTTTTAAAGAAAAAGGAGGCATAGGAATACTTGCTTCTGATGTGATAGACAAGATATCATCTTTAATTAATTCAACAACTAACATTGAACAGTTATTTGAAAATGGAAAAAAATAATGTCAAATATTATCATTTGAATGATGAGTCTTTATATCCTTATATTTTTGATAATATAAATCTTAAAAATAATAAGAAATTACTCATATATCTAAATGGTGAAGTGGGTTCTGGCAAAACCTCTTTAGTTAGAAGTTTTATCAATTATATTGGGGATGAACAAGATGTTACTAGCCCAACATTCACAATCATCAACGAATATAATATTAATAGTATAAAAATATATCATTATGATTTTTATAGAATTAAATCTATAAAAGAATTATTAGCAATAGGGATTGATCATTATCTAGAACAAGAAGCTTTTCATTTTCTTGAGTGGCCAAAAAACTTTATTAGTCATTTACCAAAACCAAATATAGAATTTGATTTTACAATTCTTGATTCATCAAGATTACTAAAAAGCACATTAAAATTATATGAATAAAAATAAATTACCCATAATTTCTATTATCGGACCCACCTCTATTGGTAAATCTAATCTTGCAATTGAGCTTTATAAGAAATATCCAGTTGAAATTATAAGCGTTGACTCAGTAATGATTTTTAGAGATATGAATATAGGAACAGCTAAACCCGATAAAGAGGTATTGAAATCAATCAAGCATCACCTTATAGATATTAAAAATCCTGATGATAATTATAATGTTGGAGATTTTTATAAAGATGTTTGTAAGCTTATTAATTCAATACATTTAAATGAGAGAATTCCATTATTAGTTGGAGGAACCTTAATGTATTTTAATCAACTATATAATGGCTTAAACCAACTTCCAGAAACCTCCATAATTGATAGAAAGTTTATAAATAATATTAGTGATATTTATGGTTGGGAAAAGCTACATACATGTCTAAAAAATATTGATTATAAAACATATCAAAAAATTAATAAGGCAGACAAACAACGTATACAAAGAGCCCTAGAAGTTTATCTAATAACAGGAAAACCTATTTCATCATTTTTTGCTGAATCTATGCATTTATCTGAAGATTTTAATCTAATTACTCTAAAAATGATGTGCGACGATAGAAGTAAATTACATAAAAATATCGAAGAAAGAACAAAAATGATGTTCCAGAATGGTTTTATTGATGAAGTTATTTCTATAAGAAAGAAATATCCTATTACCAGTGATTCTCAATCAATGAAATCTATTGGATATAAACAAGTTATGAGCTTCATTAATAATGAAATTAATGAAAATGAACTTTTTGAGCGAACTATATTTGCCACTCGTCAGCTTGCAAAAAGACAAATTACCTGGATAAAAAAGTTCACCGAAGGTATAGAAATAGATCTAGAGAATCAGACACTAGATCATCTTTTTAGCATATTAGACAAACGTTTGCATTTTTGACAAATAGTGTCACTATTATAAGTTAAGTTATTGAATTTTTTAATACAATCTTAAATAGGGTAATTGAAATGCAAGAAAACCTGCAGGATAAGTTTTTAAATAAACTCAGAAAAGACAAACAGCAAGTTTCTGTGTTCCTTGTAAATGGTATCAAATTAGATGGAATTATTGAGGCTTTTGACCCATATACTATACTTTTAAGAAATAAAGTAACTCAAAGTATTTATAAACATGCAATTTCAACAATTGTTCCAAGTCAAGACACTAAATTAGAATTTGATGAGAAATAGAGTTTGTATTACTATTAACCACATGGAGGCTATACATGGCATGGAATGAACCTGGCGGAAACAATAAAGACCCTTGGAATAGAAAGCCAAAAGGCTCGTCTGAAATAGATAACTTAGTTAAAGATTTTTCAAACTTTCTAAAAAAATTATTTGGAACTTCTGATAACAAAGGTGGAAGTGATTTTAACT
>Ga0066860_10000196_pt1 | contig 25457 bp, 23 predicted proteins | sample ETN07SmetaG_FD_65601 | JGI IMG/M metagenome (GOLD analysis project Ga0066860, IMG submission 65601) | Marine microbial and viral communities from oxygen minimum zone, Eastern Pacific Ocean - ETNP2014F14-07SV275 | ecosystem: Environmental > Aquatic > Marine > Oceanic ... | reverse complement strand
CATTCCGGCGATGAGCCCTGCGGCGACCCAAGGGTTGCCTGGGCCTCCGAGGTCGCCGCCGGAAGAACGGTTCTTGGCCTGAAGGATTGGATGGCGGCGCGCGCGACGCAAGCCACGCAAGGTGCCTGACATGACCCGGCTTTTTGCCAATTGAATGCCGCACGGAAGCCCGGTTGGAAGATCGGGCTTCTTGCGTCGTTTCCCCACCATTCTACTTGAGGAGGATCACATGACACTCGAAGACATCAAGGCGGCCGTCGATGCCGGCCAGACCGTGCATTGGGCCAATACCGGCGACATTGTCCACAAGGACAGGCTCGGTCAGTACCTGATCACCTATCAGCCGAACGGTAGCTGCATCGGCCTGACCGACCGGAGCGGGCACCGGTTGAACGGAAAAGAGGCGGAGTTCTTCATCGCGCGATCGGAGGACGGCGCGGAAAATCCGGGCAGCCAATCAAGACCAGACGGGCAGGGGAGGGGCGTGGCACCCGGAGGCGCGGGGGCATTCCCACTCGGCCGGCAGCTCTGACCCGCGGGTAGGGCTGAAAGGAAAGCAGGCTTTCTGATTTGTGATCCCTCAAGGGGTCGAGAAAGCAATCCCGGATGCGCTGGCAAGAACGTCAGGCACCGGCCAATCCAAGAAGGAACTATCCCATGTTCGCAGGAACCCTCACCCGCAATGTCGAGCCCGCAGCCGCCGAGTACACCGGCATGATCCACTCGACGCGCTTTGACATCGCCATCCAGCTCGAGGCACGGGCCAAGATGTCCGAACGCAGCCCGGATTTTGACGTGACGGCAATCAACAGGTCGGGCCGCAAGGTGCGCATCGGCACGGCCTGGAACGAGACCGGCAATACCAGCGGCAACCCCTACATCTCGATGCAGATCGATGTCGGCCGCGGCCCGTTCCGGGTCAACGCGGTGCAGACGAAAGAGGCGCGCGCGGCCCAGAGCGGCGCATTCGAGATCATCCCGCTGGTCTCGAACGGCCTGATGAAATCCGGCTCGATCTCGGGCGAGCTCACCGCCATGGACGCGGACAACGCCTTCACCGGCTACATCGCCAACATGATGTTCGATCTGGAGTTCATGCTGATCGAGAACAGCTACAAATCCGAGGAGACCCACCCGGATTACCGGATCGAGGTCAGCTCGCCCCGGGGCACACCGATCCGCGTCGGCTCGGCGTGGATGGCCAAAAGCAGCCGCACGGGCAATGACTACCTGTCACTGCTGATCAACACGCCCGATGGCGACCTGCGCGTCAACGCCGTGCAGAACGAAGAACAGCGCGGTGGGCAGACCTTCTCGATCATCCCGTTCATCGACAGCGGTGAGCAGCCGCAGGATGCAGGCGCGGGGCTCTCGCTGGTCGCCTAATTGGCACGCGAGGGGGAGACGATCTGAACCCAAAGGGGAGCCGTGGGACCGCGGTTCCCCTTTTGCTGTGTTTGTTTCAATAGAGCGATCGAACTGCCATTTCATGTGGCGGTCCGATGTAGATGCGATGCCTAGATTGGGAGGGCTGCGCGGGGTCTCCAATACAGTCAGACTTGTACAACCGCTTGTGCGGCAATCAAGGCGTCAACAGCAACTTGAACCTCGGCATAGAGCTCGGTGTCCGACTCTTCCGCATCGATTTCCACAATCAATGCATAGCGCACAGAAGGCAAACCTTCAGCGAGAAGCTTTTTCGATTTCCACCATCCAGTGACAGGGTGAACAACCAGCAAGTTGCGCCGCGCCAGATCCGAAGCCTTGCACGTCAGTTGATCGATATGCAGCGAGCCGACATGGCGCCGATTGCTACCGTAGTCCCAAAGATCATCCTCGTCGCTTGCGGGACCATCAGGCTGTTCGGCGGCCTTGCTGATGCGAGCCAGGAACTGGGCTTCGCTCTCGTCAGCGCGATTGAGTTGGAAACGTAGATTGTGGGACGCGTAACGATATCGAACGCCGCGCGAGGCTTCGGACGGATTCGGAGCGATAAAGCTGCTGAGTGCCACCCGCAAGGTGACATCGGCATTGCCGAGCGCGCGCAAAGCCTCAACGGGCCAGGGAAGGGCGAACAGCTTCATTTCGTTGTGGACATCACCCCCGGTCTTTTCAGAAATCCCGTAAGGCGTAATCGTGTCTTCCACGATCAGGGACAGTGCGTTCGACGCGCTGCGGCGGGCACGGGCCATGTCCGGCACACCATATCCATAGCGTTGAAAAAGCGGCGTGTAATGACCCTTGTTCGGCTGGGCCGGCAGATGTGCGCGCATCTGCTGCGTCCACCGCGCTGAAGACACATAGAGACCACGGACTGTCTCGGGCCAAAGCGTCGGATAGTCCGACCAGAGTTCCGTTACATCCTTCGCTGCAAGCGCTGTCGCCGCGCTGGTGTCGAAGGTGAATGTGAAGGATCGGACCGGGTAATTGTGGTGCGTCGAAAGGAGCGATAACCATCCATGCCGCATTGGCGGTGGCATGGCACTTAGCGCCCAGTTTCCACCCTCAAGGACGACGTCCGGCTTGTTCGGCCAATGGGACGACCACGATGCAGTTCTCGAAGCTGGCGATAGATCGCCGAATGGTGCAAGCGCTTGGGCCGGCTCTCCGTCTGGCAGTACGGTCTTCTCTGTGAAGGCCCCGACAGACAGAACATTCCACGCTTGGGCCGGCGACTCGATTTCGTTGTCCTCGTGATCGCATCGGTCGAGGTAGTTTCCGGCACCAAAGGTGAAGTTGTCGGTATTCCCTGCGGAAACAAGCACCAGGCGCTGATGTTTGATTTCACCTGATACACCGGCGGCAAGCTGATCGACTTCCGTTGACCAAGAGGTGGGAGCGCCGTCGTGCGGCGTATCCTCGCCTGTCGTCGTCGTCATGGTGAACGTCCGGCGTCGGTGACCAACCAGTTCTACTGTATTGATCGCCTGCCTGGTAACCGAGCCGAGGAGATGATGCGGGTTCATCCCTGTATCAGGGAGCAGCTTCACAGATTCCAGACGGTTCAAGACGGAAACTGGATTCGCCTGGTGCAGCTTCGGCGTGAGATCGCCAAAGAGCGCCAGTCCTCCCATCTCCGTGCCATGGCCCTTCACGTCTTCCAGTCCCCAAGCTGGGTTGGCGGCATGTCGGTCATCCACTCTGAGCGCCGGCTGAATGAGAGGATGAGCGCGACTGACACCGGTATCCAAAAGCGTAACGTAGCCTGGATCGGGATTGTCAGTGTAGGTCGTACGACCCGCCAGTTCGTCGACCCACTGCGCCTGTTCGGCCACTGGCAAGCCGTCGAAGAAATCCGCTGTGATGGTCGGAGCGGCAAGGGCGCGCACGCCGCCCAGTCGGCGGACGGCCTGAGCGAGCTGATTGCGATCGGCCTGTGCGACTACAACGGTATCTTCGGGAAACTCCAGTCGATCCGCTCCCACTGTGACGCCGTAGTTTGGTGCGGCCGCGACGAAGGCTTCGGTCATATTAGGCTCGAGCCAAACCTCCCAGACGGTCGCAACATCCACTCCGGGAAATTTGCCTGGGGGGCTGCGCCAGAGGGCACGCAACCCCGCTTCCGTGATGGCAGCGACACTTTGCACAAGGTCCGCGTTCTTCGGACGGCCCGGGACGATTTCACCATCTTTTTCGCGATCAGGCGTGTCTTCAGTCCGAAACTGCTCGACCTTCTTGCGCAGCTTTTCGATACCCTTGGCTGTCGCAAACACCGTCGCTCGCTCTTCAGCGCCACCGGGAACTGGAGCATCTTCGATGCGAAGAAGCATCAGGCCGCTGGCGTCCAAGCTGTCTTTTTTCAGACGTTCGTCTACTCGAGAGCGGACTTCCAGATAAACGCCAGGAAGTTCGGCTGCTGGAATATCCGGCAGCGCGTCGATGGCCTGAAGCAATGCTTGGGCGTGCGCCGCGCGATTGGGGACGTCACTTGGTCTTTTGGACCCGCCCCCGCCCTTTGCTTGGAACGGGCGAGGTTGTCCGAGATTGCGAAGGTGGAAGTGTAGAAGGTCTCGCGCCATTGTCATCGGTCCCTAATTCTTGGAGCGACCGTCGGCGTTCGAGGGCATCAAGCAAATCCTGTGTCGCAATCTTGTCAGTATCATTCAAAACCGCACGTCTCGCGGCATCTTCCGCCGCCGCCACAATATCGGCCGTTGAGAGGCCAGTGGCGACATCCGTCACCCGCTTCCATCCTATTCGATTGAACGAGAAACCCATCATACGGCGTTCGAGTGCCTGTCGGATGGCGGGACCATCGGGCATCACATAGGGCAACACGAGATCGAAGCGGCGCAGCACGGCGCGGTCAAGAATTCCCGGCAAGTTTGTAGTGGCGACGACGATCGAAGGCCCTGTGTCTTCATCCAGGAACTGCAAGAATGAGTTCAGAACCCGCCGGGCTTCGCCGACATCGTTCTCACCGCCTCGGGCCGCAGCCAAAGCGTCAATTTCATCAAACAGGTAGATACCGCGTGTCGTCTTGATGGCATCAAAGACCATCTTCAATTTTTGCGCCGTTTCGCCCATGAACTTCGTTATTAGACCGTGGAGCATGACCGAAAATAAGGGGTACTGCAGCTCCCCGGCCAGTGCTGACGCACTCAGTGTCTTGCCGGTACCGGGAGGACCAGAGAGGAGAACGCGCCTCCGTGGCTTCAGGCCTTTTGCCTCGAGCTTTTCGCGCATACGCGTCTCGAATACGAGATGCGACAGTTCACTCCCAATCCTATCCGGTAAGATTACATCGACGAGTCGCTCCGTCGGATAGGACGCGGCAAGAAACTCTGCAAGATCGCCGCGAGGCGTTGCGATAGGGGTGACTGCAGGGGTTCGTTTTGCTGGCGGCTTTTGCCCCGCTTCAGCCCACTGCCGCAACTGTTCAGCCAGCCGGGTGTGTCCCTTCTGCTCTTCGGCCGCCGAGAGTTGCATCGCCAGATCGTAAAAACGATCAGCGTCCCCTTCTGCGTGGCTCTTGACGAGACCGATGAGTTGTTGGGCGGAAGCCAAAGTCGAACTGCTCTTTCTGAATGATCATTTTCAGCGTTGATAGGGTCTTTTCTACATCCGAACCCTTTAATAGACCAGACAATTTGCACGGTTTACATGCGGAGTGTGTCGGTTTTGTGCACTCGACCATCAACCTGAGTCCCAGCCTTGCGGCCTCCCCAGCTCGGCTTCGCGTGTCGCAGGGGAGAACGGCCCTTCGGTCCGTCGCGCATTCGGCCATGCGGCCTCACCGCGGCGTTGCGCTTGGCGTCCCGGTTTGCCCGCCTCGCGAGCACGTTCCTCCCCGGCCGCTCCGCCGGATTGCGCTCTGGTCTGTTTTGGCCCGAGGCCAAAACGATCCCGCCGCTCCATCCGTCTCCCGCGTCCGGTCGGGCCGTTTGCCTGCTCGGGTCGGGCAAACCTACCGTCGAAACACACACACATGAGTGCGGAAGCATATCCTCCGGATGGCCCCCAAATCAGCCCGCGTCAAGGATCGCAAAAGTTTTCGGCGAGGTTGGCGCCAGTGGCGGGGGGCAGTCCTGTGCGTGAGGCCGCGCATGTGTCGGGTGCAGCGCGCAGAAAACTTTTGCGGCCGGCAAGCCGGCGGCTGCGCCGTCCCTGACCCGGGCAGATTCGGAAACCAGGCATTCGGCCATGCCCCCACACTCACGTGGCGGCCTTGGAACCGAATACTGGAGACCAGACATGGCTTACGACAATGCGAACACCTACGAGACCATCGAACTTTTCGGACTGACCGAAAAGGACGCGCAGCTCCCGATCCCGGAGGATCACGTCCTGACCGATCACATCATCCGCGAGAGCTTCGAGGCTTTGCTCGGGCAGCTGCGCGGGACCGGGCTTGAAGCCGAAATCGAACCGCTGGCCCATGGGCTCGCGACGATCCTGCAGCGCCGCAAGGTGGCGCTTGGCAAGGAGGTCGACCGCACCGCCGACAAGATCGGCGCGCTGGCAAAATCCCACGACGGATCGGAGATCGCCGAGACCGCGCTCGAAGAGGCGCAGGCGCGCTTTCTGCAGCTGCGCGAGATCGTCAGCGCCATTGAGGTGATGAGCGAGGCAGCGGCGGAATGCTACGAGATCGAAACGGGCCACGCCTTCATTCCGGCGGCTGGCTCGCGTGCGAGCGTCCGGGCGCAGGAGACCGGGGCGGTCTTCGAGGCGCGGCAACTCCTGGAGCAGCATGACCGCGAAACCGCCGAGAAGTCGAAAGTCGAGGGGGTTCCCCTGATCGTCTCGGGCGCCACCGACTGGACCGATGTCGATGTGATCTTCAATACGCTCGACAAGGTTCGGGACCGTATCAAGCAGACCCGCAATCAGGAGATCTTCCTCTGCCACAAGGGTGGCAAGCACGGGGCGGAGATGATTGCAGCCCGGTGGGCCCGGGCACGCGGGGTCGCGCAGGCGCGCTTCGATCCGCGCTGGTCCGCACATGGACGCGCAGCTCCGTTCAAATGCAACGACGAGATGCTGGACGACAAGTTCGCGGCGACGGGGGTTGTGCTCTTCGGCGGCAATGGGGTTGCGCTGAACCTCGGGCAGAAGGCGGAAGCGAAAGGCCTGACGGTCATGCGGGTTGCTGACCCGGCGAAGAAGACTGCGCAGGATTGAGGAGAGGGGGTCGCGCTTGGCGCGGCCCTTTCGTCATGTCTCATGGCGCGTGCGGTCGGTCACGCGTGATCGGCAGCTAGAGGCGGCCAGCCCCGTTATCCCTCTACCCAGTCCGTCAGAGTGCGGCCCATCCGCATCGGTATGGGCTCGGGATGGTGCGCACCTCACGCACATCGTCAGCGGGGCAAGACGCGAGGGGTCGAGACGTCCCACTTGAGGCTGAAGACCTGCGCGTTCCTCGGGTGATGTTTCGGAACATCGCATCCACGCGGGCGGGCTCCGTCAGCACCCCGGCCAGGCTCGGCGGGACGCGGACGCGGATGGTGGCTGCGGCGTGATGGCAGGGGTCATCCGGATCACTCCTTTTTGCTCATAGATGTGGATCGCACGGGGTCGGCCCGTCCGTGCCCTCAGCTCACGCTTCGGCAAGCACAAATACGGCTTCCACGGGTAGCCGCGGACCCTCCGCATTTGCGCTTGCGACCGGGCCACTTGCCCCGTGCCGGGTGATCCCCATCGCAACAAGGAGTAACCCAAATGACCAACCACTACGTCGCCACCGTCCCCGTCAAGTTCACCGATACCAATGGCCAGGAGCGCACCCGTTTTCAGCGAGTGGGCGCGATGTTCCGCAACACCCGCAACGGGGACGGCTCGGAGTTCTTCAGCCTCAAGCTCGACTTCCCGGTCGCGGTCTCGGAGCTGGTGATGTTCCCACCGAGCGCGAAAGATCCCCAGGACTAAATCCTCTCACGAGGATGGGCCGCCCGAGCACGATCTTGGGGCGGCCCGATTCCTGTTCCAGGGATGCCGGTAGCTGCGCATTCAACGGACGCACCTCTCCCGGAATGATCAGGTCGCGACAGACCGGCCAGTCAGCCTCAAGGGGGGCATCCACAAAAACCTATCGGCTAGGGCCTCCCGGTTTTTGCGGCAGAGATTTGGCAAGCCAAATCTGGCCCTCCTTGACCCTGCCTGTCCGCCCTGTCGGTGGGGTTTGCGCCCGCCCGCGTTTCCGTCCGAACACTTGGCGTTCGGCCAGACCCTCGGGCGGGGCTGGTGGACGGGACCCCTAGGACAGGTGGGTCGCCCGGTGGTGAGGGCGGCAGGCCCGCGCCCCTGCGGGGCGCGGGGGAAGCGGACACCAAGGCTGCCTGAGACTGAAGGCAACGTAAGTATATAATTGACATATAGGTATATTATCGTAAGATGGGGCAGCCTTGGTGGAAGGTGGCAGGAAATAGGGGGTCTTTCTTCCGCATGTCCCGAACAAAACGCCTGACAGAGATCGAGAAGATGCAGATCGTCCGCGAGGCCTCGGAGGGTGTGTCGACGTCCGAGCTGGCTGAGCGTTTCGAGGTTACATCGCGCGCCGTGCGCTACGTCTTGAAAGCCGATGCCGAGCGCCAAGCCGATGCCGCGATCCCGGTCTCAGCGATCAGTGTGAAGGTCACGGCTGCGGAGCTTGCGGCGCTCGACGAGGTGCTGGCCGCCGCCGGAATCGAGAGCCGGGCCGAAGGGCTGCGGCGGCTGATCCAGGCAGCAGGCGGGGTGTTCGTTCCGGACGCGCAGATGGCGGCCGAGATGGCGCGCTACCGCGCCTCGCTGCACGAGGTCGGCAATGAGGTCGCGCAAATCGCCAAACAGATGACGCGGGCCAATCGGATGGGGCAGGGGGCCGTGGGCGGCACAAGTGCCGAGTTCACCGAATTGCGCCTCGCGCAGATGCGCGGGCTGGCGCGGTTCATCCTGGATTCTGCTGACGAGATCGATCTGCTCTTGCGCCGCCGTCGGGACGCGATGCGGCTGCAGGCCACGGCCGCGCTAAGGGAGTTTGCCCATGCGGCTGAATGATGCCGTCCATGCCGTCACGGGCGAGGTCTTCCGGGATGGCTGGAGCCGCGTCCGGGGCTCGATGCAAGGGCTGCACGTTGCCAAGCAGACCCAGCTGACGCGCGCGGCAGCCGGGCACCGGCCAGCGGTCTTCAAGGCGATCCGGGGCGGAGGCACCCATACCAAATCGCAGCTCGCAAACCAGCTCGATTACCTCACGACCAAGTCCACCCATATCGTGGACAGTAGCGGGTTCCTGGATGGCAAGGCGAAGCTCGAGGCGGGTGACATCAAGGACCTGACCGAGCGCTTTGCCAAGCGGTGGGACGCGGGCTTCAAGCCCAAGCTTGGGCAGACCACCCACATGCTCATGTCCTTCCCCATCGGCACGCGCGGGGAGGATGTGCGCGACATCGCGACGGACGTGGCCGAGCGGTTCTTCCAGACCGACGCGGGGCATTTCGACTACATCATCGCGGTGCATGAGGACCGCGATCACCCCCATGCGCATCTGGTGCTGAACCGCCGCTCGCAGGAAGGCGAGTTCTTCTTCCTCGGCCGCAATCACCGCTTCAACTATGACGACTTCCGCCTCGCGATGGTCGAGGAGGCCGAGAAGTATGGTGTGCGCCTGGAGGCCACGCGCCGGGTGGATCGCGGGGTTGTACATTACCCGGCCCGCACCGGCGAGGTTTATGCGGCGAAAGAAGAGGGGCGCGCACCCCGCGAGCGCGAACGTGTGGGGCAGGACCTGGCCCGGACGCTGGCGGAGATCGCCAACACCAGAACCGTCTACCATTCGCTTGCCGCAGAGGCCTCCCGGGAGGCCCGGGAAGACATCGCCGCGGCACTCTTCCGCGCGGGCGAGGTGCTGGCGCATGGCGGACAGATGGACCGAACAGGAGATGTGTATATGGCCGAGGATCAAAGCTTCGAGGATCTGAGAAGCCTCTATGCGGAAAAGCTCGCGCGGGTGCAGGGCATGATCGCCGAGAAGTCTGACGCGGAACGTCCCGTGCTGGAAAAACGTCTCATCGAAATCCAGACGCAGGTCCAGCACATGCAGCCTCTCGGATTGCGATCATCCACGCTGTCAGAGACCCCCTCGGAGGGCGGGATCTATTCCGAAGCCAATATCGACGCCAGCCAGCGCGAGCGTCTGGCCGAGCCCGACCTGAGATCGCGCATTGACGTAGCACTACGGGGTACCGGGATCAGCACATCGGAAGTTGTGGCCCGGATCGAGACGGGCGCCTCAAATGCAGCGCTCGAGCATCAATGGATCGCCAATGATCTCTCCAAAGTGGCTGAGGCGCGCGATCTGAACCTCGAGCGCCGCGCCGATCTGGAACAGGCCCGCGACATTCTCAATGACGTGCATGTGGAACTTGGCACGCTGTTGGAGCGCGAGAACGTGCTGCGCCGGGATGGCGTCATGGAAGCAGAAGCGGTCAGCGAGCGGTTCCACTATCACGAGGGCTCGGTGCGGGCGATGGAAGGGACAATCCGTCAGGAGATGCGCGCAGACGGTCTGACAGCGCAGCAGATAGAGGACCGGGATTGGGAGGTTGTCTCGCGGGCAGAGCGCCGGATCGAGACCGAGCAGCGCGCGTATTTCGAGGCACACCCGGAGCTGCTTGCACGCCCTGGCGATGTGATCGACCGGTCTGAGCCTTACAGGGAGACCATTACCGATGCGGCCCGCGCCAGCGAGATCACCCGCGAGGTCGACCGGATCATGGAGGGACGCGACGTCCGCACGCCCGTTGCAGATGCTGTCACGGATGAATTCAGGGAGCGCTATCCGGACATGCCGTCCCACCTCGCCCGCGGGCTTGGCGCGACCTATGCTGCCGTCGTCGAGATCCGCGACACGGAGGCCATCAACCAGGTCCGCCACGAAAATGAGTTGCGCGAGGGGCTTGGGTCTGGCACGCGCGACGCACTCCTCGCAGCCCGCGGTGAAACTGCTTCGCAGTCTGACCGTGCCGACCGCCTTGCAGACGAGATTGCGCGTGTCCTGGACCATGAGCGGGCGGGGGAGTTGTCCGCGCCCTTCGAGACCGAGGCGGAGCGGGACGCCTTCCGCGACGAGATTGCGCGGGTGCTGGACGTTCGCCAACTCGACCGGCTCACATCCGGCGATGCGGATGCGCTGGAAAAGATTCTCGAGGACCGCCTCGACCGGCTCTATGTCGCCAAGGTCTATCTGCAATCGGATGCAGCGACGGCCAACACGGAGGCCTTGCGCCAGGTGGTCGATGATCTCGCCGATGCCGAATACGAAAAACACCGCGCGACAGACGTGGATGGCGAAACCGAGCGGGGTCAGGTCCATTGAGCGCCTGCATGGGAAAAGCGCGGATCGCAACAGGGGTCTTGCTGGTGACGCTGGTGACCGCCGCCATGGGCTATACCATCGCCTCGGCTGTGCTGACCTATCAGGATCTCGGCTTCGGGGCCGAGATCGACTTCGCCTATATCGCGCAGAACTATCTGGCGATCCTCGATCGCCGCCCGGAGGACGCGCAACTTATTCACCTGATCATCGGCAGCTTCGCCGCCGTCGGCCTGATGCTGAGCCTCGCCCTGTCGGGGTCCGCCCTGACACGCTTTGGCCAGACCCATTGGCAGACCGCGCGCGAGATGAAGGCCAATGGCTTCTTTGGGGCGCCCGGGACCGGGTTCATCCTCGGCAAGCTGGGGCCGCCGGGCTCCCGCGCCAATTACATTTGCTCGAAGGTTTTCCCCCACGCGCTGATCGTGGCGCCCACGGGCCGCGGCAAGACCACGGGCTTCGTCATTCCGAACCTGCTGACCTGGCAAGGCTCCGCCGTGACGCTCGATGTGAAAGGCGAGTGTTTCGAGGCCACGGCCCGGCATCGCGCCGCCCAAGGTGACAAGGTCTATCGCTTTGCCCCCACCGATTGGGAGGGCAAGCGCACGCATCGCTACAACCCGCTCCTGCGCATCTATCAACTGAAAGATCCCGCGCGCCAGCAGATGGAATTGCAGCTCCTGGCGACGCTGTTCCTGCAGAGTGACAACGACCGGGTGCAGGGCCTGCTCAAAGGCGGGATCGATCTCTTCGTGGCGGCAGGCCTGTTGGCCTTCCAGCGCAAGCGCCCGACCTTGGGCGAGATCTATCGCATCGCGGCCTCGGGCGGGAACAAGCAGAAGGAATACTTCGCGCGGGGCCACGAGGTGGACAACCGGGCCGCCAAGCTGATCTTCACCCGGTTGGCCTCGACCAACAACGATACGCTGACTTCTTATGTCTCGCTTCTGATGACCTCGGGACTGGATCAATGGCAGAACCCGGCGATCGATGAGGCGACAGCGGTCTCGGACTTTGATTTCCGGACAATCCGCAAGAAGCCCTTCTCGGTCTATCTCGTGGTCCAGCCTCTGATGGTCAAACCCCTCGCGCCGCTGATCCGGCTCTTCTTCTCTGATCTGCTGTCGGCGATGCAGGAGAAGGATCCCGGGCCGGATGAGCCCTGGCCGGTGATGATCATGCTCGACGAGTTCAATCGCTTGGGCAAGATGCCCATCGTGGTCGAGAGCATCGAGACCCTGCGGACCTATCGTGGTCACCTAGCCGTGGTCACCCAAACCATCCCCGCCCTCGATGAAATCTACGGCGAGAACACCCGTCGCGCGCTGCAGGGCAATGCGGGCGTGAAGCTCTATCTCACGCCCTCGGATGAGAAGACCGTCGAAGAGCTGAGCAAGGCGGTCGGTAAGACCACGAAGACCGTCGTCACGCGCTCCCAGTCCATCGGCAAGAACCCCTTTGAAGGACGCAGCCAGTCCACCCGGACCGAAGAAAGCTCTCTCCTGCCCGAGGATGAGGCGCGCCGCCTACCGCTCGACGAGATCGTCATGGTCATCGATGCCCAGATGCCGGTCCGCGCGAAGCGGATCCAATATTTTGACGATCGGCTGTTCAAGGCGATCCATGCGGCACAGACGGGAGAGTTGCCGTTTCCGAAGCCGGGGGGAGGTGGGTCGCAGGGTAAGCTGCCGCTGAGCGTGCGCGCCATGCCGATGACGCCGCCTGCGAACGGACCAAGTGGACCTGAAGCCGTCGTGGAAAACTCAGCTCAGGCGTCTGGGGGGCAACTGTCACGACAAACTGACGGCGTTCCAAAGAAAACCTCGCCCGTCGTTCAAGCCGTCATCGCCGAGGAACAGCGTCAGATGGAGATGGATTTTGGGAGCCAGGTCGCCGATGCAGAGGCAGCGAGCGTAGTAAATGAGGCGCAGATGCGCTCCGCCGTCGATGGCTTGGACGACATGGAAGCGATGCTGCGAGAGGACGGTGGTGAAAATCTGGTTGCTCGATAGGTTGGCGAGCTTGGTCTGTCTGTCGGGCAGGACTGGAATCGGGCTTTCGTGGAAACCGAAAATGAATTGGCAATCCGGAACGAAAGCTGACCTTCGTTTGGAGTGGGAGCAAAGAATGCTACGTGTGGCGGCGCAAAAGCTGGTAGTCTACACCCGTCATCCGAAACCGCCATTTCAGCATGTCCGGACTGACGAGATGTTCTTTGCAAGCGTCACGGTCTGAGAGCCGACGGCGACGAATAGACAAAAGGGCGGGCCGGGGCAGCAGCAAGGCGCCGGCCAACCAGTCGGCTTCGTCTTCCTGGTCTTGATCGAAGTTTCCCGGGACAAGCGAGCCGTCCTCTAGGATGCAGGCTGATGCGAGTTCGTGGCCCAAGATGATGTGCGCCAGCTCGTGCATCACCACATTGTTGCGACGACCTTTAGATGAAACCGGTTTGTGAACGACAAGATGGGCCGCGCCTAATCTCATCGTGAGGGCGGACCACGATTGATCAGTCTCGTCGCTCAGAACCGACCTTGCGCTTTCTGATATCCCATCAACTTCATCGGTGGACCAAACAGTTACTCGAAGCTCTTCTGCCAATCGGTCGGCAGACAGCGCGTCGTGATCCGACAGGCCAAACTGTTTTCGAAACTCGACCGATCGCCGCTCACATTGAGATTTGAACCCTCGTCTGAATGCCACTTAGTGTCCTCGAGCATCGACGTCTTGTTCGAATTGTCGCGAAGCCTGGGTGATTAGTTCAGCCAGAGCAAGGGCGGTCGCTTGCGGGACGGCTTTTCTGTTCTTGAATGCGATTTGAAGGTCTCCAACGCCCGTGAACTTCGAAGGCTCCTCCCCCAACCATTCGCTGAGTTTGTTGAGCGTGCCCACGTCTGGCACATGCCCTTTTTCGATCCTCGTGAGTGTGGTCGGACTGATCCCGATCTCCTTCGCGGCAGCCCTAACCCCCATGTTTCCCCGTCGCCTTAAGACTAGTGGGGCGAGTTCGTTGATATTCATGTGCCCTCCTTAGTGTTTCGTAGACTGGTATTAGTGGTGCGACGACTGTTTACTTGGCGAGGCTTCTGGCCTATACCAGTCTGTGAAACACTTGAATCATGCCGAAGGGCCGGGGTCAACAGTTTCGAATTGAGGCGAGTCAGGAAAATAAGGAGAATTCGATGTCAAAGCGTATTCATGTGGTCCGCCACGGGGATGGTTGGGCTGCACGCCGTGAGGGCGCTACCCGGGTCGGATCCACGCATGCGACTCAGGCAGAGGCGAGCGCGGCCGCACGCACCACGGCGATCCGAGAGCGAGGCGAGGTCGTCATCCATCGGCCCAATGGCCAGATCCGCGATGCCAATTCCTATGGGAACGATCCCTATCCGCCGAAAGGCTAGACTCCAGCACGGGGCTGGAGGTCAAAAAAACTGCCCAATCTGCTCGGGCAAAAATATGAGGACAGTGAAATGCAGGCTCTGGTGAACTTCTTTCCGCTCGGCAACGCCGACACCGCCCGCCTCGACCTTGCCGATGGGCGCAAGATCCTGATCGACTTCGCCGCAATGCGTTGCGACGGCGATGAGGATGACCAGCGTTGCGACTTGCCGACGACACTTCGCCGCGACTTGGATAAAGCGGGCCGCGACTACTTCGATGCGGTTTGCATCACGCACACTGACGCCGATCACTGTAAGGGGTTCGGTGACTTCTTCTGGCTGGATCATGCTGCACTCTACCAAGGCAAGGGTCGCGTAAAGATCAGGGAGCTCTGGGTACCTGCAGCGGCAATCCTTGAAGAGAACTTGAAGGATGATGCGCGGTTGGTCCGTGCGGAGGCACGGTACCGTTTGCGTCAGGGCAAGGGTATTCGAGTGTTCTCTCGCCCCGAACGGCTGAAGGCTTGGATGGAGGCGGAAGGGATCGACTTTGAAAGCCGCAAGCACTTGATTGTGGATGCTGGCAAACTCGTGCCTGGGTACACATTGACTGGACCAGAGAAGGTAGAGTTTTTTGTGCACTGCCCGTTTGGCTGGCGACAAGATGAAAACACTGTCGTCGACCGCAACGAAGATTCGATCGTCATGCAGGCCACCTTTGTCGAGGGCGGCCGGAAGACGAGGCTGCTTCTCGCCTCAGACGTCAATTACGAGACGCTGGCTGCGATCATCCAGGTTAGCCGGAAGCACGGCAATGAGGACAGGCTCGCTTGGGATCTGATGAAGCTGCCGCACCATTGCTCCTATAAGTCGTTGGGGCCAGAGCGTGGCTCGAACGAGACTGTCCCTGACCCCAACGTCAAGTGGCTGTTCGAGGATCAGCGCCAACCCGGCAGCGACATCATCTCTCCGTCCTGGCCGATCCCAGTGAAAGGTTCGAAGGCCGACGACGACGTCCAGCCCCCGCACCGGCAGGCTGCAAACTATCACCGTCGGATCACTGTGGCGCACGACGGCGAATTCATCGTGACGATGGAGTACCCGTCGAAGAGTGACCCTACGCCCTTCGCATACAAGATCACGGCATTTGGTTTCGCCCTTGCGCTTGCCGCGCCGATGGTTGCTGGAACCGCCGCGGCGGCGTCGCCCAGGGCTGGTTAATGGACGTCGAAGCCTGGCTCACCGCATCCTTCGACGAAGTGATCGAGGTCGATGACCTCACCTCTTCGGCAGCGTCAACGTTTGCGCGGTTTGTCGACCGGCATGCCGCCGAGCTCGCTGCCGTGTTAGCACTACGCAGGGGAGGGGCCGGTGAGCTTGTAGAACTCACCTTCAGGACCGGCAGACCGCAGCAGAGCGTCGTGCCAATCCGGCGCACAGAACGAATTGGCGTTCGCTTCGCTGGCGGCGATACGATGCCATTCGTCTACGTGTTGCGGAGTGATTTTCCCGACACTGCCCACCAAAATCTCACTGCCGAAGGATCACCCCGCGCGATCTGTATCGATAACCGAAGTTGGGCGGAAGCGCGCCTCACATGGACACCGGTCGAGCTTGTCCACCGTATCCTTGCCTGGTTTCGGCGAGCTGCCGAGGGCGCTTTGCATGACGCCCGGCAGCCGGTCGACCCGCTTATGTTCGGGACCGGCTACAACATCATTATGTCCCGTGCGTTGATCGATAACGCCAACACACAGGATCTCGTCGCTGTCCCTGACGACACGGGCACGCTGATGCGCGTGGTCCCGCGTTCCCAGCTGGAGGGGCGCACACTGGCTTTGCCGTTGACGGTGGCAGCATACCGAGTGCTTCCGGCGCAGATGGTGCGGCTTTCGTTCGCGCCAGGTAATCTTGGCAGCCTTGCCGACTTGCTTACGGTGCGCGGGATCGACCTGTTCGCCGACCTGCGCACGCGCCTCGCTGGTTGGTTGAACGACGCGCAGACCAATGCTGCGCGGATCAATTCCTGCCTGGCCGTGATCGTCGAGATGCCGATTGCCTCACCAGACGGAACACAACAGGGCACCGATATGCGGGCCTTTGTCACTGCTGAGAAGGTTGGTGACCTCGCGGTCGCGCTCGGAATTGCCCACAAGGTTGAAAGCAGGGATCAGGGGGGTGCCGCCGGCTTCGTTCCGGCATTGACTGCGGGAGCTGTGGATGAGGCTGCCCTCATCGCGATGGCCGTGCTTCCGGTCGAAGTCCACGCTACCTTTGACCGAGACCTTGCGACCCGGCTTGCGGGCCGCACCATCCCGGATGAACGCCAAGCTGTGATCGTCGGAGGGGGCGCGATCGGTGCCCATGTCGCTCCTTGTCTTGCCCGAGAGGGGCGCTTTTGCTGGACGGTGATAGACGATGACGTCCTGCTTCCACACAACCTTGCTCGTCATGTCGGCTTCGGCGGCGACGTCACGAGACGCAAATCTGAATTGCTTGCCGGGGCGCTGGCGAGCATACTTGACGATGAAGACACTGTGGCCACGGCGATAACCGCCCAGATCGGGGTCGAAGGGCAGCGGAATGACGATGTTGATCGCGCGCTCGATGATGCCGATATCATCGTGGATGCATCCGCTTCTTTGCTGGCTGAGCGCTTCCTCTCTGACCATCACTCCAAGGCTCGGCGGTTCAGCATCTTTTTCAGCCCGGCGGGCGATGCCGCCGTTCTACTGGCCGAACCGAAAGATCGCAGCGTCACGTTGCGCGATCTGGAAGCGCAGTATCTGGGGCACATCGTCCGCGAGGAAGCTCTCGCCGGTCATTTGGAAACCCCGGTACGGACATTCGCCTACACTGGCGCCTGCCGTGCCATCACAAACCTGATCCCTGAATCGCGCGTCATGGCCCTAAGTGGCTTGGTTGCGGAAGGTCTGGGACGGGCCGCCGATTCTGATGATGGGGTCATTCGCATCTGGTCACTCGGAGCGGGCGGCGAAGTCCGGCACGTTTCCTATCCTGCGGAGGATGTGCGTCGCTTCGATGTCGATGGCTGGCAGGTCGCACTCGATGGCGGACTCCGCTCACGCATCGCCGCGATGCGAGATGATTGCCTGCCGAACGAGACCGGAGGTATTCTGCTGGGTGTCGTCGACATTCCTGCGCGGAAAATACACCTTGCCGATGCCGCCAAAGCACCTGCTGACAGCATCGGATCGCCGACCGGGTTCGTCCGGGGCACCGGCGGTGTCCAACAGATGATCGACCGATCTATGGCCGAGACACAGGGACAGCTGCGCTACGTCGGTGAGTGGCATTCACACCCGCCACTGGCGGGGGTGATGCCGAGTGTTACGGACCTATCCCAGATCAATTGGCTCGCCACCATATTTGACATGGATACCTTGCCCGGACTGATGTTGATTGCCGGGCAGGCTGAACTCGCTGTTGTGTTCATGCGCCGAAATAAAGAACCTTCTCCGCTGGCTGACGGATCGGGTCAATGAGTAAGCCCGCAATCGGCCTCTCGCTCTCAGGCGGTGGATCCCGTGCCATTGCGTTTCATCTGGGCTGTCTGCGCGCCTTGCATGACTTGGGGATTCTTGACGAAGTTCGGGTTATCTCGACGGTATCCGGGGGAAGCGTCATTGGCGCACTCTACGCGGCCAATGACGAACCTTTCACGGTCTTCGAGACCAAAGTGCGATCATTACTTGCCCGCGGTTTGGTTCGCCCCGCCTTGCGTAAAGTGTTCACAACTACCGAAGGCCTGCGAGCGGTCTATTGTGCTGCCCTTCTTGGAGTGATCAACGTCGCCATCTTGGCGATCGCGACCGGACCGCGCCTCCTTGCTCTGTTACTGCCAACGACAGCGCGAAAGCGCTGGAGCCTAGAAAAGTTGCGCGCACCCATGCCGCGTTTTGCGAGCAGGACGACGATCTTGCGTAGGGTCTTGGACGAAGATGTCTTTCATGGTCAGAAGTTGCGGCAATTGCCCTTGACGCGCCCACTTCTGATTATCAATGCCGCGGATTTGCGCACGGGTTCGGCTTTCTATTTCTCGCGGGAGAAGTCGGGATCTTGGCGTCTCGGAGAACTTGCCGGTTCACAGACGACTCTTGCACATGCAGTCATGGCCTCTGCGGCATATCCGTTGTTTCTGCCAGCGCTTGATGAACGTCTCGCCTTCAACAAGCCTGACGGATCGCGGCGCGAGGAACACGTTACCCTGACTGACGGCGGGGCATATGACAACTTGGGCCTTGCGCCGCTTTGGCCGGATCGAGATTCCTCCATAAGTCTAAACGTCTCTAATGTGGACACAATCATCTGCTGCCGCGCGGGATACGGTCTTCGGTTTGATCCACCGAGCCAATTCTTCATGGCGCGCCTTACAAGCACGTTCACGAGCATCTTCGACAGGGCTCAAAACGCAGCCGTGAAGCGTCTATTCGATTTGAAGTCGTCAGGACAGATTAAGGGGTTTGCCATGCCTTTTCTCGGCCAGGATGACTCCCGCCTCGCGTTTCCGCCATCGGATCTCGTTTCACGAGAAGACGTACATGGATATCCTACTGACTTCTCTACAATGCCGGAGGAGTGGATCGAGAAACTCAGCAAGCGTGGTGAACAGTTGACATACGCGTTGATTGCCGAGCACATGCCAGAACTGTCGTGAAATGTGTGAGCAAGTGCGAGTTTTCCGACGTAAGCATGTGCTTGAGGCATCCTGATTCGTGAGGTGTCGCGAATGACCGCTCTTGCGAAAACTGGTCCATGGCGCTGATCAACTCTTTATCGTCCAGCTAGCGCCGTCACCGTCGTCCAAGTCGACCCAGTCTCGCCAGCTGCGCCAGCATTTTGGACCCTGCGTCAGTGGATCCTGTGCCGCCTCCGGAACCCGTCTGCCCCATGCCTTGCCTTGCAGGCATCTGCTGCACGCCAAAGAACTGCCGCGCCCTGAGGGCTGCGTATTCTGCGCCACTGGCCCCGCCGATGAGGTAGCGATTGTAGGCCTGCTGGCCTCCCATGGCGGCGCGGGCAAAGCTGTAGCCGCCGTCGAGACCTCCGGAGAGGGCGGGCATCATGATGTTGCCGGAGATCGCGCGGACGATGAAGGGCGTGGCGATAATGAAGCCCTTGGCCATGAGCACCATCATGAAGAAGGGGATGAGCGCGCCGATGTTTGAGGCCCCTTCGGGATCGCCTAGTTCGCCGATGAGCGCGGAGGAAACGCCTGTGATCGTTGCGAACACGCCTGCGACGACGATGGGGTATAGCGCAAAGGAAATCAGCGCGGACAGCCAGCGCGCGAAATAATCCTTGGTGACCTCGAAGAGGGTCAGGAAAATCATCACCGGGGCGATCCCGATCAGAAGCGCGATCATCAGTCGGGAGGCCACGAGGATGAAGGCGGCCAGTCCGCCGAGGATTGAGAGCAGAAGAACACCGACGATGTCGAGCATGGCGCCGGCCATCCAGTTCAGTTCGGACCCGGCAGCGTTCAAATAGTTGCCCAGTTCCGCGATCAGCCGGTCGAATTCTTCGGCGAAAGTTCCAGAGGGCCCCGGACTGCCGCCGCCGACGGAGGCTACCAGCGCACCCGCGATACTGTCGATCCCATAGAGAATGGCTGACGAGAACGCGTTGAACTGCATCCAATTGGTCGCGAATATCCCGATGAGCCCGATCTTGACCGCGAGCCAGAAGGCTGTGTGCCCATCCATGGCCCGATATTGATAGATCATGTTGGTGCCGACGAGGATCACCACCAGCGTTGTCCCCAAAACCAGGAGCGTGCCGACCGTTGCCGCAACCGCGCCAAACTGGGTCTCAGCGGCGGTGTCGAGATAGGCTTGGGAGGTTTCAACGAAGTAGGTGACGACACTCATCGGGGATCAGCCTTACCAATTGCCTGCGGCGTCGCAGATTGCCTTCGCTGCAGGGCGGGCGGCGTTGGCGCGGCGGTTGTAGCCCTCCGAGGCTTGCAGCATCTCCCATCGTTCGTTGCTCTCGTGGCGCTCACTAAACACGGCCTCGGCCGCGTCCCAGGACGGGAACCGGGTCGCGCAGTCGCAGTTGCCGATCTCAACAATCCGCTCGAGGTTCTGTGCGCGGTAAATGTCTTGAACTAACACGCGCTGATAGGCTTGGCGCAAGGGGATCTCCTGCATCCAGACAGGTTCAGCGGGCCGGTCTGGACAGACGGTGAAGTTGCGCTCGAGGGTCGGCACGAGATTGCGCTCAGCGAAGCCGGGTGCCGACGTTAGGCCCAAGACCAGCGCAGTCAGTACGAGAGTACAGCCCGCCTGCCTCATGCCGTGGCTTCAGCGGGTGTGGTTTCGCGTTTCAGGAAAACGGTGTGCCCGATATTGGCGAATTCCGAGGAGCTGATCGACACCACCTCCCACCCGTCTGCGCCCTTCTCGTTCAGGCTGGCCTGCATGTCGGAGAGGCTGGTCTTGCGGGTCATGGGAAAGGACAGGATATTGTATTCAAACGTCTTCATGGGGAAATTCCAATCTCAGTTGCGCCGGGGAGGTAGAATTCGGTGATGCCGCGTTTGCCGTCATGGCGACCGGCCTGGATGATCACGTCGATGGAATTCTCGATGTACTGGATCATGTCGGCATAGGTCATCGGGATCTCGGTCTTGAGCGCTGCGATCGCGAGGCGCTGAACCGCAAGCTGTGGTGTCTCTGCATGCAACGTGGTCATGGACCCGCCGTGGCCGGTATTAATTGCTTCTAGGAATGTCATGGCTTCCTTGCCACGTACCTCGCCGAGGATGATCCGGTCAGGCCGCATGCGCAGGGTAGCGGTCAGAAGCACGTCAGCAGTTTGGAACTCCGCGTCGCGATTGGCGATGAGGGTCACGGCATTTGGTTGGGTCGGCAGAAGCTCGGCGGCTTCTTCGATGGTGACGATGCGTTCCTCGGCCGGTACGTGAGAGAGGATCTTGCGCGCGGCCACGGTCTTGCCGGTGGAGGTGCCGCCCGAGACGATCATGTTGAGTTTGTTCTCGACGCAGAAGGCGAGCGCATCATCGATCAAACCCGCGGCCACCACTGCGCGCAAGGCGCGCTTCTTTTCCACGCGCAGGTCTTCGAGCTTGCGCTCTTTTCCGTAGAGAAAGTCGAGCGCGATGCCCTCGAGTGGCAGGCTTGAGAAGAACCGCAGGCTGATCGACATGGCCGAGAGCACGGCGGGCGGGGTGATGACCTGTGCGCGGATCGGGCGCCCCTTGTAGGTGATCGAAACCGAGACGATGGGGCGGTCCTTGCTCATCGTGGTATTGGCTGATGAGGCGATCTGGTTGCCGAGGTCCCTGACCTGAACGCCGGTCAGCCTCTGGTCCAGCGCGCGCATGAAGTGATCGCCCTGGAATTCGCCCCAGCAGGTGCCATCAGGGTTGATGCAGATCTCGATGACATCGTCGCGAGCGGCGGCGTCGATCCCGTCAAGCGAGGTTTCGAGATAGCTCAGCGACATGGGCTCAGAATATCTCCAGATCGCGGTCGACCATGACCGTGACGCGGGCGCCCTGGTCGACATAGATGACGGAGCCGATGGAGAGGTAATCGCCGATGACGCTGTCCGTCGCATCTGCCAGATCATCGCCAACGTCCTCAAGAACGTCGGCGGCAGTCTCATCCTGGACCTCGGAGGCGGCGGCACCAGGTGCTGCGGAAATCAGCGAGATCAGGGCGGCCGACCCGAAACGCTCGGCAAAGCGCGTGTCTATGAGCCCCGTGACACCGGAACGTCCCAGTTCATCGCCCCCGAAAGAGCTGATCTGGACGGTCTGGCCCGCGGGCAGGATGATCCGGTCCCAAGCGATGGTGACCCGGCGCTGCGCGATATCGACGCCCGAGCGGTAGCGCCCGATGAGACGGGATCCGCGCGGGATCAAGAGGCGCGCACCATCGACGCTGTAGACATCCTCGGACACCACGGCACGGGTCTGGCCGGGCAGGGAGCTGTCGAGGGCGGTTTCCATGACGGCCTGGATCATGGTGCCTTGGATGATGGTGTTGGAGGGATTGGCGATCACTTCAGCCTGCGTCACCGTCGAGGGCAGCGCCCCGTTCAGCACGAAATCCGTCACCTCGCCAAAAGTGCGTTCGGTCAGAGCCGTTTCATTCGCTCCGGACGTGCCCCCAAACGCGATGGTGGGCGAGACGATGCGCCGCTCCTGAAAAGCGCGTTCCTCCGCGGCGCGGCGCTCCAGTTCGGCCATGCGCCGGGCTTCTTCCTCACGGCGCAGTCGCTCTTGCTCGCGTGCGCGCAGCTCATCCTCCGTAGGACCCGCTGGGGCGGGTTGGGGTCTGCTGGCCTCGAGTTGGGCCAGTTCCAGATCCATGCGTAATTGCTCAAGGTTGCGATCCCGGGCCGTCAGTTCGTCCTGGAACCGTTGCTGTGCGGCTTCCGAGGCGGCTTGTAGCGCAGCGATCTGAGCGGTCAGCGCGTCGATCGCCTCTGCGGCGGCGGTGTCTTCCTCGACGACCGGTTCAGGGGCGTTGCGCAATTCCTCGATCTGAGCCTGCAGGGCGGTGATCTGCGCCAGAAGCTCCGCGTTGGGCTCGACGGGGTCTGGTCCGACGAACACAACCTCGGGCTCGGGCGGGGGCAAGGTCTCGATAGCGCCAAAGCCGTCCCCTTCGTTTTGGAAGACGTCCGGAGTGGCCGTCGGCAAGGCTTCCTCTTCGTCGGGCTGTGAGAGGAGATAGAACAGGGCACCACCTGCGCCGATGACGAGGACCACGATCAGCGCGAGAAGGGGCGACCGGCGCTGTGCCGCCGTGGGGGCGCGGGCACTGCCTTTCTCAAGGGCGGCGAGGCGCTTTTCCAGCTCGGTATTCTCGGTATCGCTCATGAGGCGGCCTCCGCGGGCGGGATCGCCTCGATGCAGACCACCTCTTCGCCAAGTCGCAGGACCCATTGGCGGTTTACGCCGCTGACGCGGATCACGCCGTCCTCAGGGGTTTGCGTGTTGACCGTGCGTTCACGGTCGCCCGCGTAGCGGAAGATCGCTGGCACAGGTGCGTTTCTCGGAAAGGCGAAATACGTGAACGTCCCGTCATCCCAGATGCGGGTTGGCGTGAACTCGGTCCGCGCGCTGGCGCCGTAGTTGTAGTTCGGCGCTTGGGCGGCGATGGCCCGGGTCGGGCGCGCATCGTCCTCCGGATAGCGGAACTGCACCACGTAGAAGGTTGGGCTGCGGACCTCCTGGACGTTGAAGTAGTAGCTCCGGCGGTTCGTATAGACTGTCACATTGGTATGCACCCCGCGCGCCACAGGCTTGATCGCGAAGGCCTGACCGCCCGGGACGCCGTCGATCTCGAAGCCCTCGGTGTCGCCCGCGATGATCGAGCGGATGCTTTCGCCCTCGCCGAACTCGATGGTGGTCACATGGGTGAGCGACACGCTGAGACGGTAGACCTGACCCTCCTGGTAGGTGGCCAAGCGCACCCGGCTGTCGTTGGGACCGCCGCGCGGGATGGCTTCGGCAGAGGCGAGGCCGGGCAACAGGGCAATGACAAAAATAAGCGATCTTATAAACAACAACGTCAGTTCTCCAATCTGTCGGAGCGGATGGAATATTCGAGGACGGTGAAGCCGAATGGATTGGTCCAGACCTCATCGATGGAGCGGCGGGTCTCCGGGCGGAACTCGAAGAGAAGCGTCGCAGTGAAGAGGCCGGTCTGGGTGCCGTTAATGGACGTCAGGCGCTTGCGCAGGCGGACCGTCGCGCGGTTGGTTCCGATCCGGTTGATGCTGAGGATTTCCACGTCGAGCCGAGCATTGGGGCCATAGACCGTCGGCGGGTAATTCTCGTTGGCGCTGTTCCAGATCTGGCGAAGCCCGCTCTCGGCAGCTCCGTCCGAGCGGCGCAGGACGCTGCGGATGCGCAGATCGTTGTCGAGCTGGTTATAGACCTCCCGGTCGGCCACATAGCGGAACACCTCCGCCTCGATGATCGCCTGGTTGGCGGTCACCGAGGAGGCGCCCACCGAGGCTTCGGGGAGTGCAAAGCCGGTGGCGGGATCATAGGGGACAACGACGGGGGGCGGGTCGACATCGAGGATCGAGACAGCCGCGGCACTCAGACAGCCGATGATACCGAAGACAAGGCCCATCAAGCCAAGGCGTTGCCAGAGCCGTTCGCGGCGCAGGGCACCGTAGACCAGTTCTTCCTCGATGATTTCTTGTTCAGTCACCACCCGTCATGCCCCCGCTCGGCGTTTCGAAATGAGTTGAAGCGGTTCTTCGCTGCCTCTCGCTGCGCTCGAACGCGAAAACCGATATTTGTTTTTTGGGGATCAATTTCGAAACGCCTTAGTCTGCCCGGAGGTCCGGCAAGGTGAAATCCATGAAGCGCTGTTCTTCGGCGATGGTGGCGGCATCGATCACGCCGCCGGTGCCATCGCCCACGGTCTGGATGGCTTCGAGTTGCCACATGGCGACCAGCGCAATGGCGAGCTCCGCGGTCACGCGCGTGTTGAGATCGATGCTTTCCTTTAGTTCGTCCATGTCGTCGATGAGTCCGACAAGGCGGTCGACCCGCTCGAGCGATTGGCCGGCATCCTCATAGCTGTTCTGGGCCGCCGCCGATACAAGGGCACCGGTGGTGGCCTGCGTCGCCACGCGGTTGGCCCCGGGATTGCCGCTCGTGGCCATTTCCGAGAGGGTGTCATCGTCAAATCCGAGATCGGCCAGCACCCGGTCCATCTGGGTTTCGATCTCGCCTGCGCCAGAACCGGACAGGCCGGAGAAATCCCCAGTCTTGATCGCCTCAATCGTGGCGAGGATGTCCCCGAACTCTTGGTCGAGCAGACCGTTCAACTCGTCTTCCATTTCCGTCCGGATGATTTCTGGAAGCTCGGCGAGGCGGGTGAGGGCCTCGTAGGTTCTTTGCAGCTCCGCGAGTTGGTCCGTGAGAAGGCCGAGCTGTTCGCGGAGCTGCGTCAGCTGCTCGTTTTGCAGAATCTCGTCCTCGATCATCTGCCGGAGCTGCTGGATATTTTGCGTGATGTTCTGGGTATCGACGACGGGCACGCCCTGCGCTGCGGCAGGGGAGAGGGCTCCCAGATGCAGGCCAATTCCAAGCGTTGTGGCCAAGGCCGCTCTCAGAAACTTCCGTCTCATCATTCAATCTCCCTGATCGTAAAATCCATGAACGCGCCTTCGGCCATGCGGGCGCTGGCCTGGGCCAGCTCTTCGGCGGAGAGCACGCGGGTGCGGGCGGCCTGAAGCCGGATGCGGGCGGCCACGAGACGCAC
>Ga0066860_10000191_pt1 | contig 25595 bp, 23 predicted proteins | sample ETN07SmetaG_FD_65601 | JGI IMG/M metagenome (GOLD analysis project Ga0066860, IMG submission 65601) | Marine microbial and viral communities from oxygen minimum zone, Eastern Pacific Ocean - ETNP2014F14-07SV275 | ecosystem: Environmental > Aquatic > Marine > Oceanic ... | reverse complement strand
CAGTCGACGGCCACGAAGAAGATGCTGAAAGATCGCTACAAGAAATACCGGAACATTGGTGAATACAGTTCCTACTTCAGCGCCGCCCTCACCAGGGAGGTGAACGCCCTCCAGAACCTGGTCTCCTCAGGGGCACGGTGGATAACTCGCCGGAGCGCTCCCACCGACTCTCCTCCGAAACCCGAGAAACCGGACTAGACGCCTCGCTCTAACCCAGTAGACCCGCCTGGGCGAGCACAGACCTGATCTGGTCCACATCCCCGCGCCCAAGCTCCGAACGGGGATGGCGGGGCGCAATTCCTTCGAAACCCAACAGACCCAACGCCGCCTTCACTCCTGCCACGCCATGCTGCCCGATTAAGCCATCCATTCGGGACGCCATTCTCTGCAAAGGTCGAGCCTCCGCGACCCGACCGTCGTAACCCAACGCGACAATATCTCGGCAAATCGCAGGCGCAATATTGCCTAGCCACATGCACGTCCCGTTCGCTCCCATCGCCGCGCCCGCCAACAGCAGGCCACCGTTGCATATCCAGAATTTTTTGTCTTCGGGCGCGTAGATGCGAACTCGGCCTTCGAAACGGATATCGTGGTCTGTGATATATCCGAACACGTTGTCCAGCGAGACCAACTCTCCGATCAAATCTGGAGGGGCCGCCGGAACACCTGTGAACGTCTGATGAATCACCACAACAGGGACCGGCGAACCTTGAGTCACCTTTTGGAAATACGCCTTAATCTCAATCGGAGACATAGGCCTGGGGATTCGAACTCTGACCATGTCGGCGCCCGCTTTGGCATACGCTTCCGCGAGCCTCAGCGTCTCAGTTGAAGACGGATTGTCGATTCCAGCGATCACGAATCGCTCGCCGCCGTGAGCCTGAGAGACCGTCTCGATGATGCCAAGCTTTTCGGCATCGCTGAGCGCCAACTCTTCGCCGTTGGCCGTCCCGAGAACGAATCCAGACAACGGCGTCTTAAGCCACCGCTCGACATTCCGGCCCAAGACGTCGTAATCTACTCGATCTTCAGAGTCGAAGGGCGTCGGAGTAGGCGCAACGACGATTGGGTCGGCGCTAGGAATCATAGTGAAGCCCCATCAATCAGACGAGTCCAATCCCAACAGCCTCGTCGCGTTGCCGCCAAGAATCTTTTCCTTGTCGATGTCGGAAAGATTCGGAGCGTCCAAAACCCATTGGGCCGGAGAATCGAAACCCATGTCGAAGGGGAAGTCGCTCCCCAACAACACGTTATCCGACGTTACCGTCTCCAGCAAATAATCCAACGCAGGGTAGCTATGGGTCAAGCAGTCGAAATACAGCTTGCGAAGGTAGGAGCTTGGAATGCCTTGAATGTCGTTGACCTTGCCTTCATCCCGCACCTTGTATGCCCTGTCCATCCTGCCGATGCCGTAGCAGGCATAGCCGCCACCATGGACGAAGCAGAGTTTGATGTCAGGAAGCTTGTCGAGAACGCCGCCGAATATGATGCTCGCGACTGCAATGGCCGTTTCCAGCGGGTTGCCGATGGCGTTGGCGAGATAGTAGGAGCCTGTGCGATCAGAAGCCGCGGGCGCGTGGGGGTGGAAGAGCAAAAACGCTCCCATGTCTCGGGCCGCCTCAAAGAATGGCAAAAGTTCCGGGTCGTCGTAGTTGCGCCCGTCCACATGGGTGCAAAGCTCCGCGCCCTTGAAGCCGTTCGCCATGTTCCTCTCAAGCTCTTTGATCGCGACGTCAACGTCCTGCATCGGCACGGTCGCAAGGCCACCAAACCTGTTCGGATATGCGACCATCGCTTCGGCGATCTCGTCATTCAGTTCTTGAGAAGCAAGCAGCGCTTCGTTGATAGGCAGGTGGTAGTTAAAAAAGTATGGGGGCGTTGAAAGCACTTGCATATCGACGCCTATGGAGTCCATCAGCGCGACCCGCTCCTCCAAGTTAACCGTCCAGTTCGGCTCGACGGGGCCGGCCTTGCGATCTCGTGTCATGATGAACTGGCGGCCGCTCTGTTCATCCAGCGTCGCTTGATACCAGTCCTTGCCTTCAGAAACTGCGTTCCAGAACTTTTGAGGGATCAAGTGGCAGTGAATATCAATTCGCATCGAGTTATCCCGTGACCACGCCGCCGTGAATCCCACGCTGTGACTCGAACTTGGAAATGTCGTCTTCACGTTCCATCGTCAGGCCGATGTCATCCAGACCGTTCAACAGAGAATAACGTCGGAAGGGTTCGAGATCAAAAGTCGCAACCACCTCTTCAGAGTCATCCCAAACCCGCTGGGCCTCGAGGTCTACATGCAACTTGTAGCCGGGGTCCTTCTCCGCTTTTTCGATTATCTGTTGCACAGTCTCCTCCGGCAGAATCACCGGCAGGATGCCGTTCTGGAAGCAGTTGCCATTAAAGATGTCGGCGAAGCTGGGAGCGATGACACACCTGAAACCGTAGTCGCCCAACGCCCAAGGCGCATGCTCTCTGGAGGAGCCGCACCCGAAGTTACGACCAGCCACCAGAATATCCGCGCCTTCGTATCCCGGCTTGTTCAAAATAAATTCCGGGTTATCGGAACCGTCGGCGTTATAACGCCAATCGTTGAATAGGAATTGGCCGAAACCGTCCCGCTCGACACGCTTGAGAAACTGCTTGGGTATGATCTGGTCGGTGTCGACGTTCACCCTGTTCATGGGCACGACACCGCCGTGGACTCTAACAAATGGCTCCATTATTTCAACTCCTAACTTAGCGAATTAAACGCCTGTCATACTGAGCGGGGCGAAGTATCTGGTCGATTCACGCAACAGTCGAGACTCTAAACCAGATTCTTCGACTGCGGTCTCAAAATGACAAATCCTGACACCTGACCACCTTCGTTACCACTCACGGATGTCAACGAAATGCCCTGCAATCGCGGAGGCGGCGGCCATCTCCGGGCTGACGAGGTGAGTCCTGCCGCCCTTACCCTGTCGGCCTTCGAAGTTTCTGTTGGAGGTGGACGCGCACCGCTCGCCGGGGTCCAGAATGTCTGGGTTCATGCCTAGACACATCGAGCAGCCGGCGACCCGCCAGTCGAATCCTGCTTCGGTTAGAATCTTGTCGAGTCCTTCGTCCTCGGCTTGGGCCTTTATAGCCGCAGAACCAGGAACTACCATCGCGTAAACGCTGTCGGCCACTTTCTTGCCTTCCGCGACTGCAGCGGCGGCGCGGATGTCCTCGATTCGTCCGTTGGTGCAGGAACCGATGAAGACTCTGTCCAGGGTGATGTCTTCAATCCGAGTGTCCGGTTCAAGACCCATGTAGTCCAGCGCGCGGCCCACTGATTCTCTGTCGCCCTCGTCATCATACGAGTCTGGATTAGGCACCCTGCCGGTCACAGGGGCGACCATCCCGGGGTTGGTTCCCCAGGAGACATGAGGCTCGATCTCGCTGGCCGTAATGATCACGACCTTGTCGAATACCGCGCCTTCGTCGGTGGCAAGCGCGCGCCACTCCTCGATCGCTTTGTCGAAATCAGAGCCCTGAGGCACATTGGCGCGCCCGCGCATATACTCAAAAGTTGTGTCGTCGGGAGCGACCATTCCGGCGCGTCCCCCGCCCTCGATGGACATATTGCAAACCGTCATCCGGCCCTCCATCGAAAGCTGGCGGATGCCCTCTCCGGTGTACTCAATGACATGCCCGGTGGCTCCGGCAATGCCAATCTTGCCAATAATGGCGAGGATCACATCTTTGGCCGACACGCCGTTGGGGAGCGGGCCGTCGATTCTGACTTCCATGGTTTTGGGCTTGAACTGGCGAAGGGTCTGAGTCGCAAGCACATGCTCGACCTCGGATGTTCCGATGCCCATAGCGAAAGCACCGAAGGCGCCGTGTGTGCTGGTGTGGCTGTCGCCGCACACTATCGTCTTGCCTGGCTGCGTGTGGCCCTGTTCTGGTCCGATAATATGCACGATGCCTTGCAACGGACTGAAACGGTCATACAGCGTGACGCCGAACTCTTTGCAGTTGCGCTCAAGGTAGTCAAGCTGAGTTACGGCGATGGGGTCTAAAATGGGCTGAGAGAGGTCCCAGGTCGGAGTGTTGTGGTCCATTGTCGCGACTGTAAGGTCAGGACGACGCACCTTACGGCCCGACATTCGTAGCCCGTCGAAAGCCTGGGGCGAAGTCACTTCATGGACAAGGTGCAGGTCGATGTATATCAGGCTAGGCTGCCCCTCTTCCTCGTGAACAATGTGGGCATCCCAGATTTTCTCGAACATAGTTTTTGCGGTCATTTAACGGCCTTTGTCTTGCTGACTATTTGCGTTCGTAGCTGGGGCGCACGAGTGTGCGCCCCAGAACCGTGATTATGGTATCCGAATATTGAAACTACGGCGAAGGGTCGGTGTTGTGAGTGTAGCCGTTGCCATCGCCCAACAGTCGGTTCAGGGCGTTCATGTATGCCTTGGCCGAAGCCACGATAATGTCCGTGTCCGACCCTCTGCCGATGTAGGTTTGGTCGTCCTTTTCTATGCGAATGGTGACGTCGCCCAACGCGTCGATGCCCTCGGTCACGGCATCCACCCGATACTCGGTTAGCTTGTTGTCCACCTGAACAATGCGATTGATTGCTTTGTACACCGCATCCACAGGCCCGGTGCCGGTTGCCGCGTCGGTCGTTGACGTGCCATCCGAAGAGACCAGTTTGACAGTCGCGGTCGGGACTTCGTGATTTCCAGAGGCCACCTGGACATGCTCCAGCGTGAAGATGGCTGGAACATCCACAACCCGTCGCTGGCTGGACATCAGGGACACCAAATCAGCATCGCTGACTTCACGCTTCTTGTCCGCCAACAGCTTGAACTGCTCGAACGTCTCGTTCAGTTCTTCCGCTTTAAGGTTATAGCCCAACTCTTCCAGTCGAGATCGCAGGCCCGCTCTTCCGCTCAGTTTGCCCAGTACCATCTCATTTGAGGGCCAGCCCACAGCCTGTGGGTCCATGATCTCGAATGTGGTGCGTTCCTTCAGAATGGCGTCCTGGTGAATACCGGAGGCGTGCCGGAAGGCGTTCGCCCCGACGATGGCTTTGTTGGGCTGCACCGGGAAGCCAGTGATGTCGCTAACCAATCGGCTGGTTCGGTAAATCTGGCGCGTGTCGATGTTTGTGCTGACGCCAAAAAGGTCGGGTCGGGTCTCTATCGCCATGATAATCTCTTCGAGAGCAGCGTTGCCTGCTCGTTCGCCGAGGCCATTGATGCAACCCTCGACCTGTCGCGCTCCAGCTATAATGGCCCCCAGGCTGTTGGCAACAGACATCCCAAGATCATTGTGGCAGTGAACGCTTATCACGGCCTTGTCGATGTTCGGCACGTTTTCCTGAATCAGCCTGATGCGCTCGGCGAACTCCGTTGGGAAAGTGTATCCCACTGTGTCCGCGATATTAACCGTTGTCGCGCCAGCATTGATAACCGCCTCCAGCATGGCGTACAGATAGTCAGGGTCAGTACGAGTGGCGTCCATCGGCGAGAACTCGACGTTGTCGCAGTAACTCTTGGCCCTCTCCACCGACTGAACCGCCAGGTCCATGACGCGCTCTGGGTCGCTCCGAAGCTGGTTCAGGATCTGAACGTCGGAGCTTGAGATGAACACGTGGATTCGCGGGTTCTCAGCGTCCTTGATAGCCTCCCAGGCCGCATCAACATCGCCGACATGGCATCGCGCCAGAGACACGATCATGGGTCTTCGGAGTTCCCGAGCGATGGTCTGCACCGCCTCGAAATCGCCAGGGGAGCTGGCTGCGAATCCGGCCTCTATGATATCGACGCCCAGACGATCTAACTGCCTGGCGATCTCCAATTTTTCCTGCACAGTCAGTCCGATTCCTGCGGACTGCTCGCCGTCGCGCAGCGTGGTGTCGAAAATCAGCACTTTTTCTTCTGACATTTTTACCCTTCTCTATGAAAGCTGTCCCTTTTGATTCAGGTTTTGGAGTGTAGATACAGTCACTATCGAAGGGCCACGCAGTGCGCCCGGCCTAGCCCTGCTGGGGCTCGACCGATACGGCACACTACGAATGTCACCTCTGGTTCTTTCATTTTCAGTCCCCTTGTGATTGGGCCAATTGATCTAGAAGTCCCTCTAATCAGTGTCGCTCAAGAAAGTCATCATTCCTCGAAGTTCTTTGCCGATAGCCTCAATGGGATGCCCTGCGTTCTCTTCTCTCAGACGATTGAACGTTGGCCTGCCTTCGTCGTTCTCGGCGATCCACTCCCGCGCAAAACTGCCGTCCTGAATTTCTGCCAGCACCTTCTTCATGTTCTCTCGAACGTTATCGTCGATAATCCGAGGGCCCCGAGTGTAGTCGCCGAACTCCGCTGTGTCGCTAACCGAGTATCGCATGTACTCAAGACCGCCCTGATAGAACAGGTCAACGATGAGTTTCAGTTCGTGCATGCACTCGAAGTACGCCGACTCTGGCTGATAACCGGCCTCGACCAGCGTCTCGTAAGCCGACTTGACCAACTCAGCGACGCCGCCGCACAGCACTGCCTGCTCGCCGAAGAGGTCTGTCTCTGTTTCCTCTTTGAATGTAGTGTCCAGAACGCCAGCACGAGTGCATCCTGTGCCTCTGGCATACGCGAGACCGATGGCATGAGCATTGCCAGAAGCGTCCTGATGCACAGCCAACAGACCAGGAACGCCTGACCCGCGAACGAACACCTCGCGCATCCTATGACCAGGAGCTTTGGGGGCCACCATCGAAACATCGATACTCTCCGGCACCACAATGGAGTTGTAGTGAATATTGAAGCCGTGTGCGAACATCAACGTCTTGCCCGGCAACAGATGTGGAGCGATCGACTCCCTGTAAACCTCGGCTTGCAGATGGTCAGGAATCAACATCATGATGATGTCTGATTTTTCCGCGACCTCTGCAACCATACCAACTTCAAGACCTTCAGCCTCGGCCTTCGCTATGCTGCTGCTGCCCTCATACAGCCCGATCATCACGTTCAGGCCCGAATCCTTCAGATTCAGCGCATGGGCGTGCCCCTGGCTTCCATAACCAATGATCCCTATCGTCTTGTCCTGTATAAGCGACAGGTCTGCATCGTTTTCGTAATACATCGTTGCTGCCATTCTGTAAATTCCCTCTCAGTTGTATATTTTGCTTTGGTTAGGAAGCCAGGAAGAGTCAAATGCCTTCTTACAAGCCGGACTCCATCCGGTGGGTTGAACTGCTGTTGTCCTTGTCCGTTTGCTCGTCACCCAGCCCTCGATCCATCGCGATAGTGCCCGTTCGCATGACCTCAAGCACTCCGAAACTTCTCAGAAGATTCTGTAGCGAGTCGACCTTGTCCTCATCGCCCGTCACTTCGATCATGAGCGAGTCAGGCGCGACGTCTACAATATTCGCTCGGAAGATGTCCACGATCTGCATGATCTCGCTTCGAGTCTGAACGTTGGCCCGCACTCGCACCAGCGCCAACTCCCTCGAAACACAGTTCTGAATGGACACATCCGAGACCTTGATTACGTCCACCAGCTTGTGAAGGTTCTTCGTGACTTGCTCAACGGTGGATTCGTCGCCCTCGACAACGAACGTCATGCGCGACAGATTCGCGATCTCGCTGTGACCCACCGCGAGGCTGGCGATGTTGTAGCCCCGCCGACGGAACATGCTGGAAACACGATTCAGGACACCGGGTTTGTCCTCCACCAGGGCGGTGATGGTATGCTTCGGACTCTCAGTTGTTGTCATTGTCGGATCTCCTCGGGCTTCGGCTCCTCGATCATGCTGGCCACAGAGGTCGCCGATGGGATCATCGGATAGACGTTCTCTTCCTGTTCGACCACAAAGTCGATGAGCGCAGGGCCGTCGTGCTCCATCGCCTTGAGGATCGCTGATTTCACCTGGCTCTTTTCCGTGACTCTAGCCCCATAGATACCAAAGGCGTCAGCCAGCTTGACGAAGTCAGGATTGCGAGAGTATCCGGTCGCAACGTAGCTCTTCTCATAGAATATCTGCTGCCATTGCCTGACCATCCCCAGAAATCCGTTGTTCATGATGGCAAATTTCACAGGGATTTTATTCTCAGCCAGAGTCGCTAGTTCTGACATCGTCATCTGGAACCCGCCGTCTCCGGCGATGGACCACACGACCTTGTCGGGCCTTCCTACCTGCGCGCCCATCGCCGCAGGCACTTCAAACCCCATCGTTCCGGCCCCTCCAGACGAAATGAGACTGCACTGCTCTTTGAACGTGTAGTGCTGCGCCGCCCACATCTGATGCTGTCCAACGCCCGTGACGATGATGGCCCTGCCGTCCGTGAGTTCCGAGAGTTGTTGAATGATGTGTTGAGGCAACAATTCGTCGGTGTCGCGCTCGTGCATCAAGGGATGATCGCGTTTGAGGTCCTCGACATGCTGAACCCAGTCAACCCGTGTTGTCGGCTTCACGCGCTCGTTCAGGACTTTCAAAACCAGTTTCAGATCGCCGACTATCGGCACATCCACCGGAATGTTTTTGCCAATCTCAGATGGATCGATGTCAATGTGAATCTTCTTGGAGTTCACTGCGAATTTTGAAGTGTCGCCGGTGATACGGTCATCGAATCTCATACCCAGAGCGATGAGGAGATCAGCCTGGTCAATTGCGAGGCTGGCATATGCCGCGCCGTGCATGCCGGGCATTCCGACACTCAGAAAATGGTCATCAGGGAATGAACCGATGCCCAAAAATGTCGTCACCACCGGAATCTGCGCCTTCTCGGCTAGTTCCATCAGTTCGTCGTAAGCCTTAGAGATTATGACACCGTGTCCAGCCAAAATGACGGGACGCTCCGACTCCTCAATTAGTTTCGCTGCCTTACGAATCTGATTGGGATGGCCATGAACAGTGGGCTTGTATCCGGGCAAGTCCATTTTTTCGGGATACTCGAACTCACCCATTTCCTCGAACACGTCCTTCGGAATATCTACGAGCACAGGCCCCGGGCGCCCGGTGCTGGCAATGTGGAAAGCCTCGTTTATAACCGCAGGGATTTCTTCGGCTGTCATCACCAGATAGTTGTGCTTGGTGATAGGAAGCGTGATGCCAGTGATGTCCGTCTCCTGGAACGCGTCCGAGCCAATTGCGCTACGCCCGACCTGCCCTGTCACGATCACCATCGGCACAGAATCCATGAACGCCGTGGTGATACCAGTTACAAGATTCGTGGCTCCTGGCCCCGAAGTGGCAAACGCTACACCCGGCCGGCCGGTCGCTCTCGCGTAACCGTCGGCTGCGTGGGAGGCGCCCTGCTCGTGGCGTGTGAGGATGTGACGAAGCTTAGGATACTCGGGAAGCGTCTGATATAGCGGCAGTATCGCGCCGCCGGGAATGCCGAATATCACTTCGACACCCTCCCGAATCAGACTCTCGCAGACCATCTGTCCTCCGGTCAGTTGCATTTCGTTCCTTCCTTATGGTCTTCCAGTGCTTGCTATTCATCGATTCGATTGAAAAACGGGGTGCGTCTGAGAAAACAAAAAACCCGCCCCTGAAGGGACGGGATCAAGTTACGAAAACTCCCGCGGTACCACCCTAATTGTCCGGCCCTTTATGAGGCCGAGCCACTCAGAGGCATTGATATCGGCGCCAACCCGTCCAACCTTACTCAGAGGCATTCCGACAATAACTCTCGGAAACTCCTTCGGGCCGAATGCTCCGGAGCGAGTTCTCACCAGTCCAACCGTCGGATTTCCACCATCACCGACTCTCTATCGCTGGAGACTGCTGGTACTACTCCCCATCATCGCGTTTGTGAATATTTTTACAGGTACAGTAACGGAAAGTTTAGCACGCAGGATTTGACCGTGTCAAACAAATCGAATCAAACAGGTTATCTCAATTTCAATCTATACAATTGCTCGCCTTCGACGTCCTCGACGCCATCCTGTGCGAGTTGGAACCCGTTCTTTTCCAACACTCTAAATAGATGCCAAATTGTCGGGTGCAACGCCCCCAGCGATGGAGGAAATTGGAGACTCTTCCCGGCACCATGCTACAAATCCAGTCAATAATTCGGACGCGATGCCCTGCTTCAAGGTGTCCGCAGACAGAAGGTAAGCTAGACGTAATTCTGTCTCGCCATTGCCGCCTTCCGCCTCGATCACGAATAATATCATCAAGCCGATAACCCGAAGGGTCGACCTGTCGACGACCAGCAGCGTCGTCCCCTCCTCGTCACGCTCTTTTATCCACTTGCGTCCCCTCTCGATTGTATACTTGCCCTGCCAAGCCGGTGGCAGCGAACGTGTCATGTTCTCGGTAAGCATCTCCGAAACAACCTGCGCCAAATCCTGATCTCGCCAGTCACACGACGAAAAGGAGCGCCACTCTTTCACAAGCAGACGATTCGTTCCAATTCGCAGTCCTTCATGACCATCGACATTCCCTCGCTAGTCATAAGCATGGGAGAGTTTGCAGGTATTAAATCGGGACCCGATCATCCTTAGCGCTGCGCCTTTACCCCCTTACCCGGGGCAACACCCTCCACCACTTTTCCGTCATCCACAATCCGAACGCCGCCAACAATCACATGGTCCATGCCCGTGGGCGGAAGAGTCGGTTCTTCGTAAGTCGAGTTGTCGATCACCGTCTCAGGGTCGAATATCACGATGTCAGCGTCGAAACCAACACGAAGCCTGCCCTTCTTGGCAAATGCAGGAGCGCGTTTTTGAAGTCGTTGGGCAGGCATTAACGACATCTTCCGAAGAGCATCCGACATTGACAATTCGCCCCTCTTCCTGACGAACCTTCCAAGAATCAGCGAGTACGTTCCAGCCGTCCGTGGATGGCCTTTGCCGTTATGCAGTATCCCGTCGGTGGCGATGGCCGTCAGCGGACTTAACACCGCGGCGTTAACCGCATCCTCCGGCGTCGAGTGGACGATGACCATGCCGCCTGTTTCGCGATACTGAGCGAACGTCGATGCGTTCAGGCGTTCGCCCGTGTCGACCCATTGGAGCTTGTCGTAGTCGATGCCATACTTATCCTGCCATCCCTCGTCGAACAACGCCGAATCGATGGCGGTCATGCCAGCGGTGTACGGATAGCACTCCGTGGTGACGTCCAGTCCGCGCTCCTGAGCCTCGGCAACCATCTGGAGGGTCTGGCGGGTCGCGTGCATTCCTGTGCTCTGAATGTGGACGATGTGCAAAGGCGCACCGGAAATCGCCGACGCAGCGATGACCTCCCCCGTAGCCTCGATGCTGCTCATAGGTTCCTTGTGGCCCTTGCCTCGCAGATGCACGTGACACGATGCTTCATACTTCGCGGCAATCCTGAAAATCTCAAGCACTTCCCAACGAGAACAACCCCGCGTGTAGTCCAGGCCGAACCCCACTGCCAACGCGCCCCTTTGCAAGCCTCGCTCAACGCCTGCCTTGATCTCCTCAAGCTCCGACTCAGAGGCTTCTCGATGAGCGGCATCCGCCACCGGCAGGAATGCGCCTGGGTCGTTCATTACTTGCATCCGAACTGGGATATGGCCCGCGCTGGCTCCAAAATTCGTCAGCGTGTTGCCTTCACGGTCGTCGTACCACTCGTCGACATCGCCAACCCCAACTTCCAACTCCAACGCCGTCGTCACGCCGTCCCTGGCCTGAACCTCGTAGTTCTCCGAGTCCTGGCCGTGGGAATGCAGGTCAATAAACCCTGCCGTCACCACCTTGCCTGTCGCATCAACGACGTCCCTTCCCTCCAGCGCGTCCACCGAAATTGCACGGACCTCGCCATCGGAAATTCCGACATTCCGAACGGCATCCATGCCCGATTCGGGATCGATCACTCGTCCGCCGGTCAAAACAAGGTCGTAGATAATCGAGTCGCTCATCCCACGTCCACCTTCTTTAGTAAAGATCTTGTATCGGTTCCCAATTATCAGAACGAGCGATAGGCTCCTCGACAACCGAACCCTGGCGCTTCGAGAGCCTGTAGGCTCCCGCAGTATCCACCGCCGAAATCACCCTGAATCCGTGGTCCAGGACAGCCAACGCACAACTGTTGTCGATGGCGATTCCAATGTCGCTGTGTTTGAGCATCATGCCGTGAAAATCGGCCCGCCGAGGCACGCCCTGAGTGTCGCTGTCATAGTGAGGACACGCCAGACCCTTTATCAGGCCCATGCCCGCCACTCTGATGTACTTCCAATCGTCTGGGTTGTAAGAGGCCATCGAGTCCGAATGGCCCCACTCGAACCAGCAGATCGCCCCTGCGCTGACTCCCGACAATACTGTGCCATTTTCCCACGCCTGTCGAATAAGGCTGTCGACGCCTAGATACCGCCATCGCCGCATCATCTTGAGCGTGTTTCCGCCGCCGACGTATATTATGTCCGGGGACAGAATTTTGCTCCTCAACTCATCATCGCTAGGACTTCTGCCTAACAGGTTCAACACGTCGACTGAGCAGCCAAGCTCCCCATATACTTGCGCGAACGTCTCACCGTACTCAGCAGAATCATAGCTAGCCGTCGGGATGAACAGGACGCTGGGGGCGTTCTTGCCAGCCAGCTCTAATATGAACCTATCGATGCTGTCCGTCTCGCCTTCCCGTAGGCCGCCGCCTCCAATCGCAACAATCTTGCCCATTTTCGTTATCCTTCCAATGCGTCCTCAGGATGCCGCGTATGCCAGGCCGTCATCGCCTGATACGCCCTGGCGATGGCGAGTATAGTGTTCTCCTGGTATGGACGGCCCATGAACTGGATTCCAGTGGGTAGACCCGCGTCGGAAAAGCCACTAGGAACCGAGATTGAAGGAAGGCCGCACCCGTTTCCAATCGCGCCCATGAGGTCGCCCGGGCCGGGAGACGGCGATGCCTTTCGGAACTCTTCGTCGATGGGTGACGCCACTCGCGGACTTGTTGGAGCGGCGATGGCGTCATATTTCGACATTACTCCGTCAACCTCTCTCGACATGACACCACGAATCCGCAGAGCCTTCACATAGTCCGTCGCCAAAACAGAAGTCCGAGCGTATGGCCCGTAATGGTCCTCCGGCGCCGTGAGCTCTGCCGCTGTACCTTCTTCAATGAAGTCCTCGAAAGCCGCCGCAGACTCGACGTTCAAGATTGTGCGAATTGCCGCAACGTAAGGGTAATCAGGAAACTCCATCTCCTCCACGTCCGCCACCTCGGAAATAGCGGCCAATGCCTTCTCAAAATTCTCCCTCACCGGTTCTTCCGCCCCGTCCGCTACGTCCTTCAGGACGCCAATTTTGAATCTCCGCCCTTCCGTCGGGCTGTCATCGTATGCAAAAGTCATGTCCGCCGCGGTCGGATCATCGGGGTCAGGCCCTGCGATAGCCTCCAACACGAGACCGCAGTCATCTGCTGTCAAACCCAAAGGCCCCAACTTGTCCAGGGTCCAACACAACGCCATCGCGCCGTACCGGCTCACTCGTCCATACGTGGGTCGCAAACCCGCAAGACCGCAATTGTTCGCCGGAGACAGAATCGATCCCCACGTCTCCGAGCCAATCGCAAATGGCACAAGACCTGCCGCCACAGCCGCGCCTGATCCTGCAGACGACCCGCCTGTCCAAGTCTCCCGATTCCATGGATTTCGGGGCGGGCCGGTGAATGTTGCTGTGGGTTGACGATATCCCATGCCTCCGGCAAGCTCGATCATTGCAAGCTTCCCAGCCAACACAGCCCCGGCCTCTTCCAATCGCCGAACAACCGTGGCATCAAAATCGAAGGTCTGATCCTTAAGCGGCGCGGCTCCCCACGATGTCGGAATGCCGTCCGACGTCGCCAGCAAATCCTTGGCTCCCCACGGAATCCCGTGGAGCGGGCCTTTATAGTCACCCGCCGAGATTTCGCGCTCCGCCTGCTCCGCCTGTCTTGAAGCCCGTTCGCGAGTCAGTGTAGTCAGAGCGTTGTAGCTCGGCCCTCGTTGCTCTAATCTGTCGAGGAAAATTTCGCTGAGTTGTATCGGAGAAATTTGTCTCGACTTCAGCAGTTCCGCCAGTTGACGAATCGGCGTAAACACAAGGTCGTTATTCATCGTTATCGGCTCCTCGAAAGGGCTGGAAATTGGCGAACGGCTCGACGGCGTTAGTGAGCCTGACCTTGCGAAGTTCCGCTGCCAGGCCTTCGACGCCGTCGACGCCATTGCGAACTTCCTCCAACTGCTCGTCGGTCAGTCGGTCGCCGTACTTGGCTTTAACGATCTCGAACAGCATGTCTGCTCTCAATTCTTTTTTATTTTCATCTGGCATGGTTGCCTCCTCGCCGCTCAGAATAATGCGCCTATACTAACATCTGATTGACCCGAAGTTAATTTCGACTGATATACTTCCCACATCACGAGTTGAGAATCAGAATATGACCCTTCGAGCCGGCATCTTCGGCTACCCTTTGGGACACTCGATATCACCAGCCTTCCAACAGGCGGCGTTCGATCATCTTGGCATCGACGCCATCTACGAGGCTTGGGAGACTCCGCCCGAAAAGCTGGGCCATGCTGTGGCGTCACTGCGATCAGGCGACTTCATGGGAGCCAACGTCACCGTACCGCACAAACAGGCAGTCCAACAACATCTCGACACCATCGAGCCGCTGGCGGCTTCCATAGGGGCAGTGAACACAATCGTTCGAGATGATTCCCAGTTGGTCGGTCACAACACAGACGCCTATGGATTCATTCAATCGTTAAAACGCGAGGCCAAATTCGAGCCTACTGGCAAACGAGTCGTGCTAATCGGCTCTGGCGGCGCCGCCAGAGCCGCCGCGTATGGACTGGCCCAGGAGGACATCGGCTCTCTCGTCATCGCGAATCGAACGCTGGGAAACGCGGTCATGCTCGCAGAGGAGATGTCCAACCAAATGACTGATGTCCGAGCATCAAGCTTGGAATCCGAATCCCTTGAGTCCCACTGCGCCGTTGCCGACCTCATTGTGAACACAACCTCGATAGGAATGCTCCACGGCCCAGCGGAAGGCCAATCGCCGATCTTGGAAGAGTTCATCCCCGGCGATTGCTTGGTCTATGACATCGTGTACAACCCGGAGGTTACTCCGTTGCTGAAAGCCGCCCGCCGCCCCGGAGCGCAAACTCTTGGCGGACTCCCGATGCTGGTCTATCAGGGAGCCGCCGCCTTCGAGCTGTGGACGGGCCAACCTGCCCCAATTGAAATCATGTTCACAGCTGCCAAAAAAGCCCTCGAATCCTGACAACTTCCAGCAAAGGAACGCCATGACCAAAGCCGCTCCATTCTCAACCTTCGTAGTCGGAAGTCTCCCCAGGCCCCAGTGGGTCCGAGATCTTATTGAAGATCGAAAAGCAGGCCGAATTTCTGGCGCCGACGCCGAGACTCTGCTTGACGACGCTGTTCCCTCCGCAATCCGAATGCAGGAACGCGCGGGGTTGGACTACGTCTCTGATGGCGAGTGGCGACGGGAGAGTTACGTCAAGGTGTTCGCTGACGCCGTGGACGGCTTCGAGTCCGACCTCCTCGCCGGCGGAGGCTCGCCATTCTCGACCCTGCCCTATCCCGCTGTCACAACCGCCTTGAAACCCAACCGCCCCATCGCTACTGACGAAGCCCGATTCCTCAAGAGCCGCTCGGCCTCAAAAAACATCGTCGCGGTCCCTTCGCCCTACACCATCGCGCGCCGAATGTGGGACCCTCACCACTCCACCAGCGCCTACGCCACCCGCGACGAGTTCATGGACGCCTGTATCCCGATTGTCCGAGGCGAAGTCCGCGCTCTCATTGCTCTCAGCGTCGAGGCAATTCAACTTGACGACCCGTGGCTGGCCCTGCTCGTCGATCCCAGCTATCGTGAGCGAGAGGGAATCAAAGACGTCGATCACGAGATCGAAATGAGCGTCCGATCAGTAAACGAGGTCACCGAAGGATTGGACGATGCGTTCATCAGCGTCCACCTGTGCCACGCCCACTTTGACCGACGCCATAGCACGCGTGGCTCCTACGAACTGATTATCGAAGCCCTGGGTCACATGAACGTCGACCGATTCGCAATAGAACTCGCCACGCCCGATTCCGGCGGCCTCGACGCGCTCAAAAACTTCCCGACTGACAAGATATTGGGCCTAGGAGCCATCGACCACACCGACCAAAACGTCGAGATACCAGAGATTGTCATCCAGCGAGTCGAGAACGCCTTGCAGTACGTCCCAGCCGAGCGCATCACGCTGAACCCCGACTGCGGATTCGCCCCCTCCAGCGCAAACCCAATGGACCTGGACGAATCCTATTTGAAGCTCACCGCCATGTGCCAAGCTGCACAAATCCTGAAAGACCGATTTTCTTAAGAATTCTGCCACTCGGGACGCTAGGTTATTTCTTCTGGAATCCCGGTAAAATGTCATTCTAGAGCGGCTTTCAATTTTTTGGCCGCGCAGATTTTGCACTCATTTATCGAACCGCAAGCTGACGGCTGAAAGCTGATAGCTGACAGCCCCCCGAAGAGGACCGCCATGAAACTTCTAACCAAGCCAAAAGTCTATCTCGTCTCCAAGCCCAGCGTGGACTGGGACCAGGTCGCCGCATTCCTAGCCGACGAGGATGTTCCCGGCATACCTGACAGCATCCGTGCGGGTGACGACGAATCCAGCGCCATAATCGAAATCTCAGCCCGCCTCTGCTACATGAGCTTCGGACGCGGACGTCGGGACATCGCCGACTTTATCAACAACCTGCTGTCCTCCAAGGATGGGAGCGTGTTTGAGCACGTGAACTACGGTTTCGTGTTCACTGGAGTCTCTCGAAGCTTGACCCACGAGTTGGTGCGACATCGCGCAGGGTTCGCGTTTAGCCAGAGATCTCAAAGATATGTGGACGAGAGCGAGGGCGCCTTCGTTATCCCGCCCGCATTAGTCAATGAGAACGGCAAGGCCGACGAGGCGAACAAGATTCTGGAAGAAGCCCTTCAATCGGCCTCTGAGAGCTACAACATGCTGGTCGAAAAACTGGAAGACATACTACCTAGAGACAATTTCGAGCTTAGGACAGACCGACGCAAGGCGATTCGCCAGGCCGCCCGCTCGGTGCTCCCCAACGCCACCGAGACCAAGATTTTCACGACCGCTAACGTTCGATCTTGGCGTCATTTCATCGAGATGCGAGGCGCTATCTACGCAGATTGGGAAATCCGATACCTGGCGCTTGAGGTTCTCGATCTGCTCCAAAAGGAAGCTCCCCTCTTGTTTGGAGACTTTGAAATTTCTGCCCTGCCCGACGGCACACGAATAGCCGTCCCCGAATACTCAAAGGTGTGATTCCAAAGCCCACAACGCGCAATTGACGCCTCCAAGCCTCACTGCTACACTCGCACAAATCCCGATGGAGGCAACGCCAGTTGCAATTTGGCATCTTCTACGAACACCAGATTCCCCGGCCCTGGGATGAACGCGACGAACACAAGTTGTTTCAGGACGCCATCGAACAGGTGGAGCTTGCCGACCGCCTAGGCATCGACTACGCCTGGGAGGTCGAACACCACTTCCTTGAGGAGTATTCTCACTCCTCGGCCCCGGAGGTGTTCCTTGCCGCGTGCAGTCAGCGGACCCAAAGGATTCGTTTGGGCCACGGCATCGTGCTGATGCCCCCCGCTTACAACCATCCGGCCCGAGTCGCCGAGCGCATCGCGACCCTCGACATCGTGAGCAACGGGCGCGTCGAGTGGGGAACCGGCGAGTCCAGTTCCCGCATCGAACTTGAGGGTTTTGGCGTTCACCCCGACCAAAAACGCGACATGTGGGAAGAAGCCGTCCGCGAGACCGCCCGCATGATGGACTCTAGCCCTTACCCCGGTTTCGAAGGCAAGTATTTTTCCATGCCCCATCGAAACATCGTTCCCAAGCCGGTCCAAAAACCGCACCCGCCCATCTGGGTCGCCTGTTCCAACCGTGAAACTATCAAGATGGCGGCGCGTATGGGCATCGGCGCCTTGACCTTCGCATTCGTCGACGCAGAGGAAGCGTCCCACTGGGTTGACGAGTATTACACCACGTTCAAGAACGAGTGCGAACCCATCGGTCGGGCCGTGAATCCCAACATCGCGATGGTCACCGGATTCATGTGCCACGAGGACTCAGACACCGCCGTCCAGCGAGGCCTTCAAGGCTTTCAGTTCTTTGGATACGGACTTCAGCACTACTACGGCACGGGAACCCATCTCCCCGGCGAATTCAACATCTGGGACGACTTTGTGAAGAACGGCCCCAAACAACAAGGGCCAACCGGATGTATCGGCAATCCAGAACAGGTGAGAAAAACCCTCGAAATTTACGAGTCCGCAGGCGTCGATCAAGTCGTGTTCATCCAGCAAGGCGGCAACAACAAACACGAGCATATCAAGGAATCCTTGGAACTGTTCTCCGAGACCGTCCTGCCTGAGTTCAAGGCGCGACACGATGCAAGCTCTCAACGTAAAACCGAGGAGTTGGCGCCCTACGTCGAAGCGGCGAATCAGCGCATCCCGCCCATTGAGCCGATCTCTCCTAATCCGCCTGTCGACTCCTATCCAGTCATGATGGAAAAATTGGGGATTCCTCAAGACCCAGCGCAACGGCGCTCAAGCATACTGGCGCTTCTGGGCGCGGAACCAGATCCTGGTGACGACGACTGACCACACCAACCCTCTGCGTCCCATTAATCTAGGGAGAACAAAATGCCGAGCAAGGAGTTACAGGCGGTGATCGACCTGTTGACCTCAAGACAGCAGGCCAGCAAACTGACGATTCAAGACGCCAGGGCAGGCAAGACGATATTCATGCGTAATATTGGCTGCGACACCCAAGTCGATGTGACCAGCGTTGACGCCAATGGCGTTCTCGCCGAGTGGGTTGCCGCGCCTAACGCCAACGACAATTGTGCGGTCTTATTCCTCCACGGCGGCGCCTACATCTTGGGGTCTATCGAATCCAATCGAGAATTGGCGGCCAGAATCTCAAAATCGACTCGCAGCCGGGTTCTCAACATCGAGTATCGACTTGCGCCTGAAAACCCGTTCCTTGCTGCCGTCGAGGACGCAACCGACGCCTACCGATGGGTGTTGGACCAGGGAATCGACCCGGCACAGATCGCCATTGCCGGAGCCTCGGCAGGCGGAGGTTTGACCGTGGCGGCGCTGGTGTCTTTCCGAGATTCAGGCAGCCCGATGCCCGCCTGTGCTGTGTGCATATCGCCGTGGGTTGATCTTGAGTGCATCGGAGAAACCATGACATCCAAAGCAAGCGTTGATCCGATGATTCAACGAGACGGTCTCGTCGGCATCGCGAACATATACCTCAACGGCCCCGACCCCCGAACTCCGCTGGCCGCACCGCTCCACGTCGACCTCACCGGACTGCCTCCCACCCTCGTCTTGGTAGGCACATGGGAAACCCTTCTCAGCGACTCAACCCGTCTGGTTGAAAAAGCCGAGTCAGCCGGCGTCGATGTGACACTGGAACAGTGGGACGAGATGATCCACGTCTGGCCGATATACGCCCCAGTCCTTCCGGAGGGCCAACAGGCTATCGACCGGATTGGCGAATTCGTCCGTCAACACCAAAACGTCGCGACTGCGGCAGACTAACCCCATAGAGAGCGATAGTACATGATTGACCAGAACCGCCCGGAACCCAAATTCGACTGGTTCATCCCCATAGACGGTGACGGGGCGCACATCGGCACCCTTCGAGCCGAGCGTCCGCCCACTTTCGAGTATCTGCGAAACGTCGTCGAGACCGCCGAGCGCAACGGCTTCTATTCCCTTCTGATACCAACAAGATTCGCCAACGGACTGTTTGAGGAAGGAGCGCCACTGGCAGAAACCTGGACCACCGTGACTGCCCTTGCAGCAGTCACCAGTCGGATTCGATTCTTGATAGCCGTGAGACCCGGCTTCGTATCCACTGGGCTGTGGGGCCAGATGGCGGCAAATCTCGACCAGATAAGCGGGGGCCGCATCGACATCAATGTCGTCCCAGGAGGCATCCAGGGGGACTTCGAGCGTTTCGGCGAGACCAGTGACCACGCCCACCGATACGAACGCGCCGAGGAATTTATCGCGGCGCTCAGGCTTCTATGGTCAACCACCGACCCTGTTGACTTCGAGGGCGATCACGTCCAACTGCGAGGCGCCTTCTGCTCTCCAGGTGTCGTGAATGGAGGCCCGAAATTCTACTTGGGCGGCGCGTCAGACCGCGCTCTCGGCCTTGCCGGCCGCCAGTCAGATATGTATCTGGCGTGGATACTCCCTCAAGATGAAATCTCCGCATTCTTCGACCGCGCAAGAGCGCAATTCGCCGCAGCTGGACGCGCGCCGGGTTTCGGACTCCGAACTCACATTATAACCCGACCGACCGAAGCCGAAGCGTGGGACGCCGCCGAAGACCTGTTATCTGAGGCCACCTCCGTCGTCAAGTATCAGCGGCAGGCCGTGTTCGCTGGAACGGCGATGGTTGGCCAACAGGGACAAGCCCGAATAATTGCCGACCATAGAGTGGGAAACCACCTCTGGAATGGCATATCCACCGTCCGCGTCAACTGCGGCACCGCCATCGTCGGCTCGCCGGAGCAGGTCGCCGAAGAGCTCCTCGGATACTGGAAACTGGGCGTAGACGAATTTATCCTCTCAGGATACCCACACGTCGAGGAATGCGACCGCGTGGCATCTGGTGTTCTGCCCATAATCAAATCCCTCATAGACGACGAGCGAGGCACATAACTTCATGGCGAACGCAGAGATAATATCCATCGGCTCAGAGCTGCTCCTCGGCCAGATTATGGACACCAACGCCTCATGGATGGCTCAACGCCTGACTGACCTGGGCGTCAATCTGTTCTACAAAACGGTCGTCGGGGACAACCCTGATCGAATGGCTGAGGTCATCGAACGCGCTCTGGAACGATCCGACATCGTGATAACCGGCGGCGGACTCGGCCCCACACAGGACGACATCACGAGGGAGATTGTCGCCCAGGTCACGAACCGCAAGCTGATCAAAGAGCCGGAGTTAGTTCTCCAATTGCAGGAACGCTTCCAAAAACGCGGCATGATAATGACGCCCAACAACGAGCGTCAGGCCTTCATTCCCGAAGGCTCGATCATCGTCAACAATCCCAACGGCACAGCCCCATCCTTCATAGTCGAAGACCCTCGCGCCGCGATATTCACGCTGCCCGGAGTCCCCTTCGAGATGAAATGGCTGTTCGACAACGAGGTTGCGCCATACCTCCGGCAAAAATTCAACCTCGCCGAGACGATCATCTACCGAGTCCTAAAGGTGGCCGAACTCGGAGAGAGCCGTGTCGATGACGCCATCGGGCATCTGATTGCGGAATCCCAAAATCCCACCGTAGGCGTCCTAGCCCATCCCGGCCAAGTGGACGTTAGAATCGCCGCCAAAGCCGCCGACATCGAGACCGCAAACTCGCTGATCGACCCTGTAGAAGTAGAGGTCCGCCGACTATTGGGACGCCATGTGTTTGCCACCGACGAGGAATCGATGGAAGACGCCATTGGCGATCTTCTCGCCGACCAGGGCAAAACCGTCTCGGTGTACGAAGACCTCACTGCCGGTCTGTTGGCCGGCAGGCTTCAGACATCCAATTCCGAATTTTTCGTAGAAGGCCTAATTAGCAACTCCGAGGCGACAACCAGACGACTTCTGCAATTCTCCAACAAATCATCAGACTTAAACTCTCTGAAAGGCGACGCCATAAAGCTCACACAAGAACTGGCATCGTGCGTCAGGTCAATGACAGGCTCAGACCTTGGGCTTGCTCTGCACGCCATCGAACACCCGGAGGAAGAAGCCGAGAACCTTGCCAGAGGCCGCACCTACATCTCAATCACCGACGGCGCCAGCTTCAAAAGCCGTAACTACAGCTACGGAGGCCGGGGATTGCCCGACCGGACACGAATGAGCTTCAATGCTATTGAGCTTCTCAGAGTCGCACTCATGGACGGCTTTTGATACGCAAATCGGCACGCTGATCAATAATTCTTGAAATCAATAGGCGGGAATCAGGTGTTCCAACCGGCTCCGCTAAGACCAAATCAAACAACCTGGCAACGTTGGCGACGGGCCGGAATGGTCGTCGCAATATTGCTGGTCGTCGTCACGGTGCTTTGGTTGGCGCGAGGAGCGTTGTTCCCCTTTGCGATTGCAATCATCCTCGCTGAGTTGCTCCACCCGTTAGTTGACCGTGTCGTAAGATTGCAACCGTGGCGTGAAAAGTACCCAGGATTCACCCGCATTGTGGCAATTCTCGCCATATACGTGATTGCGGCGACGGCTGTCATTGGCCTGGGATTCCTCATGATACCTCCTCTATTTCAAGAGTCTCAAGAATTTATTGAAACTGTTCCTGAGCTTTATGAGAGCGCCCGCGTGACGTTGGAGGATTGGGGCAAGGAATACACGGAACGCATACCCGAGGAACTGCGGGTTCAGATTGAGTTGAGCGTCGAGAGTGGCGGGGAAATTCTCGGTTCGGCCGCCCGTTCTATCATGGGCAAGACCTTGAACGGAGTTACTAATGCCGTCACCCTCGTCATCGGTTTGGCTATCGTGCCGTTCATGTTGTTCTACATTCTGAAAGACGGCCACGGCTCTCTGGACGGATTCTACTCGGCGTTATCCCCCGCGAACAGACGGCACGCGCACAATGTCGTTCAAATCATCCACAACGTAATCGGGGCGTACATACGAGCACAGCTTTTCAGCGCATTGATTGTCGGAGTCTCGGTATTTGTGGGCCTGTTCATTCTCGGCGTGAAGTTCGCCGCCGTGCTGGGTCTTATCGCCGGTCTTTTTGGCCTGATCCCCATAATCGGCGCGGTTCTCGGCGCCGTCCCCGGTTTGTTGGTGACTCTCGCGACGTCCCGCGAGGATATGATTTGGGTCATCGTGCTGTACGTCGTGGTGCAGTTCGTCGAGAGCAACATAATCTCTCCCAGAATCCAATCGAAAGCCGTCAATATCCACCCTGCACTAATCTTGGTCGTCCTGGTAATCGCCAGCGAGACCTCAGGCCTGTGGGGCGTGGTTGTAGGTGTTCCGTTGACCGCGGCGGCCCGGGACGTGTTCAAATATTTCTACGGCGAATGGACTCGCCAGCAATTCGGAGAAACTCGTCTGCCAACCCCAACCGGAGAAATATCAGCGCAATCAGACCAGCCCACAGCTCCCAGACCACCAACAGAATCTTCTCTTGATATGGAGGACTAATAATGCGATTGATTAGATACCAATACGGCGGCGCCACGAGCTACGGAATCGTTGAAGGCGATCAGGTAGAGGGCGTCAGCGGGAATCCTTTCGACGGTCACCGCGCGACTGGCAACCGGCTTCCCCTGAGCGCCGTCAAAATCGGAGTGCCTTTCGTGCCTCGGACATTCTACGCCGCCGGAATCAACTACGAAGAGCATGTCCGGGAAGCCGCCGCCCTATTGGGCAACGAGCCAAACCTGCCCACAAGAGCCGACGTCGGGTACCGAGCCAACAACGCCCTCATAGCCCACGGCGAGCCGATAATCATTCCAGCCGACGCCACTGAACGAGTCCAGTACGAAGGCGAATTAGTGGTAGTCATCGGCAAACAGGCAAAGCATCTCTCCGAGGACGCGGCGTTCTCCTGCATTCTCGGATACACCATCGGCAACGATGTGAGCGAACGCACTTGGCAGGCAAACGACCGCACCCTCTGGCGGGCCAAGAACACCGACACCTTCAAGCCTATGGGGCCGTGGATAGAGACCGAAGCCAACCCCGAGGACATGCAAACCACCGTCAGGCTAAACGGCGAGGTGGTATCGCAATTCGCCACCAACAGCATGATATTCGGCATTGCCCACTACATCGCCGAAATGACGAAGTACCTCACTCTCTACCCCGGAGACATGATCTGGATGGGCACCGACGGAGCCACACAGAACATGAAGGCCGGAGACACCGTTGACGTCGAAATCACCGGCATCGGAACGCTCAGCAACCCTTTGATTGGCGAGGAGTAGTTAATTAATGGCAACAATCAATTCAGTTCTTGGCCCCCTGGACACCGCGGACATCGGATACACCCTGTCCCACGAACACGTCCTGGTGACATCTGCGGGAATCCAGTACGTCTATCCCGAATTTATCGACCGTGAGGGAACAATCGCGCGGGCCGTCGCCGATCTGAAGACCGCATACTCTGAGGGTCTCCGCACCATCGTTGACGTTACGACCATCGACCTGGGTCGCGACATCCGAATGCTGGAACAGGTGTCCAGAGAATCCGGCATCAACATCATTTGCGCCACCGGGACATGGCGGGACATCCCTCGCGTGTTCTGGTCGGCATCGCCGGACATGGTGGCTCCGTTATACATCAGGGAAATCGAAGAGGGCATCGAAGGCACAGGCATCAAAGCCGCCATCATCAAGGTCGCAAACGACGTGGGCGGCGTCACTCCGGAAGGCGAGATCATTCTGCGAGCGGCTGCCCGCGCTCAGAAGGCCACCGGAGTCCCAATCTCCACTCACACCTGGGCGCCAGAGAGAGTCGGCGAACAGCAGGTGCGAATTTTCGAGGACGAGGGCGTGGACCTCAACAGAGTCTACGTCGGCCACAGCAACGACACCACCGACACCGAATACCTGATTGGCCTGTTGGAAAAAGGCGTCTGGATTGGCCTCGACCGCTACCCAGGCCGACAGACTGAACACACACCCGACTGGATAGGCCGCACCGAGACTGCCAAGAAACTCATCGACGCCGGATACGGACACCGCATCATGCTCGGCCACGACTGGTCGGTGACCCTCAGTATCGCCAGCAAGGAGATGCAAGAGCAACGGCTGAAGTACAACCCGGACAGCTACCTGTTCATCACGCGCAACGTGGTTCCCAAGCTTAAGGAACTCGGCGCAACCGAAGAGGACATACAAAACATATTTGTGAACAACCCACGCAATTTCTTTGAAGCATCATAGGGGTTAGGAATCAGGTTTTCAGGTGTCAGGTAAGACATCAGGATTCCTCGCAAAAAAATAGGGCCCCGCCCGAAGGCAAGACCCTATAAAGGTGAGAGGTCCCCTCAGGGAACACCTACCCGAGGGGCCTCCTCATACTACTATCCAACGCGCAGCCTCCTTTCTTGAGACACTTCCAAAAGCTGTCAACCCCCACCGCACTCGTCTCATAAGCTATTATAAATCAACTACCCTCAGTTGAAAACCTGCTAACCCGAAATATGGCGGGAAAATTCGGAGATTCTCCCACATGATAGGCAGCGTTAACGGCGTAATAATCTGGACTCAGAACCTCGACCGCCTCACAAAGTTCTACACAGAAACGATGGGTCTGACACCTCATTCTGTCCGCCCACATTTCGTCAATTTCGAGTGGGGCGAGATGAGATTCAGCATCGGCTCGCACACCGAGATCAAGGGCCAGGCCGCCGATCCGTACCGAATAATGATCAACTTCGATGTGATAGACATCCAAACCACTCATCAGACGCTGAGGGAACAAGGCGTGGAGTTCACCCGACCGCCGGAACAGGAGCATTGGGGCGGTTGGGTGGCAACCTTGCTGGACCCCGACGGCAACATGCTTCAGCTTCTCCA
>Ga0066860_10000190_pt1 | contig 25686 bp, 11 predicted proteins | sample ETN07SmetaG_FD_65601 | JGI IMG/M metagenome (GOLD analysis project Ga0066860, IMG submission 65601) | Marine microbial and viral communities from oxygen minimum zone, Eastern Pacific Ocean - ETNP2014F14-07SV275 | ecosystem: Environmental > Aquatic > Marine > Oceanic ... | reverse complement strand
ACGCAGATTGGTCCGAGGCGATCTTCTCGATCTCGGCGAAAGTGATGTTGTCTGGGGCGCGTTTTACGGGTCTATGAGGCATGGCCGAGTAATCTTGGCCACACCCTCGAATCCTGAAGCACCAAACACAACATTTAGATGGTGATGTGTCAGGGGGATAATACCGGTATTGATTATTGGCCCCGCACGAATCGAGATTAATGAAGCAGGGCTATCCTATCGTGGGCGATTTCGAAAGCGGATGTTCGAATGGCGAGAAATCCAAAAATTTGATATTACAACAAGCGCGTCCAAACCGGGACTTATGAGTGCCTTGAGGAAGAGAATTCATATTCAAACCTGCCTTGTGTGGCTAAGCTCACATCAAACATACCACATTTTTATGGATCTTTCCCCCTCCAAGCGCGCCATTCTTCAGTCAATCCTTGAGAGTAAGGGCGTTGAGGTGTATCGCCCCTCTTCAATGCTTTCTGCCTATGTTGAAATCTTTTTCGAGATCTCCTTGGTTGGAGTTTTGTTATACTATACGATTTCAGCCTAACCTCATTCCAAGCAGAGGCTCTATTTTATTTGCGCCAATGTCCCCATAATTTCCAAGTCGGACACATCTTATTTAAAGAGAAAAAGTACACAAAGGGCTAAATGCCTTCAACAAACACTCTAAGATCAGCGAAAGATTAATCTCTTCAATGATCTCTGAGCCGAAAGGAATATCGTGAACCAAGACCTCCGCATCTGTCAAAGTATCGCCACCGATATCAACGCCAAGCCAGCACAAGTCAGTGCTGCCATTGCCCTTCTTGACGAGGGATCAACTGTGCCGTTCATCGCGCGCTATCGCAAAGAGGCCACTGGCGGACTTGACGACACTCAGTTGCGCACCTTGGCGGACCGCCTCATCTATCTTCGTGATCTTGAAAACAGGCGCGAGGTCATCCTTAAAAACATCAAAGCTCAAGACAAACTTACAAATGATCTGCAGCGATCCATCACAGCCGCAGCAACTAAAGCTGAGCTCGAAGACATTTACCTGCCCTTCAAGCCCAAGCGCCGTACCAAAGCCATGATCGCAAAAGAAAAGGGTCTTGAGCCGCTGCGCGATGCCATTTTGAACAATCGAGGCGCCGACCCGAAGAAACTTGCCGAAGCCTTTGTCACCAATGACGTTCCAGATATCACTGAGGCGCTGAACGGTGCGCGAGACATTCTGACTGAAGAACTCTCAGAAAAAGCTGATCTCTTAGGAGATCTTCGCGGCTTCCTTAAGAAGGAAGCCCTCGTCTCGGCCAAAGTGGTGAAAGGCAAGGAGGAGACCGGCGCCAAATTCGCTGACTACTTTGACCGTCAGGAGAAGTGGTCGGTGATGCCAGGACACCGAGCCCTTGCAATGATGCGCGCCGTTACCGAGGGCGTCATCAAGTTCGACATCGGACCTGATGCTGAGACAGGAAAGTCTCGGTGTGAGAGCATGGTTGCTGCACGACTAAAGCCATCCTCTACCGGGCCCGGTGATAAGTGGCTCAAAGATGTAGCCAATCACGCATGGAAGGCAAAGCTGTCAAATACACTGGCATCTGACCTGCTTGCCGATTTGCGCTCCCGCGCTCAAGATGAAGCAATCTCGGTCTTTGCGCGCAACCTCAAAGACCTTTTGCTGGCCGCACCGGCAGGTGCAAAGTCAACACTGGGGCTCGATCCTGGCATCAGAACAGGCGTGAAGGCGGCCGTCATTGATGCCACAGGAAAGGTTGTGGCGACAGACACCCTGTACCCCTTTCAGCCCCGCAAAGACCTTCAAGGGGCTCAGGCGCGCATCATCGCTCTGATCAAGAAATACAACATTGAACTCATAGCCATTGGTAACGGCACAGCATCTCGCGAGACAGAAAAGCTTGTTGCTGACACGCTAAAACTCCTGCCGTCCGGGGTTACCAAACCCATGAAGGTTGTTGTGAGTGAAGCAGGTGCATCCGTTTATTCCGCGTCCGAGATGGCGGCGCGCGAGTTTCCTAATCTGGACGTCTCTTTGCGCGGCGCCGTATCCATTGCGCGACGTCTGCAAGATCCTCTTGCAGAGCTTGTGAAAATCGAGCCAAAGAGCATCGGCGTTGGCCAATACCAGCACGATGTGGATCAGCGCCTACTCGCAAAATCTCTCGAGGCCGTCGTAGAAGACGCAGTTAACGCCGTTGGCGTTGACCTAAACACTGCTTCTGCACCACTGCTCTCGCATGTGGCAGGACTCTCTCCGGCCATCGCTGAAGCCATTGTCGAATACCGTGACCAGAAGGGCGCTTTCAAATCCCGCAAAGATCTTCTTAAAGTTAAGAGACTTGGACCGAAAGCCTTTGAGCAATGCGCAGGATTTTTGCGGATCTCCAATGGTAAGGAGCCTCTGGATGCCTCTGCCGTGCATCCAGAAGCCTATGATGTGGCACGCCGCATCATCGCCGCTTGCGGGCGCGACTTGAGGGCCATTCAGGCTGGTCCCACTCCTCTCAAAAGCCTACAAGCCGAAACCTTCGTTGACGATAAATTCGGCCTTCCCACAGTAAGCGACATTCTTGCAGAGATCGAAAAACCTGGTCGCGATCCTCGCCCCAGCTTTAAGACAGCAACATTCAAGGAAGGCGTCAGTGAAATTTCAGACCTACGGGCTGGTATGCGCCTTGAGGGAACTATCACAAACGTCGCGGCTTTTGGTGCTTTTGTGGATGTGGGCGTTCATCAGGACGGTCTGGTTCATGTTAGCCAACTTGCAGACAAGTTCGTCAAAGATCCACACGAGATCGTCAAAGCGGGAGATGTGGTCCACGTGACTGTGGTAGATGTTGATATTGATCGCAAAAGGATCGGCCTCACTATGAAGACCGAGAAAGAAGCTCCTACACCAAGCGGAAACCATCAAGGTCGGCAACAGACGAAAAAGTCGTCCGCAATATCCGCTCGCGGTCTTAAACAGACCAGCAATAAAGTGTCCAAAAAACCAACTCAGTCCAGCACCAGCGCTCTGGGTTCGGCGCTGATGGACGCATTTAAAAAGCAATAAGAGACATCAGCCGGCCTGTTTTTTCGGATTATCACATCCAGCCCATGCATGACCGATGTGATCAGTGCATTCCACTGACCTCATTATCCCTTAAGTGTTTCCACATTAAATTTTCCCGAACCAGGGGTTCACAACGATCTCAAGAAGGCATCCAGGCACCCCTTGAAGCAAGAATTCTCACAGAAGACTTAAAAGGCTGTCCTGTTTTGCCTCAATGCGAGGCGCATAACGTTGCACAAGATTGTAGTTGGTCCCGCTGAAGGAATTCGACATGACATCAAAATTCTTCATGACAGACCAATCCTTATGACTTCCGATCACAAAGAGCTTGGTTTTCGCACGCGAAACAGCAACATTGAGCATATTAGGATTCATTGCCGCCCATTCACGACTGCGCAGCCCGTTTTGCCCAGGCGCTGATCCCAAAACCAAAAACACAATATCCGCCTCACGGCCTTGAAACTTGTGGATCGTTCCAGCCTCTATGTCAAAGTACGCCTTTCCAAAGACATTGCGGATGACCTTTCGCGCAGACGATTGCACGCGCGCAAACGGGGTAACAACCATTGCTGTGGCCGTTTTTCCAGGCCCGAGAACGCCCGCATCTCTAAAGCGTGTTAAAACATCTTCAAGACATTCCATCTCCGCCTTAACCACATGTCCTCGGCCGGAAGAGGCGCGCACATCAAACCACTGACTGTAGCGGAATGGGAATTGCATCTTTTGGGCCGCCGCTTTCAAATCCCCACTGGAAACCATCTGCCCATCATAGGATATTTTATTGATGATATCGAACATTGGCTGTGCGCATCTTCGATGCACACGCAAAGGAATGCCTGACCAGCGCCGCGAAGCAGGCCTGATCGGATCAGGCAAGTAGCCCCCGATTTTCATTTTCGCATCTGAGATAGACTGCACAGACTGAATAGATGGGCACAGGTCCAACGACACCTTCTGGCGCTCACGAAGCGCATTTATGACAGCCATCGGTACCGTAAAGATTGGTTGAAGTTGAGCGGGGTCTCCAACAACCACAGCCTTTTTGGCTCGGTAGAGCGCCGGAACAGCTGATTGAGGTGTGGCTTGCCCAGCCTCATCAATCATCAGGCACCCAATCCAGCCCTCAAGTCGAGGAAAACGACGCATCGAGGCAAATGTTGTACTCACAACCGGTGAGATTAGGAAGAAAGTGCGCCACAGCTGCACCTGACGCTCCAAACTTGCTTCTCTATCGCCTGTCAGTACAGCCTCAAACTCTTCCAAAAACTGATTAAGCCCATCCGCCTTCGTTCTGAGAATAAGTTCATGCACCTTGAGGGCCTGAAGAAATATCTGCGCCCTTAACTCCTCAAGATCTGGATCGCTCCACACTGAGGTTGCATGCCGATATCCTTCATCGGAAAGCTTTAAAACTTCCTCAACAGTGAGGAAGCTGCTCGCATCCTCACCCACTGATCGCCGCCGCATGATCTCACGAAAAGCCTCGATACTGGCTTGAAACTGGGAGGTGGCTATTTTCCATTCCCCCTTTTTGAGCTTACCTCGTGCCTCAAGCGCCCCAATAAGACCAACACGATGATCTTTTTTGTTCGGGCCTCGCGCGCCGTTGCGCAGAGCGGACATTGTCTTGGATATGTTGCTCTTCTTCCCCATCGCAAGAGCTATCAAGCCCCAGGACTCAGAAGGGCGCTCAAAAGCTATCGCCACGGCTTCAGCTGCCTCAGGTAGATATGCAGCGTCCTCAAATGTGCTTGTATCAATCTCAATCGACTTGGGTATCTCAAGTGTTACATTTTCAACGGCTCTGTTCCCGTTCGAAGCGATGACGATTTCAGTCCCGTCTACAAGGCCGTCCTTTGCGATGGCGATACCTTTCTTGACGCTGAAGGCGTCTCCAGGTCGCTTGAGTGCCGACAAGCGCAAAGCCCGGGTAACAACCTTGTTTGCAATCACATCCCTTAAGAGGGTTGTTTTGCCTGTTCCGGGTGGGCCGTTCACCGCCGTTATGGGCGTTGCATTATCAAGAGCGTCATGAACGCCGATTTGCTGCGCAAGGCTCAAAGAGTGCTTCGGGTTGGATGGCCAACGCGCTTGAGCAAAACTGCCTGCGTCCATCCTTTTGGTGATCTCAGCATCGGCCTTCATGACCTCCACTCTTTTATTTACCTCCGAGCCCGGTGAAAGGAAGGTGCCAAGAACAGATCCTTTTTCCAAATTACCTGGCACATTCGAGAGTATCCGATCGATCTCTTCAAAATAGAATGATTTGAAGTTTTCTGCCGCAGGTGGTCTGGGAAACAGACGACCCTCGCGCCATTTGCGTCCCGTTTCGGTCACGAGCAGCGGAAGGCTTCCTGGCATATCAATCATATCTGCCAGACGCCTAATGATTGCGCGCAGCCGAAAGATATCAACCGAGCGAGAGGCAATTTTGATATCCTGCATCTCAAGATGGACACGAAGTTCCTCGAGACGCGCATATTCCTTCACATCTCCAGACTCGATAGCATTCTTTTCGCTCTCCATCAGGTGATCGCGCTGCATATTCCATACTGTTAAGCTCTTATGTCGATGATCAAAATCATCGCCCAGATAAGCCTCAGAACGACGCTCGAAATCATCTATCTCTGTTTGGACGCCACTCATATCTTCACCCGATGCCAAACGAGCACAGGCGAACACAAAAGGAGCAACGCGAACAGTTCCCGCCACGAGGCGACCCGCCCAATCAACGGTCATGGTTGCTAATGCACCGCGGTTGCCGCCGACCTTTTCCTCCAGAAAATCTTCAACGCCGGCTCTGCCGCATATTGATCGGGCAACAGCATTGATAAGGTCGGCTTGCTTTGGGCACCCCAAAAATAATCGGTAGTAGGGCACGTCCATACCAACAACATCATTTTGATGTCTTATCGGTAGATTTTCAGCATCAAAATCAACCTCACGCGTCCATTGCCAGCGGCTGTCTTTCGGAAAACCTGCTGAGGGTATCTCCAAAAGCTCAAGATCACGATAGAATGAGATGATATCACTGTCCGACATCCATTGGAAATAAGGACAGATTTTACTGGAAAAAATTCAATTCGAAACAACATCCAACATCATTTCAATACCTGGTCGCGCAGATTTCTGCACCTTAGCAACCAACGCCAGAACAGGTTTTTAAAACCCTAAAACTACAAGTATTTCCTTTGCATTAGGCACACATGGCCAATATCTGCAATAAGAGGTCAAGGAGCGCGCATTATGGACAATATGGATTCAGAAAATACGAGCGATATGGACGTCGATCAAAAGCGCAAAGCCATCGACGACGTTGTCAGAGCGCGCGTACAACACCTGCGCGCACGCCTCCTTGATAGCTCGCGGCGCAACCCTCTGATCCAAGTCCCTTTCCGAAAGAACTCTTCAAGTCTTATTCGCGTGGTCGACGAGCTGCCTGATGTTCTTGCCGAGCGTCTCGCAAATCAAAAGTCGATGCGGCTCGTTTCACTGCCTCCCATCGACGAGCCTCTCCCTGATGAGCAAACCGACGCATTTCTTGATGCTTTCGAGATCGCTCGCACAACAGACGAAGAGTATCTGGCCGCATCAGCTGATCTCGATCCAACAGATACTGAATATGCACAAAAAGAAGTAGACCTTGAACGCGCACTCAAAGACCGAGTTCGCAATGAGCTCGGACTTCCAGAAAGACAGACAGAAGAAAACCCGTCTCTTGCCGCGCATGCCCGAAACCACGGCATCTCCCCTGAATACATTCTGCCTGACCCATTGAGTGTGCACGACGATGGACGCCATGAGGATGCAGACATTCAAACCCTGCTCTTGCCGGATCGGCTTGAGCGGGTCGGTCGCTCACTACATGACCGCGGACACGCCTTTGAGCGAGAGACAGGCGTCAACGTTCTTCATGCGGCTTTCGGTGTGTTGGAATGGAAAGAACCGGGGTCTTCGCGAGATCCGGCGCGCTCACCTCTTCTATTGCTTGAGGTGCGCATCAGCAGGAAGAAAGCACCAGCAGGTGCTGAGTATCACGTATGCGGTGAGAATGAACTCGCCCTGAATACAACTCTTGCTCAATCCTTCAGTGCACAGTTTGGCCTTAACCTCCCTCTATATGAAGGAGGCTCTATTGAGGACTACTTCCAGAAGGTAGCGGATCTCTCTCCTCCTGGATGGGGGTGGAACCTGCGACGTGAAGCCCTTATTGGTGTGTTCCCCTCTTCACGTATCGCCATGCACAGAGATCTCGACCCGGATACTCCAGGCATAACCGATAATCCTGTCATTGAAGCAATGCTTGCGACCACAGGAGGTGATGCTGCCAGTTACGCAGAAGTCTATGATACAGACGACCCCGAGGTTGAGCGTGCAGTGCCCCATCTCATTATGGATGCGGATGCTTCGCAGTTCTCTTCCCTTGTCGACGTTGCCAATGGACAAAACGTCGCGATCGAAGGCCCTCCTGGCTCAGGAAAGAGTCAGACCATCGTTAACCTGATTGCCTCTGCTATCGCTGGCGGAAAGAAGGTCCTTTTCGTGGCTGAGAAGCTGACAGCACTCGACGTGGTCCGAAACCGACTGGATGCCGCCGGCCTTGGCGAATTTGTCCTGCCTCTACAGGCGGGCAGGGGATCTCGAGATGCTGTTTTTCAAAGTCTTGAGGATCGCATCAATATGGAGCGACCCGTGCATGGGTCAGCCAAGGCGCACAAAGAGCGTCAATACGCCCTCATCAACCGGCGCAGTAAAATGCAATCCTACCTGGATATGCTCGGGACGACCGTTGGGCAGACCGAGATGACTGTCCATAAGGTTTTTGGTAGGGCGATCGCGACAGCCCAGCACCTTGATGATCTGCCGCGCGATATTCGCAAACTGAGGCTGCCGCTGGCTGATCGCCTCACACCTGAGGCACTCGCCACGCTGGAGGGTGATATTCGAATGGTTGTCGAGCGCCTGAATAGCGCAGACGACATCGCGACACTTTGGCAAGAGGCGCAACAAGCCCCCATCCGGAACGATGAAGCGGAAAACATCGCCCTCGACCTTACCACTCTTGCGCGAGGTATTCTGGCGCTGCGTAGTGAGATCAGAGACAGCCCGCTGCGCGATCTTCTGCCTGAAGATATCCTTGAAGCAGATGAGGCAGCCATCACATCCGCATTGAACGCTATCGCAGGAAACACAGACTCTGACGCGGATCTGGTGGCCCTGTTTCTTGATCAGGAACTTCGATCTGCTGCGCACGACTACTGCAATGCACGAGACGAAGAGGCCGTTTGCGAAAGGACACTGAAGGACATCCTCACAGATCCTCATGCCCAGGATGCCGAAGAGAAAATCAATACTGCCGCCGAACTCGCGGCGCGATCAGATTATAAAATAGATCCGGCAGCTCTGGCTGCCCGTGTAAGTGGGCTTGAAGCACAAGAGCGTCGCCTTCTTGAGCAACGAGATCTGACCAAGGCACTTCCAGCACGTTGGGCTGAGACTGCCTCCCAGGACGGCATCACCCTTTCTGAGTTGCGCCTTGATGCTGAGATGCTACTCAGAGCGCCGCAAACGGTACTCGATCGACGCTTGCCGGATGATGGACGCAGTATCCCTACCATCGCGCGCGAAGCAGCAAACACATATCGTCAATTAACCGGTGATCTTGAAACTCTGCGGCGCAAGCTGCCGGGGGCCGGTAAGCATGACGTAAGCACCTTGGAGCAAACAGCATCGACCATTGAGAGCGCGGGGTTCTTCCGATTTCTGTCCGGTAGCTACAAGTCAGCCTGCGCGTTTCTTCGCGACGATATTGGCGCCAACCTTGGTGGCGACCGTGAAGCCGCAGCTCTTGCTTTGCGCGATTATGCCAAATGGGCAGAGCGTAGAGATAGCTTCACCAATGACAGCAGAATGACTGCCGCTTTGGGGCAAGCCTTCAAGGGCATGGACAGTGATCCCTGCCTTCTGCATGATCTGGCGTCCTTTCATGAAACAACCAACCGCATCAGTCGCGGCGATGAGCGTCTGCGCTATGTCCTTGAGACAGGTGACCTGACGCCTCTGCGCACCTTTGCACAAGACAAGGATATGCCAAGTGAGACACTGCATGCCTTGGAGGAGCGTATTGCGCGCCTGGATCATGAGTTGAAAGATGCTCGGAGCGATCTTGAGCTTGGACGCTCTCTCTGTCTGTCTTTCTTGCGCCGAGAGGTGGTCGAGGCAGAGCTGATCCTTGAGGCTCAACAAGCTCAACGCAATCTTCAAGAGGCCAAAAGAGCATCCGCCTCATCAAAGGCGCACGACCTTTTGAGTGAGCGAACTGACATGACAGGCATTCGCACCGCCATTTTGATCGCAGATCGTGTCGAGAAGCTGCCACACCCCGGCAAAGGAATTGATCTGCTTCGCGAGGGCGAACCTCAAGGTATCCTTTCACGCGCAGAGAACTTTTTCAAGAAACTCAACGCTCTCACGTCCGAGGCAGATGCCGTCGTTGCCGAGATCGACCTGCCTTGCCCAGAAGGCGCGCTGCGCACGCTCTCCAAGCGCTTGGGTGATATTCAAAGTGCCGCAAAGCATCCTGAAGGACTCGTGGAGCGGGCGCGCTTACTGCGGGCCATTACAGCCATGGAAGAATGTGGCCTGTCGGATCTGGCAGCTTGGATTCAAACGCCTGAGGGCGCCGCGCATCGAGAGGCTCTGCCTGACATCTTTGCAGCTATCTTTGCGCGCAGTCTTACCGATCATGTTGAAACCATTCACGGACGCGAACTCGACGCCCAAGATGGCGCCGATCTCGATCGCCTACGGGGAGATATCGCAAAAATAGACCGCGAACTCACATCTCTTTCCCGCCGTGCAATTCAAGAAGATCTGCTCCTCAACTCACGTCCGCCCAAGGGCAATGGAACCCGGCCCGTAAAGAACTTCACCGAGATGAGCCTCATCTCCCACGAACTAAATAAAGTTCGTAATCGGGTTGGCGTGCGCGAACTCACCAACAGGGCAGGGGGCGCCTTGATCGACCTCAAGCCTTGCTGGATGATGTCTCCTTTGGCGGTTGCGCAATACCTCTCAAGCGATTTCGTCTTTGATCTTGTCGTTATCGACGAGGCATCACAGATGACACCCGAGAATGCGCTGGGCGCCATCAAACGTGCGCGTCAAGTTGTGGTCGTTGGTGACACCAAACAGCTGCCGCCTACCAACTTCTTTTCCAAGATTATCGACGACAGCGATGAAGACGAGGATGCGCGCACCGACAGCGAAAGCATTCTCGATATGGCCAATGCCACCTTCACCCCTGTGCGACAACTCCGCTGGCACTACCGGTCGCGCCACCCCAATCTCATCGCGATCTCCAACAAGATGATCTACGACGAGAAGCTCACCATTTTTCCGGCAGCCCGAGATGGCGATCCGTCCCTTGGGGTCGAGCTTGTTGAGGTTGAGGGGGAGTATCGCAAAGGGCGCAATATTCCAGAGGCGCGGCAGATCGTTGCTGGCGCCATCGCTCATATGCGCGATCACCCCGAGAGGTCTCTTGGTCTGGCCACAATGAACAAAGATCAGACAGAACTCATTCTATCTGAGTTTGAGCGCGAACGCAGCCGGCATCCGCATGTTGAAGCCTATATCGAGCGCTGGGCAGAGAAAGACGACGGCCTTGAGGAGTTTTTCGTCAAGAACCTTGAGACCATCCAGGGCGATGAGCGGGACGTTATCATGATCTCGACTCTCTATGGGCCCGATGCGCAAACCGGAAAGGTCTATCAGCGATTTGGCCCGGTGAACTCAGTTCACGGACACCGACGCCTGAACGTCTTGTTCAGCCGCGCAAAGGAAAAGATCGTCACCTATAGCTCGATGAAGCCCGCAGATATTCAAGCCGAAGGCAAAGCTTACGGCGTCGCAATGCTGCGCGCCTGGCTCGAGTTCTCCCGCACAGGGCAGATCAACGAGATCCAATCTCAACAAGCCCAAACCGACAGTCCTTTCGAGGACTTTGTAATCACTCAGATTGAAGCCGCAGGATTTGAGGCTGTGCCACAGGTCGGCGCATCCGGATATCGCATCGATATTGGCGTACGCCACCCTGATTGGCCCTACGGGTTTATTCTTGCCGTTGAATGCGATGGCGCGCCTTATCACAGCTCGCGCTCAAGCCGAGATCGGGATCGGTTGCGCCAACAGGTCCTCGAAGGCCTTGGCTGGCACTTCCATCGCATCTGGTCGACGGACTGGTTCCGTGACCCGCGTACACAGATCGCGCGCCTCAGAAAAGCTCTTGAGGAAGCACTACAGCGGGCCAAGCGAGAAGAAACTGAAAGGCAAGAGGCCCGAGCCCGGGCAGCCGAGCGCGCCCAACAGGAAGCCGAGGCTGCCGTAAGGCGGGCCGAAGAAGAAGCAGAGGCCGCCGCCAAAGTCGCCGAGGAAAAAGCAAAGCGCTTGCCAGATGAAAATCCCAATCAAGGGACTTTATTTGAGATAGCTCAAAGCTCATCTTCAAATCAGGCACAGTCCCGTCAGGAGTGATAGGCTTTAATCTCCAAGCTTGGCGAACTCTCACAAGCTTGGAGATTCATAGCGATCCGCATATTTAGACCGACATTGTACTCGGTTCTCTTTGATATTCCTCGAATTTCCTCTGTTTTTGTTTTTTTAGCCCAATCTGCGCCACTAATTGCTCAGAAGGGTTCGAGTAACCGGGCCTCTAACTGACAAAAATGAGGTCGAATATATGTTTGATATCGTCGGCGTGGTTGCGGATGCTTTCCGACTCGCTTTCCGAAATTTCTTTAAAATCGCAGGCTACTTGTTTGCTGCAGCCTTCCTTATAGGACTAACCGTTTTAGGGCTGGCGGGCACCGTTGATCCGATGGGCATGATGCTGGCGATGCAAGGTATCGGACTACTTCCGATTATCTTCGTTTATGTTGTGATGTTCTGTGCACAGATGGCCTGCCTCTCGGTTGTTGCTGAAGACGCCACAGGCAATCCTGTTGGGTTTGGTGAAGGCCTGACCAGAGGCATTGCGGCCAGTCCAATGGCATTTATTGTCTCTCTCATCATGGGTATTGTTTTCAGTATTGTTGTCTTTATTCCAATGATGGCCACAGGCGGCCTTGCTATGAGCGCAGGAGACATCAACTCGTTCAGTGGAATTACTATTATCGGACTGGTTGTCAGCATGATCTTGGCGACCACACTCGCGTGCATTTTCGCACCTCTACTGTCTGTCTTGGTCGTTGAACGTGCCGGCTTCGTCTCAATCAAGAGAGCAATGGATCTGACATCTGGCCACCGCATTCGGATTTTTCTGTCTTTGGTTATTTTCGTCTTCGCCCTCATCGTTGTGACTGTTGCTTGGCAGTTTTTCATCTCCATCATCGGTGCGATGATCATGTCTGGCGGATCCGCTGGTGCCATGATCGGCGTAGCTATCTTTCTTGGCATTCTTTCCTTCTGCTTTGGAATCTTTACGTCCTCTGTGGGTCTTGGCTTGAACGGCGCCATTTACGCGCAACTGGTCGAAATCGAAGATTAATCGACGCCTGAAAATGGAAAGCCGCGACGCAGTCACTTGCATCGCGGCTTTTTCAATTGCCTTCCGCAGCACCCCTCAGGGAAGCAGTTGTTCTTTCAAGTTCTGACAAAAGCCTCGCATGAAAACATTCTCTTCAGGTTCCGCCTCTATCTCATAAAGCCTTTGCTTTGTGTCTTTAATCTCTTCTTCGCTGATATCCTGACCCGTCTGCTGAGCCACCTTTTCAAACCGAGAAAATGCCAACTCGAACAGTTCATGTTCGCCATACGCCGCGCGACAGTTGGCCGCCAAAGCCATCTGCATCGCCGAGGCCTCAAAATCTTCCTGGGTTTCGGACGCCGCTGAAGTGGCACCAATCATCAAAACAGTTGCGTACTGGATTATACGACGCATTAGCTACCTACCTTAAAAACTTCGCCATTTGAATAGACCAGACCTTTGGTGCAAGCGGTCACCACAACATCCTCATTACTGACTTCAAGAAGACGATCATTTGTGTAGAGACCTGACTGGCGCGTAACGGCTCCGGCTTCAATCTTGAGATCTGGCTCTATGGCGATCCTCAAAATATCACGACCCAACACATCTTGAAAAATGATCCCGCCCTCAATCATTCGAACCCCTCGATCACCGGTATTGCGCAGATCGACTTTAAGGTCGATGCCTGTGGAATAACCCAGATCAGTTTCGGAAACCTCATAGCCTTCAACCGTAAAAATATCATCCTGACCTTGCCGGCAAGCTTCTTGAGACATCACGGAAGTTGACCATAACAGAAGGGGCAGGGCGCATAAAAACTTAGCTGTCATCGCAGAACCTTTGAGAAATAATTATCTAATAAACCCTGCCTCATTTTGCCACATTAGGCAATGGGGCCGTTTCATCAGAAAGAGCAATCCCGCAGGAACAAAGCCTATCCTCAGCATCTGAAAATCACGCACGCTTGAAGTAATTCTCCATGCATTGGAGAAGTTCTCATCGTGCGTACTGCCCGACGAAAAGAATAAGCCAAGGCTGATTACTTGCTCGGAAAACGCACGCGAAATGCACTGACCGCAACAGCTATTGCCGGACTGGGGACCGCCTCTCTGTGGACCGGCATCGAAATGCACGCCAAGGACGCAACCAGCGGACTAAAGACCTCCATGCAAACTATGGTAGATTTGTCTACAGGTTACCAGATGGGGACTGTCGAAGGTCTGTACGGGCAACATCCTGCAACAGCGTTTAACGGCCCTGCTGCTGAAATTCGGGAGAACTTTCTCGAAACAGTGGACCAGGTTCGGTCCCGCGGTGATGCCGATGTTATCCAAACCCTTGATGCCTGGAATAGACTCTCCACCGAACGCGAGCACTCCGGTCACACTCCTGATCAGATCACTGCAATGGCCTTGGCCACGCAGCAATCTCATTTCGATCTATCCCGGGGCGATCATCAGATGGTCGCCACTTTGACTCATGCTGGCCTGTCCCAGGATGACGCTGATATGGCCGCCGCCGGCGCCATTGAGGCAAATGTATATGATGGGGACCATCAAAAGGGCATGAACCTGATCCGTGATCTGCCAGTTGGGATGAGTGTCCGCAAAGAGGCAGACAAGCTGTACACCAGTATGGACAAATCCTACGAGGTGAGCTTGCAGCAGTATATGGAACCAGCCGTCGCAGGATGGGATAGTGCCAAGGAGGGCTCCAAGACAGTCTATCAGCCTGTTAAAGCGTCCTTCAAAATACAAGAGGATGACCCAAGGCTATCTGCCGTGCGCGCGGCCGCCAGGTCGCGCCATGCATCAAAAGCAGAGATTGCTCAGTCGCCTGCAAAATCATCCAAAGGCATTGAAATCGGAGACTGATTAAGCCATGACTTTTCGCGCACAAAGCCTATTACGCTTTACCGCGGCGCCTTAAAGACGCCCCATTGAGGATGGCGCGAGTGGTACACCTTCCGAATGTGCCGGCCCACAAATCAGAATTGCTAAAGGGCGGGGCGCTCCCACCAAACCTGTCGCTCTTCATATAGAGATACCCAGGAAGCAGAGTATTTTCGGTGTTGTTCAGGAACGCCGAAAATACTCTGCATATATCATTCCAAACGGACCAATCTTCTGATTGGCGATACTGCAAGTGTGGCCGCAGCCAGTAAGGATACCCAAGTGAACGATCTATTCCACGACAATGAACAGCTGTCCCATAAGCCTTTGGCTGCCGCTTTGCGCCCTAAAACACTCGATGACATTATCGGTCAGACAAAACTCGTCTCAGAGGGATCTATTTTGCGGCGGCGGATCACAGCCGGCCAGCTTGGCAGTGTGATCCTCTATGGCCCGCCAGGTGTCGGCAAGACCTCCATCGCGCGGGCTGTTGGGAATATGCAAGGAAAAGCATTCCGTCCGCTACATGCTACACGCGCCGGCGTAAAAGACATCCGCAAGATTGCAGATGAAGCGAAAAATCAGCCCATCCTGATCTTTGTTGATGAAGTTCACCGTTTCAGCGCAACACAGGCAGATGACTTGCTGGCCATCTGCGAAGACGGAACAGCAGACTTCATTGGCGCGACCACACAAAACCCCTTCACGTCACTTCCTAAAGCGCTGATTTCGCGCTCAACAGTACTGCCTCTTGAGCCGATATCCATTGATGACATGCTCTCAGTGATTGATCGTGGCCTCAATCATCTGTCCCAATCCGGAGTTATTGTCGACATATCGAACGCCCACAAAAAGATCATTGCTGGACGCTGCGGTGGAGATGCACGTGCAGCTCTCACCACTCTCGAGGGGCTCACCCTTGGGCATGGAGACGACAAAAGCATCACAATCACTGACGCCATGATGGAAGAGGCCTATCAAGGCGCCTCGGTGAACCACGATAGGGGCGGCGACGAGCACTTTAATATCATGAGCTGTTTCTGTAAGAGTCTCCGGGGATCAGATCCTGACGCGGCACTTTACTGGTTGGCGCGACTTGTGCACGGCGGCGAAGACCCCAGATATATTGCTCGTCGCATTATGGTTCATGCCAGTGAGGACGTAGGTCTTGCCGACAACACTGCGCTGCAGACTGCTGTTGCGGCCGCTCAAGCAGTCGAAATGATCGGATATCCCGAGGCACGTATCATCCTGGCGCATGCCGCCTTACATGTCTGTCGCGCCCCTAAATCAAACTCGGCGTATCGCGGCATTAATCTTGCTATGCAGGCAGTAACTTCTGAGCCACCAATCCAAGCGCCCATGCATCTGAGAGATACACACTTCAAAGGTGCAGAGCAGCTGGGTCACACAGGCTATGCATCACCCCACCAAGATGCTCGAGGCTGGCTCGAGCAAGAGTATCTGCCCGGCCAGGCCCGGGGGCGCTTTTACCAAAGTGATGCGCGAGGCGCTGGAACGTTTGAAAAAAGATCAGATGACCTCATGCATCAAATCACAGGAAAACCACCGGTTCGAAAGTTCTGATTTTAAGGCGGGGGCTCGCGCCCCCGCGCCCCCAGTCATTTCGACACATGAGAAATATATACCACCGCACGCCTCTTTGATTGCTGCATCCGAGCTATCTCGGAATATCCTGCCTCGGATTTGGCGGAGTCTATTCCCGCCGTGAAAAAAGAAGATCGCCTGCGGCGGAAAAGTCAAAAAAATGGTTTCGAGGACTTAAGATAACTCACGCAAGATTGCCTGCGCGACGTGCATCATACATTCAAATCGGGAAGGCGCGCATATCGTGCCGCGCAATCCCGTTCCGAATATTCAGAGGAAGCATCCATGTTAGAAGAGCACACATTGGCAAAAGAAGAAAAGCTTGCCATGCTGGCCGAACTCACGTCGCTGTTTGATGCAACAGGCCGGGTTGAGGACTTCTTCTACTCCTTTCTATCAAGCTTCGACCTTGATGACGGGTATACTCACGAAATTGGAACACAAGTAACCCATCACGTTATTGCCGATCAAAATGGACTGATTCATTGGATCAGGCCAGTGATGTATAACTTCCTTGTCGAACTCGTGCAAAAACCGACACTTACACTGCGAGATTGCGAAGCTGATTTCCTGGCGCATAAACTTGAACAAGTGCAACCTGGGCTTTCTGTAGAGTTGCTTCTTCTCAAACCACGTCAAAAGGCCTTCGAGCAATGGCGCACGCTTGTCTTAAGTCAACAAGGCATCCATGAGCCGGCCGCTGCCGTTGAGGTCATCAACAAAAGCGCGCAAGAGTTCAAATATAAGGATGTCCAGGCATGGGACCTGCTGTCCCAAGTCCTTGAGTCTGTTGAGACGCACAACCTTCTCTTCGACATGACATCGAACATGTTCATAGACACCTTGTGTGCCTTTTCATGCAGGCCAGCAAACGCTCCAAAGGAGATCAAAATCCTCAAAGAAGCTGCCCAGCTATTCGCCTGTAAAGTAACATCGGGCCTTCAAAACAAGCTCACCCATAGCGCTGCCGTAACAGAAGCTTTGCATTACGGGTACTCCTCATTGAACTCTGAAAACGATAAACAATACGGTGAAGCCCTTCTACATGTCATTCCATACTGCCCTGTTCGGACAAGGGATGAGAAGCGAAAAACCATGATAGATGGCGCCGTGAAGATCTTAAAAAGTCCGGAAGGCTTCTCAAACCATAAGGCCCTGGTACTATTGGGTAGACTCGATGCCATATTTGCCAAACATGGAATCGGCGGCCCCTTAACGGATCAAGAGAGGCAAAATACCCTCAGTCGAATGTCTTTGAGTGATAGCGACATACCTTTCTGATACTTTCAGTGAAGGCCTTCTGCTTCGAGATCAACTGGTCTGAAAGTCCGAAACCGTCAGGCAAACAGAAAACAACAAAGAGGCCTTATGTCATTCCATCTCCTGGGATGCCGGGCTTTGTATGAACCCCACATCTCAGATTCTGGAGAAAACAATGCACCAATCTTGGAATAATCTTGAACTCGTCACGCTGGAAGATGAAACCCCATGCGGTATATCTCTTGGCTTTGATTATTGCGGTGAGCACGAAAGAGGCCATGACTCAATGGGCCGTTCCTTGTCTCTGGGCCACGCAAGCAAGACAGGGTTGACCCAATTCTTGGCTAAGCCGATAAGCCCTGATGATTTACGTTTGTCTATTTACGATCGCAGTAAAAGCACCAAAACGATCGCCGCTGAAACGCGCCTGACCTTTCATGTTGTTCCTGATATTGCGCAGGAACTCGCCATTCCGAAAGCAAAAAGGCGAGATCTGCCTGCGGCTTACATTCGTGAAGGCCAATGCGATACACCTCTCGCAGCCTCATGGGATAGTAACGGTTTCTGCATCCGCGCCTTCGGTGAGGCGGAACGCGACATGGTCCGCAAACTTCATGCCGCAGCCCTTGCAGGCGATCTTCTTGTCAGCAATGCTAAGAACGCCAATCCATTCGGGCGAGGCGGATTATGCCTGACCATGCTTTCAATGATCCCTCAATCGGTTCACGATACATTTGCTGCGGATGAAGCAGAGCAAAAACGTCTTGATGAAGCTGCTTTGAAAACGGGCATTAAAGACGACCTCAGAAATGCAGGATTGGAATGGTTTGCCCTTAAAGCGAAGTGGAGTGATTTCTTCAAGACGATCATAAGGGACGTGGAGGGCTCAGCAAGTCGATCGATCCCCCGCCCGCCAACCGAACATGATGTGATGTTTTTTCTAAACCCAAGGGATCAGCGCCGCCATAACCACGGCTGGTTCACTGTCGAAGAGCTGCAAGCTTGGATCCGCGGCGAGGGGCCCGTCATAAAAGACCTCTGATCACCACAAGCAAGAACTGATCCAAGCAAGCATTCAGGCGCCTGTCGAGTGAGACTCGACAGGCGTTTTCTCTTGCCACCTTCGTGAATGCTCACCCAAAAGTTATCCTGGGCAAACAGATGTTACAAATATGATATTTTCGCTGAAATTGGCCATAAAACCTCTTAAACCTCGACGAAATCTTACCAAGATGGCGCAACAGAACTTATCTCCTCCCTATTGAACCATGCGTAAAAGCAGTAATAGACGAGAGAGTTCTGTGGTAAAGTTTGTCCTAAATCTTCTTCAGCGTATCTTCAGCATGCCGCGAAAAGGTGCGGCCATGTTCGATTATGGCATTATCGTTGGGTTGATTGCCGGCGGCGCCATTGCCCTCATCGCTCTTTTCAGTGACCGGATCGGCGACACTATGTGCCGAGGCGCCAACGCTGTGGGAATGGTCAATAACTATCTTGATGAAAGCTGTCCCGTCGAAACCGGCCCAGGGCCTGAGGATGTTGGCTTTTCCCCTGAAGGATTCGTTGACCTCCATCTTGAGCGCGCCGAAACCGAAATCCGCCAGGTCTTGCTGCCCGTTGATTTTTTCGACATCGCTGGCCTTGATGACATTCATGTTGCAACAAACCGTGCAGATAGCGTCTCTGCTTGCTATGAAAAAGCAGATGGACAGGTTGTCTGCGCGTCAATGTCAGGCTTGGAGAGCGCTTACAGTTTCCCACCAGATGCTGCTGCGGTTGGTTATAAGGTTCTGCCGGATCCCGAAATCCGCCACAAAATGGCGCAGCCCATTGCCATTACCCTTGGCTCGCTAAAAAACCCATCCCTCAATCAGACATGGAACATCAAGGTTTATCGCGATCCTTCAGAAAACCTGTTCGAGCCGGAAATGAGCTTCGAGAGTATTGAGTATCCGGTAGGAACGGTGGGGAGCAAAAAAATCATTCAACCCCTCCGGGGCGAGTTTAGCAGTGAGCCTTTGATTTTCACATTGACGCCCGAAGACGGTCAGTTTGGCATTTGTCAAAAAGACACGCCCCGGGGCGACGCTAAATGCGGCCTCATCTCTGGCGAGCAAACCACCACAACCATCAGCCCCAGCGGTGTTAACCTGGGGTATCAGTTCATGCTTCCCCGCGACGTACGTATTCCGGTATCATGGCCCGTGACCATCTCGATGGCATCTTCTTTCAATGAAGCTATCACAACGGACTGGGATATTGTCATTTCCCGTCCAGCTGGCGAAGCGCCAGAGTTTCATGAGCTGCCTTTTGAAGACTACTCATTCCCGGCCGATACTTGGGACTGGAACTATTACATGCTTCCCTTGGATCAGGAATATCCATCAGCACTTCTTGTAACAACACCGCAGTCCGAAGAAGGCTTGAAAGTCTGCTATCGAAGCTCTGAAGAAGCCACTCCCATCTGCTCCCCTGACGTGAGTACAGGTGATGTGGAGTTCGTCGTGCCCGCCGGCTCTTTCTCCATGGGTCTTGGCGTTAAGTTGCCAGATAACGTACTCAATGTTTTTACGCGCAAGGATGAAACTGCCTTTACAGTCAAATCTCTTGATTATCCTGATTTCTCTGAGGATTTCTCAATCCGGGTCGACCGCCCGGCATTCGTACCAATCTTTGAGCCGGAGATTGTTTTTGAAGACAAAGTATTCCCGCAGGGCGACATTAACTGGCACCCGGTTTTGGCGGATATGGCAGGAAACTTCAACAGCGCCAATGACCTGATTGTTTTTGCGGGCCAGCCGAACGCCAAGGCTTGCTTCAAGGGGACTACTGACAACCCAGATGCGAACATTACATGCGCAGCGCCAGCGGACACAGAAGATTCTATCATCAGCGTCCCGCTTGGCGCCAAGGAGGTCGGCATTTCTGTCGACTTTGGTGATAGCCCATTCCAACCCGTCGACACGACAATCAGCTTCGAGCTTCGCAACTCGAAGGATGTTGCGCTTTTTGAGGGTTACAGCGTCAATGTGACACGCCCCAATATTCCGGTCGTTTTCGAGCCCAACATGGAGACCATGATCCTTCCTGGCGCCACCTATCCGGAGGAAGCAGAAGACTGGCAGGAAGCCGTACTCATACCATTGGATGGCGAGTTTAACACAGACCTCGAACTGACAATGCCTGGCGGGATCAATGATGCCGCTGCCTGCTTTCAGGTGTCTCCAGCTTCAATCGCTCGATGCACAAGTAGCGCTCTAACGGACGAACAGAGTATTGATGTCCCCAATGACGCTTATTCTATTGGGTACCGCGTAAAGCTATCCGACAATATCTACATTGACCAAGACATGGCGATCGAGATTGTCCTGACCTCTCCTGAAACGGATGCGTATAGCCAGAGCTTTACGGCCCAGACGTCAAGAGAACCTGTCCCCGTCGTGTTCGACCCGAACCTGGGTTTCCGGGACAAGATTTTTGATCGCGGTGCCTTTAATGACAATCACGTAATGGTCCCCATCGAAGGAGAGTTCTCGACGGCATTAAAAATGACCGCTGATCAATCCGACTTCCATTTCAAGCTTTGTCAGCTCAAAACTGCTGGGGGCAAGCCAATCTGCACAAGCGATGCACAATACGGCAATCTGGAGCTCGAGGTAGACCCTAAAGCTGTTGCCGTTGGATACGAAGTATTTCTTCCAAAAGATGTACATGTTGATTGGACAAATGATGCCGCCTTCAAGGTCATGTCAGAATATGATGAATCCCTTGAGTACGAAGTCGCCATCGCCCTGAGCAGAGAAACAATTCCGCCGACTTTCACTCCTGATGCCGTCTTTGAGGACATCACCTTTGATGCTGGAACCACAGGCGCTCAGCTGGTCATGCAAGACCTCACAGGCATTGAAACAGGCACAAGCATCCGAATTCAGGATACAGGCCTGCCAATTTCTGCATGCCTTCAGAAATACGCAACAGGTGGTCTCGATTGCGACGATCGCAAAGACGGAAACGAATTGGTTCAAGAGGTTAAATGGACTGCAGATGAGACAAAAGCGAACCGACGCCTTGTCCATTCCGCTGGGTATGAAATCACATTGCCTGATGACATCCACACAGCGGTAGAGTGGTCGGTCTCTCTTCAGCTCGTATCGACTTACGACCCAAGCAAAACCAAATTCTATCAGTTCCGCATTATGCGTCCTGCCGTCGATGTCGTCTGGGAACCAAACGCCGACATGGTTTTGCCAGATGTCGAGTTCCCTGTTCGCACCTCAGGGCCGCAAGACGTATTTATCCCGTTCAAGGGCAACTTTACCACAGACACTGAGTACACGATCGGCCAGACCGCTGCTGATATTTCAGCCTGTTTTATCGAAAGCGCAGAGTCTGGCATCAAATGTGGATCCAGCAGCCAGGCCTCAGGCTCCACGGTAACTTTGATCCCTGACGCGGCCGAAATCGGCTACAGAGTAGATCTGCCAGCCGACCTGGCTGAAGATTTTAACAAGACGGTTCAGGTCGTCATGCAGTCAGCCTACGACCCCAGCCTGACCCATGCGCAGAGCTTCACAGTTTACCGAGAGCCGGCGCCAGTTGTGTTTAATCCGGATGTCACATTCCAGGACCGTAAGTTCATCAACGGTGAATCCGGTTGGCAGCAGGAAATGACCCGGTTGGGTGGCGACCTTACCACGACGCTCGAACTTCATTTTCCCGGCGGGAAAAACATCAAGCTTTGCGTTCAGAAAGAAGTTGGTGGGGATGTGATCTGCACAGGAGAAGGTGCTTCCGAGAAAGTGCTCGAAGTACCGCCGACTGCAAATGCCATTGGGTATGAAGTAAAACTTCCTGACGATGTAACAGTAAAAGATGTGCAATCCTTTGCGATCAATTTGCGGATGAAGGACTATCCAAGTCAGTACAAAACCTACCAGATCAACACAATGCGGGAAATGCCTGACGATTTGGTATTTGAACCTACCGTGACTTTTGGAAATCCCAAAATGCCAACGGAGTGGCATGGCTGGACGCCCTTCACGGTCCCTCTGACGGGCGAGTTCTCCGGTGAAATAGAGTTCGTTCTAAAAGAATCCGCTGATGACTTAAAAGCCTGCATCCAGGCTCAGTCATCCGGAGATGTTATCTGCGAACCTGCCCCCAAGGGTGGTATTTTGGCGCTGCCACGCAGCACCTATGCATTTGGGTATGCCGTAGACATTGCTGACACTCCTTTTGAGAACTACAGCAGAAAAGTTCCGCTTCGGCTGCAGTCGGCCGAAATGCAGGGCCTTGGTCAAGACTACAATCCAACTGTCTCTCGACCGGCGCTTCCGGTTGAACTGCCGCTTAATCTGTTCACTGGCACAAAAGAATACAATGTTGCTGAACAGGGCGTGCGCACGGAAATGGCGCAGATCAACGGCGTTGGCAACACGGCCATGCGGTTTGATATTTCCCCAACCGGGTCAAATATCTACGCATGCATTCAGAGAACATCGACCAGTGATATTGTCTGCTCTTCAGAGCCAGCCAATACTGAAAAGCAATCATTTGATTTCGATGCGGACACCTATGCGCTCGGATACCGTATCACATTGCCAGAAGACCCCTTTGAGGTCTTCAACAATAATATCTCAATGACCATCATTTCTACTGAGATTGAAGATACATTTACGTCCTTTGGTGTAACGGTAAACCGACCCGTCCAGCAACCCATCATGCCTCCAGCCAATCTTTTTGCTGATACATCGTATCGTCCAGGCGAAACAGGACAGCAAGAAGTCATGGCTGTTCTGAGCAACGACATTGACACACCCTTGAAGCTTTCCAAGGCGGCAAGCCGGACCGAGACTGATATCTCGGTGTGCTACCAGCTGGGTCGCAACAGTCCGGTCGTTTGTGAAGGTAAGGGCGCCAGCAAAGGACATGAAATTGAGGATGTAAATGACAGCTGGTATGCTGTTGGGTACCGTTTTGATCTTGATCAAAACGTCGACAATGACGTTGACAGAACCATCCCACTGCGTCTGACATCAACGCGCGTGCCACAGTCCTCCGTGGCTTACAACATCAAGGTTTCGCGCCTTAAGTTGAACGCCGTTATGCCCGACAGAACACTGTTTTCTGATCGGACATTTGAGGTTGGCGAAGAGGGCGACACCACCGTTATGGTACCTATTGCCAAGGACATTAACGTGGATATGGCACTGCACAAAAAAGCAGGACAGCCCGGGTTGGACATCTGCTATCAGCGGTATTCGACCTCCGCGCCATATTGCACCGGAAAGAACTCAACTGACGCCGTCACTATCCAAGTTAATTCCGATTACCACGCCGTCGGCTACAAATTCAAACTTGGTTCAAAATACCAAGATCATGCCGATACGTTCAACCTGATGGTGACCAGCGCAGACGGATGGAGCAATCAGATCGACTATGAGATTGATGTGTTCCGCGCCGCAAAGCAAATCGAACTTCCTCCGGAAAATCTTTTTGCAGATGTTACTCTCGGAGAGGATGACATCGACGATCAGCTGGTCATGGTACCTTTCAAAGGTCAGGGCAACACCGATATTGAAATGATCAAGGCAGCCGGCCAACGCAACCTTGCTCTATGCAGTCAAGAAACCGTTGATTCTAAAGTGAACTGTAGTGGCAGTAACAATGACGGGGAAGTGATCCGTCAGATCCCTGAGGACACCTACAAGATCGGCTATGAGTTCAATGCAGGCACCACGCCCTATGAGCCTTTCCAGAGCACGCATGCAATCACTTTGCGTGTGAAGGGCGCCGAAACTGAAGAGGTTGCTTATAGCGTCGATGCAACGCGGCCAGCCAAAGAGGTCATAATGCCCTCTGCCACTCTATTCCAAGACATTGAGTTCCCAGCAGGCACAACGGGTAACCAATACGTCATGAAGGATATTGTCGGCAAAATTAACGGCAGAATGATGATGGCCAACGACAGTGAAAGCGGCGCATATAAGCTATGCCGTCAAGAAGGCGGGGTTGCATCACCTTTCTGTCCTGTAACCACCCACAGCTCAGATCGCACACAGATGAACTTCACTGTTGCGGATGAGCAAGTTGGCTTTATGGTACCATTGCCTTCTTACGATGTTGTCGATTATGAGAATGTCTTCACATTCACGCTTACATCGCGTGAGTACGGCCAGCTCAGCCAGGAATATTCCGTACGCGTATATCGTCCCGGCACTTATGAGGAGGTCCCGCTCGACGGCCTGTTTGCCGATGTGACGGTCCCCAGCAGCACAACCGGCAGCTACTCTGTGATGCGCGACATTGGCCATCTTATCAGCTCTGATATGACAATGCGCGCCGCACCTGATGCCACAGGCTACAAGCTGTGCATGGAGGACGCCGATGACACAACGACTTGCCCAAGAACAACACGTGGCGGTGCTTCAACGGACCTTAACTTCCCGTCTGATACGCAAAAGGTCGGCTTTGATGTGCCGCTTCCTGACGATATTTTTGAAGTCTTCGATAAGAATTTCTCTTTCCAGATCTTTGCATCCGATGGAACAGGCGAGATATACGATTTCAACATCCGTATTCACCGACCAAAAGAAGAGCCTCTTGTGCCGCCCGCAAGTCTTTTTGGCGATGTCGATGTGCCTGTGGAGACGACCGGAACCTATTATGTCTGGGAAAGCGTTGAGGGACTAATCAACTCTGACATGAAACTGCGCGCTTCCTCAAAATCCACACCTTACGGTCTATGCGTGGAATATATCAACAGCACGACAAACTGTACGTCGCTAACATCATACGGCTGGACTGAGAGAGTTGTGCCCAAAGATGCCCAAAAAGTCGGCTTCTCCGTGGCGATGCCAAGCAATGTTTATACAGAATTTAATGAAACATTCGCCTTTGAAATCCGCTCACAGGAAAACACATCCAAGTTTCAGAGCTACGCGGTCCCAATTCATCGCCCTGGCGCTGAGATTAAAATCATGCCTGCCAATCTCTTTGTCGATGTAAACATTCCTGTCGAAACAACCGGCACTTACCATGACATGAAGAGCATCGAGGGCCTTATCAGTTCCAATATGGAGGCCATTCTCAGTCGGCAGGATAGTAGTTTTACTTTCTGTCGGACCCAGAATGAGGGCAATGCCCCCTATTGCCCAATAACAGGTCACCCCAACTACACTTTCAATACCCCTTTCTATGAGTCTGATCTTGAAATCGGCGTCGGGGTTAGTTTGCCCAGCAATGTCTATGAGGAATTCAACAAGACAGTCACCTTCATAGTGCGGTCGAAGGAGGACACAAGTAAGAGCCAGACTTATACAATCCGCTACTACCGCCCAGGCGCAGAAATC
>Ga0066860_10000184_pt1 | contig 26177 bp, 21 predicted proteins | sample ETN07SmetaG_FD_65601 | JGI IMG/M metagenome (GOLD analysis project Ga0066860, IMG submission 65601) | Marine microbial and viral communities from oxygen minimum zone, Eastern Pacific Ocean - ETNP2014F14-07SV275 | ecosystem: Environmental > Aquatic > Marine > Oceanic ... | reverse complement strand
ATGGGGGTATGGGGTACCCCTAGCAACCACCCTTGGTTGAATGGGTACCCATTGCATCACGGGTGATCGAATGGGGTACCCCCTCACCCCTATTCACCACGGGCGGTTGATTGGGGGCCCTAGCAACATACCGTTCAAGTCCAGCACCCCTTCTTGCAATCGTGGCCGACGACAAAGAGTGGCTCCCAAAGGGGGCGGCCGACGAGAAGGGATGGTGGGAGGAGGATCCCGAGGCCGAGACCGAGGTGGAAGAGACCGGGGTCGAGGTGAAAGCGGGACCGGTGTCGTCGGCCTTGGGGTTGATGGTGTTACTCTTCATGCTCTATCTCTTCTACTGGGCGGAGACGTCGGACAGCATCTTCGCGCAGTTATGTTGCGGGCCCCTCTTCTGGTTGCTGTTCACGTCATGAACGTGACGCCCCATTGAAACCCCAATCAACCACCACTGATTGAATGGGTCATCCCTGCGATCCCTAGGTATCGCTGAGAGATTGAATGGGCGGCACTAGCAAACTCATTCAACCGCTGGTGATGCACTCCCACCGATTGACTGCTCGGTAGTGTATTCCCTACCCTTTGATTCGGATCGTATCAAGGAATTGGAGTGAAATCTGTAATCGCTTCGCGAACTATCGGAGCCACTTCCTTTGCATACAGCTCAATCGAACTCATCAATTGGTCATGTGGCATACCGCCATTGCTGTACTTGAGATCAAATCTAGATGTCTGCAACAGTTTTGAGTTTCGAATAATCTTCTCCGCCACCGTCTCAGGAGACCCCACATACATCGAGCCGAGTGGACCAACTCCAAGCTCAAATTGCTCGTAAGTGACTGGTGGCCAACCACGCTCTCGTCCGATTCTGCCAAACATCTCCCGGTAATGCGGCCAAATCTCTTCTTTGGCTTGCTCGTCTGTCTCAGCAATGTGGCCTGGACTGTGTACAGAAATAGGCAGACTGGGTTGTTCGAACTGAGTCAGTGCTCTGTGATAGAGATCAACAAAAGATGTGAAGCGAGATGGTTGACCTCCTATGATAGCAAGGCATAGGGGGATTCCGTGTCTTGCCGCACGAACAACAGATTCGGGACTTCCTCCAACACCTATCCAAGACCGGAGGCTCCCTCGTTCTGTAGTCGGGTAAACTCGTTGCTTGAGAAGGGGGGTGCGAATTGTCCCCTCCCAATCGAATTCATCCTCATTTCTCAGTAAAGAGAATATTTCCAGTTTCTCTTCAAAGAGCCTTTCATAATCTTCCATCCTGAATCCGAAAAGAGGGAATGACTCGGTAAAGGAGCCGCGGCCCAGAATTACTTCAGCTCTGCCATTTGAGAGCGCGTCCAGTGTTGCGAATCTTTCGTAGACTCTAATCGGGTCGTCTGAATTCAGTACTGTAACGGCTGTTCCTAGACGAATCCTCTCAGTTCTACTGGCGATTGCTCCGAGAACGACCTCTGGAGCAGTGATTGCGAAATCATCTCTATGATGCTCTCCGACACCGAAGAAATCCAAACCCAATTTATCCGCTAGTACTGCTTCCTCAACTACGTTTCTCAGGACTGCATGATGCTCCTCGAATTGGCCATCGGAGCCTCTTGTTACGTCACCAAAGGTGTTCAACCCAAGTTGAAACACAGACTCTTCATTTTGCAGCATCATATTCCCTACCCTATGGAACAGTTTGCCGATCCAGCCACAGAGACAGCACGATGTACAGCGCTGGATAGACCAGAGAAGCGAGCACCAGCAGTCGAGGAGCGTCCGGGTAGAGCAGGGCGATGAGCAGGATCGACGCTATCCAGACCATGCCTCCGCCGATGAAGAACCAACGCAATCGGTCGAATCGATTGGGATAGACGAAGCGGAGGGGCATCACACTCAGCGCGCTCAGGGCCACCATCAGCAGGAGCACGTACCACTCGCTGCCGTCGGGGGCCGCGACTACGACATAGAAAGCGAAGACGTTCCAATAGGATGGAAAGCCGAGGAAGAAGCCTTCCTCGGTGTCTTTCGCGCCGGTGTTGCTGAACGCCAAGGCGCTCGCGACGAGTGGCACCGCCGCCCAGAGTGGAGCCGGATCCGGCATCCAGCCGGCGTGGATCAGGAGGACGACCGGTACGAATGTGTAGTTGATGTAGTCGATGATGTCGTCGAGCCGTGCCCCATCAATCTGCGGCGCATGCCGCTTGACGTCGACCCACCGGGCCAGAGGTCCATCGACTGAATCGACCATCATGGCGACGAACATCCAGAAAAAGGCCAGCCGGTAGTTCTCGACGAAGATAGCTTCCAACGACAGCAGCGCCCAGAGCGCACCGGACGCTGTGCCCAGATGCACGGACATGGCGAGCGCTCGCCGTTGCGGGCTGGTGCCGTTGCCTAGGCTCACGGGCTTCTCCTGCTGCCCCGACCCCTTGAATCCTCGTGGGCCTGAATCATACGGCCGCAGCCTCGACCCGAGCGACCTCTCTGGAGGTAATCAGCACGTCCTTCCCGGTATCGGAGAGTCGCCACTTGGGGCGTAGGGCCTCGGAGGCTGCTTCCACCATCTCGCCATTGCGCAACTCGCTCAGGTGGTGACTCAGCAACTGTCGCGAGATGGCCAGCTTCACGCGAATCTCGGTGCCTGAGAGCCCGATGTTGCCGGACTCAGCGAGGACCTCGAGGATCGCAAGGCGGGTACCGGCAATCGGATTGCGAATCCGACTGACTTCCTCCCTGGTGAGGGAGGAGACCGCGTAGCGTCGCAGCTTGCCGTCCCTCCATGAGATGACCTGGCCCTGCGACTCGAGGGTATGGAGGTGGTATGCCGTGACCCCGTTGGCAAGTCCCAAGGCGTCACGCAGGGCCGAGAAGTGGATTCCCGCGTTCGCCTCCAAGTAACCGAGAAGCCTACCACGAGTGAGCATGTCCTCGCGATTCTTCTTCATCCTAGCGAGCATCGGCGAGACCAGTGCGACCAGCACGGTGACTCGCATGGCCTCGAACAGTATCGAGCCGAGTGCGAGCGAGCCGAGTGCGCCGACCCCGCCGGCGAAAAGCCGAGTTGGCAGGTCCATCCCGGAGTCGTCTGAGTCGTCCTTCTCCCCGCGCCTCAGAACGGGCTCCCCATCAGAGCCCTCCGAGTCCCCCGAGGAGTCCTCTTCGGCGAACGTGGGGGCTGTGCCCCCATCGTCACCGACGGCGTCGGTGATGTCGTCGACTGGTGCATTCATCATCCAGCCTCCGGCGAGCATCGCAGCTACCGCAAGCGCGGCCACGAGACGCACCGTCCGGACGCCTTCCATCACTCTGCGCAGACCTCCTTCACCTATGACTGCCGTGGTGAATAGATTTGACAATACAGAGTGGTGTTGAATAGTGGAACTCCCATCACGGGCTGAAGAGCGATGGCCGAGGAGTCCGATGTTTCCATTAGCGACGACGGTGAGCGTGAGGAGGCCATGCTCACCGCAGCCCGCTCTGTCGTGAGGACATGTATGCAGGTTCGCCCTCACGAGCACGTACTGGTGGTGACTGACCCCTCAACTGCCGAGGTGGGGCGGTCACTGTACGAGGCGGCAGCCGAGGTCACCGACCGCATACTCATGATGATGATGCCGCGGAGTCACAGGCAGGGCAACGAGCCCCCTGCTTCCGTTGGCGACCTGATGCGTCGACAGAACGTTGTGCTGCTCGCCACTCGAAACTCACTGACTCACACCCGTGCGAGGATCACCGCCTCACAGCAGGGGGCTAGGATAGCCTCGATGCCCGGCATCGACGAGGAGATGCTGGCAATCGGCGGAATGACTGCCGACTACAACGCCTTGCAGCGCGAGATATCGGGGCTCAACCCGATGCTTCGCAGGCGTCGTGACGTGCGTGTGACGAGTCCCGCAGGCACCGACATCACGTTCCGTACCGGACTCAGATGGGTCTTGGAGGACAACGGTATCTGTAATCGGCCCGGACAGATCACCAATCTTCCTGCCGGGAAGGTGTTCGTTCTTCCGAAGGAGGGGACGATGAGTGGCAAGATAGTGATCGACGGCGCGTGGGAGGGCAGTCTGCTCGATGAACCGCTGACTTTCCTCGTGGAGGATGGTCTGGTAGTCAGCATCACAGGCGGCGATCTCGCTGAGAGTGTCCGGTCTATCCTCGACGAGGCCAAGGTCGGACTGCGCCAGTCCAAGACCGATCTGGTGAACACGGTCGCCGAGTTCGGCTTCGGGATGAACTCACGAGCCAGACTTACGGGGAACCGCCTCGAGGACCAAGTTGTTCGCGGCTCCGCTTACTTCGGGTTCGGTGACAACTCCGCTCTTGGCGGGACTGTGAATGTGGGAGTGCACATGCGCGGCGTCATACTCAAGCCAACCGTCGAGCTGAACGACATCGATCTCGTGGTCAAGGGAAAGGTCACAGCTCGCAAGAGGTGAATCCGATGCGCGCGCTCCTCTGGTGCAACGGCCAGCAGCCTTCCGAGCACGTTGTACAGGCCCTGCTGCATGCTGGCTCCACTGTATTCGGAGTCGATGGAGGCGCGGACAAGGCCGCTAGGGCTGGAATCGCAGTCGAGGAGGTCCTGGGCGACCTCGATTCGGTCGAGCTCGGCCAATGGGAAGGCAGGACCCACGAACTCCCCGACGACTCCAGCAGCGACCTTGCCAAATCGATAGCGCTACTTATCGAGAGAGGCTACACCGATATCGATGTGGTGGGCTCTGACGGAGGCTCTACGGGACACGTCCTAGGAGGCTGGGCTGCGCTCTGCGAAGCACCGGGAGGGGCACAAATCCGCATCCACCATGAGGATTCGATCACCCACAGAATTCACCCGCAGGACGGCGGGACGGAGTTCGATATAGCCGAGGGTCAGGAGTTCTCCGTCTTCGCTCTGAGTCCCTGTAGAGGAGTCCATCTGCAAGGAGCCGCATGGAATCTGGACGGAGTGCCTCTTGGGCTATCCACCAGGGGACTCCACAACCGGGGCACCGGAGAAGTAGTTCGGATTAGTGCCGACGGGATTCTCGCAGTGATCATACCGAGAGGGGAGTAGTCACTCTTCTTCTACGGGCTTCGGGTCTTGTGACAGCAGCAGCGCAATCGGCCGAGTCCTCGGGTCGGACTCCAGAGCGATCTTCATGATGACGGCCAGAGGCACGCCGAGGACCATCCCCATGATGCCCCACGCCCAGCCCCAGAATGCCACTAGGAGAAGGAGCACGATAGGGGAGATGTCGAGCCTCTGTCCGGCTAGCTGAGGCTCGACCACGGCGCCCCAAGCCTGCTGGTTGACCACCAGAACCAAGATGAGTGCGATGGCCTGAGGGCCGGAGAGCATGATGAGTCCGATGAAGATGGGTGGAATCAGAGATATCAGAGCCCCCACATAGGGGATGAAGTCCATCATGAAGGTGATCGAAGCCCACATGAACCACCCGGGAACACCGAGATACCAGAGCACTATCCCGGCGATCACGGCCTGCCCGAAGGCTACGGTGGCCCTCGTCACAACGTAGGTGTTGATCCCCTCCCCCGCGTTGCTGGTGATCCCCTCGATACGCGCGGCGTCCTCCGGGAACGCTGCCTTGAGCCTGCGCGGGAGCGTCTCGGCCTCGAGTATGATGAAGAGCAGGAAGATGAGGACGGTCGCCGCTCTCGTGGTGAAACTCGCCAGCGAGCCCACGAAGTCGCCGATGTACTCGTTGATGGTCTCCACAGAGAAGAGTTCGGTCAGCCCGCTGATGTCGAAACTGTATCCCATCACCGAGATTCCCTCGAACCACACGACCTTCTCATTCAGCTTCTCGGTCAGCATAGGGACCTCCTCAGTGAAGGCAGTGACGTTGGCGTACAGGACTTGAGAGGCTATCCACAGAACGACGAAGAGGAGGGCCACCAAAACGCCGTAGGGCATCAGTGGGTGGGCGTACTTCCCCTGCATCAGCGGGCGCTCCTCCAGCCATTGCGCAGCGGGTCGGATCAATAGGAAGAGCAGAACGGCGATTACCAGTGGCTGGATGACCTCTTCGATGACTCTAATGGCTAGGACCGAGATCGCTAGGATTATCGCTATGTTCGCCACTGTGCCGGACTGCAAATCTCTCAGGGACTGTCTCTCTGCCATGCTCTCCCCCGCCTGCGCTAGTGCGTACCACGCATCAATAATTCCCCGGACCCATCATTTCCCGAATGCTCTTCCGTATATCTCTATGAAGCGCTCAGCATCGTGATTGTAAGTGAATCTCTCGAGCACCCTGCGTCGACCGGCCTCGCCCTTCTCCAGTAGAGTTGTCCTGTCGGACATCTCCATCAGGATGGCGTCTGCCATCGAATCGATGTCTCCCATTTCGAACAGACTGCCGACGCTGTCGTCGACCATCTCTGGCAGCGGCCCGTGGTCCACTGTCACCACCGGCGTGCCTGAAGCCATCGCCTCCAGCGGGATGAGCCCCTGCCCCTCGTAGTACGATGGATATACGACCAGGTCGGCCGAGCGGAACAGCGCCGCGAGTTCCTCGAACGCCATCCCTGACTCGATGGTCACCGCGTCGCCAATCCCGAGTTTTCTCGCCTGGCTCTCCAGACGCGAGCGCAGGTGTCCCCTGCCGACAATCACCAAACGGGCTGTGGGGATTGAGTCGCTGACCTTGGCGAAGGCCCTCAGGAGTGAGCCGTAGCCCTTCCTAGCAGCAAGTCTTCCGACTGCTAGGAGCAGTGTGGAATCGCTCGACTGAGCACCATATCTGTGGCGGATAACTGCGTGTGCAGACATCGCGTCCTCGTCATCACGGTGCAGCGGGACGAACATGCTGGTATCGACGCCCCAGTGAACCACCTCGCAGTCCCAGTCGGGCGGTGGTGAGTACCGGGACTCGAAGTCGCGCTTGGTCGCGAGCGAGTTCGAGACGCAGATGCTCGAGCCATTGACGGCAGCTCGCTCGTAGCCGGCGTAGTGCTTGGCGGTGAGGAGGATAGCGAGGTCGTTGGGATTGGCCCAAATCGCCGCTTCCTTCTGCTCCGAGGCGATGACTAGTCCGTCGCGCTCGCCCAGCCACGTGCCGTGCAGCGAGGATACGACCGGGGCGATGTTGTCGCGGCAGAGAGCGAACTGCTTCGCGCTCCAGGAGATCATAGGGCAGTGGAGGTGGACGATGTCGACTGGGTCCTGAGCATGAAGGCGCTTCAGCGCTCGCATGGCGCTACGCCCGTACGAGCGGGTGAAGGCCATGGGGATCGGGGCCCAGCCGACCGTCACCACCTCGACTCCTTCGATCGGTGGCGGCTGGCCGCCCCCACCAGAGCGCGTGATGACCGTTACCCGGTGCCCCTTCGCGGCGAGAGCAGCCGATAGATGGTATACAGTGGACCCCATTCCGCCCCAACGGGGCGGGTATTCAGCCGACAGCATGGCAATATGCATCGCTACCCCTTGCTTTGCGCTCAGACGCCCGGCTTTCAAGCGAACGGGCTCAGGGCAGGTATTCGCATCATTCAAAGCAGAATCTTCGGTGGCCCGCCCTGATAGCATGGTTGAGGCTCTTCCCGTTCATGTCACCGTGGTCATCCCCACTAGGAACGAAGAGGCTGCCATCGTCGACACCATCCGCTCGGTTCCGAATGACGGCTGGTGCGAGAAACTGGACTTCCTGATAGTCGACGGCAACTCGACAGATCGCACCTGCGAACTGGCCGAGGGCGAGGGTGCGACGGTCTACAACGAATCGCGCAAGGGATACGGTCGCGCCTACAAGACCGGTTTCGCAATTGCCCCCGGTGAGGTCATCGTGACCATGGATGCGGACTGCACCTACCCCGGAGAGGAGGTACCGGGACTGGTTCGCAAGCTGCTCGAGGAGGATCTGCTCTGGATCACCTGCGACAGGCTGCGCCGGGCCGAGGCGGGCTCGATGTCCGGGATGCACGGATTCGGTAACTGGGTCCTGTCGACTACCGCCACGCTGCTCTACTGGTACGGCATCCACGACTCGCAAACCGGGATGTGGGTTTTCCGCAAGTCGATATTCGAGGACGAGCGGGTTCGCCCTAAGCACGACGGGATGCCGCTTTCCCAGGAATTCAAGATTCGTGCTCGACGCTATCTGGGCCGGAAGAAGACCGTTGAAGTCAGCGTTCCCTACCGCGAGCGCGTCGGAGAGGCCGTGATCAACACCTGGGGCGACGGTCTGCTCAATCTGCGCTTCCTGTTCACGCACAGACTGGGTCTGACCCGCCAACTCACCCCTTGGGGTCCGAATCAGGGCTGATCGAACTCGTCATCGAGTTCGCGAGGGTCGAAACCAGACCAGGACTCTATCATCTCAAGATCTTTCGATATCTGCCTCCTACGGGTGCTCGCGTAGGCGATTCCGGCCATAATCGCGATTGTGAGTGCTACGATGAGGAACGGCAGACCGGTGCCCAGAAGCCAATCGAACAGGCCGGTGTCCTCAGGCGACTCTATCGGTATGATCTCAATCAGCCCGGGGCTGACCATGTCGCCGTCCAGAGCCCACACCTCGATCCTCGCGCTACTGCCGGTGAGCGTCCAGACGGACCTGTACGACCAGATATCGTCACCTGCGAACAAATCGCCCTCCATGCCGTCGTCGCGGAACTCCAGCGACTGCGACACGCCTCCGGCGCGAAGCTCGCCTCCTACCATGTTGGTAGTGCCGTCGGGGTCGACCAGCCTGACGGTGAGGAAGACCGTCGTCGGCTCCTCGAGCTCGATGCTTGAGGGAGAGACCTCGAACTCGAACAGCTGCGGCGAGCTGGAGCCGATGGTGAGGTTGATCGACATTGAGGAAGCTGCCCCTCGGGAGTCCTTGACCAGCAGATCGACCTGGACGGGGCCGGGCGGGAAATTGGCCGAGTAGACTATCTTGTCGCTCAGCAGCTTGCCGTCGCGCAGGCTCCATTGGTAGAGCACGATGTCATCGTCATAGTCGTAGGAACCGGAGGCGTTGAGCACCACTGGCTCGCCCGGTGGGATGTACTGACCCTCGGACAGCCCTGTGATTACTGCCATAGGGCCGGTCTCGAGCACCGTGAGGCTCTGCGAGTGGGTCCGCTGCATCCCGTTGGAGTCGGTGAGTTCGAAACGCAGTGTGTGGACTCCTGCTGGCAGGTAGTCGTTGTACCAGTACTCGGTCGTCTTGTCCTCAAGGATTGGTGTACCGAGCAAGTCGGAGTACACGCTGACGGTGAAGTCGTCGCCGTCCGGGTCGAACGAGCGCCGGAAGTCGAACAGCACTGGGAGATTGGAGTAGACCTCGATGTCGGGCATAGGCGAGTCGAGAATCAGCACCGGTGCCGCCTCGTTGACCCTGACCATGATCTCAGCGACGTCGGAGTCACCCGAGCCGTCCTCGACGGTGAGTGTGACTTGGTGCACGCCCTCGGGCAGTCTCGTCTCGAGTACCCATCCGCTTCCCATCGGCTCGCTCATCAGGTCGCTCTCCCAGAGTACGCTGACTAGGTCTGTGCTCTTGTCTGTCAGCGGGTTGCACACGAGTCCGCTGCCGTTGTCAGGCAGGTCGGAGCAGGCTGCATCCCAATCGCCCGAGCCGGTCCCGTCGAATACCAGCAGCTCGCCCGAGTCGGTCAGTATGCCGTCTGCGGGGCTGGCAATCATCGCCACCGGCGGTGAGTTGGTAACGCTCATTTCTACCGAGATCGAATTCCACATACCCGCGTGGTTCGGGCGGTTGTCGCTGGCATACATCGTGATGACGTGATTGCCCTTGGACAATGTGCCTATCCACTCAACTGCAGAGTCGGGGGTGATACCGGATGACAGCAGTCCATCGCGGTCGCTCCAGAACTCGAACTTCACCTCATCGCCCTCGGGATCGAAGGTGTTGGCGCCGTCGAGGTGTACGGTGGCTGAGGAGGTCTCGCCAGTGCGGGAGACCTCCATGACAGCGAGCGGGATCTCGTTGTACAGTTCGACGTTGAACGTCCATGAAACAGGTACGTTGATTCCATCGGAGACGTAGACTGTGACCGAGAACTGGTTCGGAGCGCCCGGGAAGGTGTGGATGATGGTGCCGGGGCACTCCGGGTCTCCCGCGGGAGGCTGGCCGGAGCCTGACCCGTAGGAGGTCTCGACCCAGCAGTTCAGCTCGTCGTCCTCCGGGTCATAGGTGCCTCCGAGGTGAATGGTGACGTTTGCCGTTATCCCGATGTACAGCGTGCCCCACGCCGAGATAGCCGGGGTCGTTCCCACCGAGAGCACGGGGGGCAGATTCACCAGTTCAATCTCCCTAGTCCCCCACACACAGTGGCTGTCAGTGTCGCACACCTCGAGTGTGATCTGGTGCGTCCCGTCAGACAGGCAGGTAACCTGGCCGGCAGCGTTTGCGAGCAAGTAGGAGCCATTCAAATCCGAGTCAAACGCACCACAGGCGGTGATCAGGTTGCCGTCGATGCTGCTGGTCCAGGTGTAACTCAGCTCGTCATAATCGAGGTCCCATGACTCGCTGGCATCGAACAGCACCTCCCCTCCACTGGAGTAGACGCCCTCATCCTCAGGTGAGGACCACAGGATGAACGGCGGCTGGTTGGGCAGATCGAGCAAGCAAGTGACAGATATGTCGGCATCCAGAGCGTGGGCGGCTGAGTCGTTATGGACGCCGACGTAATCGCAACCTGTGTGGACGGTGTTAACGTCCGACCAGCCCTGCAGAGGCGTCCATCGCTCGCCGATGAAGGGACCGAACGAGTCCTGTCCGGAGTAAGGCAGGGTGTCGTTGTAATCCGCTTCGTAAAAGTCGAAAGTTAGGTTGACGTCAGCGTAGGGGATGTGTAGGAGGTGCTGGTTGACTGCGTGTACCTCGACGAACCACATCACGTCGAGGATGTTGTCCTGACCTGTGTAGGTCGGTGTGTCTAGCGGAGCGGAGGAGATCCAACGCAGGTGGCTGTCTCCCAGCATCTCGAAGCTGTCTGCGTACCCGGTGATTATCCAGGAGTCGGTGAAGTTGGCGAAACTCGAAGAAATACTGGCGGGAGCGGCGGTATCGCACGCAAGACCGACGTTGTCGATGAGGAGTCCGGTCTGGTCGACCATATCGAAGCATGAGTTCTGGTTGCCCCAGATGATGCTGTTCTCGAGGTATGACGGCTCCTCGCCGTTGGCATCCCAGAGAAGGCCTCCGTTGTCACCGTTCAAGTCGAGTCCGTACACCGTGCCATCCATTTCGTCCAACTTGACCGCGTAATCCGTCGAATTGAGCTCGATCTTCATGTCGTTGATGATGATGTTGCCGTGGTGGTCCATCCCGGTGTTGTCGATGTCGAGCGCGGGAGCGTTGGCTGGGTCCCTGATCTCATTCGCGATCAGTTGCAGATCGATGCTGTCGCGAACCACTATGCCGTGCTGGTCCTCGATTGAGGTGCATTCGAAGCAACTCGCATTCTTGCCACCGCTCATGACGTCGTTCGACTCGTCGAAGTAAATGCCAGCCCCCAGTTCTGGGAAGGCGGCACCAATGCCATTGTGGTAGGTGGTGACGTATGACAGTTCGACATTGCTCGAGTCTCGCACCGAGACACCGTGCCCCCCGTTATCCATGCTGAGTACACCAGAGAAGTCGGGGTGGAACTCGCGTAGGTCGACACCGGTGGCCCCGTTGTCGGCAATCACCCAGTTCGAGCCCTGCGCGCCGCCCTTCCACAGAAGTACTCCGGGGCCACTGGAGTTGCGCACCTCGAGGTCGTTGATAGTCGGCGCCCAGTTGGCGCTGCGCATGAACATGCCAGCCCTGTCGTTGAGTGGCGCTGCGGCGCTGGGCCTGCCGTTTCGCAGCAGGGAGATGTCATTGAGGATCGTGGAAGGGCCGATCATGTATGCCTTGAAGCCGACCACGGGATTGTCCTCGATGAGCGCCTCATCGATATGTACGCCGCTGGTGTTGACCTCGAATGCGGCGTATCCAAGCCCGGGCGTCTTGGCGTCCGGGCCGCCGGTCCCCCGCAGCTCGAGGTCTTCGAAAACGGCGTTGTAAGGCACGTTCGAAAACAAGCTGTGATTGTACTGCTCGACCATGATGCCGCGGTACTGACTGTCTTCGACAGTCGCGCGAACGAAGGTCGGACGGGTGGTCCAGCCCGGTGTAATGTGCCTGACGAAGATGCCGTTGTCGCAGCGGGTGACATCGGAGTCGGTGATGAGAGGTCGCGAGTCCTCGACCCAGATGCCGGCTGCGATGGCAAGAGTAGCACCGCTGATGTTGGAAATCTGCAGATTCGATATCAGACCGCCGGAGTTACCCCAGTAATTGAGTCCGCGTGAGATTAGTCCGTCTATTGTAACGCCGTTGACTATCGGTGCTGAGTAAGCACCAATCGAAAGGCCGATACCGTACCTCCATGAGGTCGAGATCGCGTGCACGTCCTGCCCTCCGCCGTCGATCACGAGGTCGTTGATCCTCGGTGATGCGCTGCTGAACAGGTCGACTGCCACCCTATCTGCGTTGATGACCGTGAGATTGTTGAGAATCGGATCGCTGCCGTAGATGGTCACGCCGTACTCGGCATCGGTGATCGTGAGATTCTCCAGTTTGGAGCCGAGGCCGGAGCTGGTCGAGTTGAAAACGATGCCATCGTGGTTGCCCAGTATCGATTCCAGCAGCACCGGGGCCGTAGTCGTCCCTTGGACGGTGAATCTGCCGTCGACAGTGATGGTCTCGTCATCACCGAGTTGTATGGTGGTGCCCGATTGTACCACGACGATGTCCCCGCTCTCGACCGTGTAGCCATCCTGAAGGACCACTGTCCCGGACCACACCGTCGTCGTACGCGTCCCAGCGCCCGTTGCGACGGGGACGAGCGGGGCTGCAGAAACAAGCAGCAAGAGGATCAATGCAACAGCACGCCTGCGGGCCGTCGAAACGTGAACGTGCATGGCTTCTCCGCTCGCCCTCTGCCTGTTATCCCTTGCGCACACATGAGCGCGCGGAATCCGTCCGACAGCAGAGGTCATAAACAGCAACCAAGCGCGATGCTCGTCGAGAGGTTGGAAATGAGCACTGCCTTCATTCTGATCAAGGCCGAACCAGGCTGCGAGCGCGACGTATATCTCTCTCTCCTCAACATCGACAGCATCAGTGAGACGCATGTAGCGTACGGGGAGTACGACCTCGTGGCGCGTATCGACTTCGATGACGAGAAGGAGATGGCTCGAACACTCATTGGGAGCATGCGCTCAATCCCAGGGGTCATCAAGACTGAGACTCTGATTGCGGTGGAGGTGTGATGATGGCTGTGGGATTCATCCTCATCACCACCGAGACCGGGGCGGAGGTCGATGTTCGCGAAGCGGTCAGCAGGATTGACGGTGTCGTCGGGCAGTGGATCATCTTCGGCATGCACGACCTGTTCGTAAAGGTCGAGGCTGAGGACGAGGCTGAATTGACCAAGTGCATCGTAAAGGGAGTGCGTGGAATTTCAGGGATCATCGAGACTCGGACTCTAATCGGCGCTGAGATCTAGATCGAGCTCGTCATCATCTGCAGCAGTTCGGATGCAGCCGTATTGCACTCTGCGGTTCTGAACCGGCTGATTGCCTCATGCCAGTGCGAGAGCCTTCGCTCGGACTCCAGCACCCCTCTCCAGTACCAGCGCTGGGCGCACAGTCGCCGGTGCATGGCCAGATCCTCGCGCAAAGACTCAGTGGCAATCGAGAAGTGCGCCTTGACGAGCCAATCGGGAGGGTTTCCAGAGGATTCGAGAGTAGCGTGGATGATGCGAATCCTCTCTGGAAGCTCATCGCAGGACTCTATGAGGGACCTGGCCGAGGCCATGGCCTCGTCTGACGCCCTACCGTCGGTACGAGAAGCCAGTTGGGCGCGCAGGTCCAGCATCGCCATGTGTGGATGATTCGGACCCAATGCGGATTCGAGAGCGCTGCGAGCTCTCGCAGCGGCCGGGACGTCGCCGGTGTCCAGTGCGAGCCGGTGCCTCAACAGCTCGAGAGCGAGACTGGCGGCGCTGCGATCAGACTCCGGCAGTGCTGAGAGGTCGACTGCTTCGATGCCTTTGGCCAGTTCACCTGCGAGGCCTGCCCCGATCGGTCCGGGCAGTCGGTCATCGTAGGACCGCACCAGAGAGGAAATGGTCCTCCTGGCGCGCTCTGAAGGTGGGAGTTCGGCAAGCGCGCTGGCCTCCATCTCGTCAGCGGTTCGAGAGTCACCGCGCAAGCGCGCTAGTCGCGCTGAGCGCAGCTTCCTGGCCGCTCCGACAGAGAGCTTCTCTATGTGCGACTCGGCTATCTCTGCCTCGCCACGCTCCAGAGCCAGATCGGCCGCCGTCTCACGCAGTGATTCATCGTCGCTGAGCCCGACCGCCTGCTCAATCAAGACCGCGGCGGCCGCACTGTCCTGCTCTGTGATGCTCGGCAGATGCTCTGCCAGCCACTCTGAGTCGGGCTCGCCGGAGTGCAAAAGGTGGTGGCCTTCCATTCTGCGCGCCCTGACTCCATCGCGGGAGGCCCACTTGCGAGCCGCCTCGGAATGCAGTGTGGCTGTCTGCTCATCGGACCACGAGCCGCGTCTGACATTGCGGATCAGGTGGTGCGGCTCGACCATGAGTCCGCTCCACCTTAGGATAGCAGAGTCCTCCAATTCGTCGGTGCCCTCTCCATCAAACATCTCCTGGGTCTCAAGTGCGAACGGTGCGAGGCAGAGTTCGTCTAGGGTACCGATGCCGCCCTCACTGAGACGTCGGATGACCGTGGCCTCGACATACGCCTGAACGGCCTCGCCCTTCTCCGGGACGTCCTCCTCCGGAGACCACAGGTGAAGCGCCAGCGGGTGACCTCCGAGAGCCTCTGCCACCTCTCTCGCAGTGTCTCGATCGGTGTCTTCGGAGAGTAGGGATACGGCGTGCTCCGGTGCGAGTCCTTCCAACCTGACCTCCTTGAAGCCGTCTGGGATCCCGAATGGGCTCGGCGCTCTGACCACTGCTAGAGTCGAGCCGGCACCGGATGAAGCCTCGAGCAGGAGTTCCGCCACGCCAAAGGCGTGGCGCGAGTGCAACTCCTGGGCCTCGTCGACCACCAAGAGCGTTCGGGGTCCTTCGGCAGCGGCGGCGATGGCTGAGGCCGAGGACGGCGAGTCCACGCCGAGCCACATCCCACCGATCGCGGCGGCGTCGGTGTCTGCGTTGCACGACGCCCATCGCACGGTCCAGCCCTTGGCAAGGGCCTCCTCGGCAGCAGCCCGAGCGAGGCACGACTTGCCGATTCCAGGCAAGCCACTGAGGAGGATGCTGGAGCCTCCGAGCAAAGAGGAGGAGATTGCGATGGTGTCTTCGTCCCTGCCGTGCAGAGCAACGGGGTCGGGAAGCGGGCCGAAATGGCGGCCCCTTCGCGCTGCAGGTGGTGCCCCGTACTCCGAAAGAGCCTCGCGACCGGACACTGTGATGTGAATGACCGTGCGACGGCGCGAGCCGCCACCGATGACGTGCGCGCTTCGCGTGGTCGCATAGCCCTCGGACTCGAGGGACGAAAGCGGGGCGTGGAGGGCCGAGCGGACCACTCCAAGAGACTCGGCAAGACCCGGGAGCGATAGCGCGCGGGGGACGTCCCATGCATCCTCCAACTCAGTCCCGAACTCGGCGAGGCGGGACAGGATACGCAGTTGCGCCTCGGAGAGCATGGCGCGGGAGCGAGGGCACGGGTTCATGGGCGTTCACCTGCAGCGCATCAACCGACATGGCAGTGGACCCGACTAGTCTGGACTTGCCCGACAAGCCCGGAGTCTACCTTTTTCGAAGGGTCGATGACCGAGTGACATACGTTGGGAAGGCCACTGACCTGCGTTCGCGCGTGAGATCCTACTTCGCGCCCAACCCCGACCGGAAGATGGTCCCTCGGCTGGTAAGCGACTCGGACCATGTCGACTTCATCGTGACCAAGAGCCCGAGCGAGGCGTTGATCCTAGAGCGGCAGTTGATCCGTGAGCACAAGCCTCGGTACAACTCGAGGTTGAAGGACGACAAGTCCTACCCGTTCATCGCCCTGACCTCCGATGAGCATCCTCGCATCATCTACACTAGGCACCCGCCAGAGGACGCGTTACGCTGGGGGCCGTTTGCAGATCCCGGTGCGGCGAAGCACGTCATCCAGTTGCTACGCCGCCAGTTCGGCATACGCGACTGCCCGGAGCTACTGCCTCAAGGGTGTCTGGCGATGCATATCGGGCTGTGTCGGGGCCCGTGCATCGATGCCACGGGCTACGACACTCAGGTTAAGGCGGCGATGAGCGTGCTTGACGGGGATGCGGGTGTCCTCATCGAGGCCTTGCAGGAGGACATGGACACGGCTTCAGAGGCTCTTGATTACGAAGTCGCTGCCAAGACGAGGGATCTGATTGGCGCAGTCCAGAGAACCGTCTCGCAGCAGGTCGTCCACAGCCGGTTCTACCAAGACTGCGACGCCATTGGCTTCGCCTCTCGGGGCGACATCGGTGTCGTGGTGGTCCTCAACGCCAAGGACGGCATCGTTCAGGGCCAGTTGGAGTACCCCCTGATTCACCGTGGTGACATCGCCGAATCTGTGGCCCTCGTTCTGGCAGAGCACTACGCGGGCACCCGCCCGCCGCGCACCGTGCTGGTTCCGGCCCCCATCGGCGAGTCGGTGGAGAACTGGCTCGTCGAGCGACGCGGCGGCGCAGTCGAGGTCAGAGTGCCTCAGCGCGGCGAGTTGGCAATGCTGCGCAAGATGGCCGACCAGAACGCCGATGTCCAAGTCACACGCCACAGGGAGAGGCGTTCCGGCAGCCTGGAGCAGGCTGCCGCGAATGAAGGCGCGAAGATTCTCGAACTGGACTCGCTGGACCACATCGTCTGCTTCGATATGGCTCAGTTGCAAGGCGACGAGCGTGTCGGCGCCTCGGTGGTGCTGCGCAAGGGCCGGCCGGCCAAGAAGGAGTACAGGACTTATCGCGTGAAGAGCGACGCTCCCGACGACCTTCGGATGATGGCCGAAGTCGTCGAGCGCTGGCTCAAGCACCAAGACGGCTGGCCCGACCTGCTGCTGCTCGACGGCGGCCAGACCCACCTCTCGGCCATAGGGAGGATGCTGGATGGCCACGGCCTGACGGGACGCTTTCCGGTGGCTGCTCTGGCCAAGCGGGAGGAAACCCTGCACATGGACGGCCGCGAGCCGCTGATCCTAAGCAAGGACGGCAGGGTTCTCGTCCATGCTCGCGATGAGGCTCACCGCTTCGTCAACCGCTACCACAGGAGGCGTCGTGGAAAGGGTGCCATGGATGATCCGCTGGAGGAAATCGAGGGCATAGGCGCGAAGAAGATCCAGGCGCTGCTGCGTCACTTCGGCGGCAGGCGCGGGATAGAGCACGCGAGCGTTAGGGAGTTGCGCGAGGTCCCGGGAATCGGCAAAGCAATGGCCGATAGGATACGCCAGCACCTCAACGGCTAGTCCTCCCGTCAGTCCTTAGGCTCCTCCTCCTCGAAGTACGCCTCATCGACCACCACTATCTTGTCGTCGAGCTTGCCGAACTCGGCCTCCATGGCTATCTCAGTCAGCTTCTGCTCCTCCTCGGTAGTCTTCTGCTCACTCTTCTCCTTGCGATCCTTGCTGAGCCTCCTGCGTCTGCTGATGAGCATCCCGACGGCGCAGAACAGTACGAAGATGTACGGGGCGAGCTCACCTAGGACGAACAGCCAGCTGACCTCGACCGAGTACGACACGATGTCGGAGTTCTTGCTGCACTGCGTCCATGTCGTCGCATCCGGGCACAGCGGGGTCCTGTAGACGACTACCTGCCTGCCATCGACCTCGGTCAACTCTCCTAGCCCCATCTGGCTATCGAACGAAAGCAGCCTGACCGAGCTCGGCAGGTGTATCTCCATCCTCACCGAGGAGCGGATGGTCCCGAAAACGGTGTGCTCCATCAGAGGGGTGACCTCGACGAAGAACTCCGCTCCCTCGACTTGGATGCCCGAGTCGGTGAACACCGGCGCGCCGAAGGCCATCGCGAGTCGGTTGGCGATGGCGAACCCGATAGCGGCGGGCTGTGCCCTGATGTCGATCGTGTCCCCCTTGAGCGCCGCGCTGACGACCGTGCTCTCGATGATGGAGCCCAGCCGCAGCGGCACGGTGTCACCGACCTCGGCGTTGCTGGGCATTGTGATTTCATCGAACGAAGCCACGAAGGGAGTGGCCACGAAGTCGGCGGAGAAGATGTATGGGCCCATACCGAAGTCCAGGGGGGCGGTTTCGAAAGGACCTTCTGCATCGATAATCTCACTGGACCTGATGGTGAGTACCTCAGCCAGCTCTTGCATTCCCTGATTGGACACCTCAACGTCGATCTGGTCACCTACCCCCAGATCCAGAGGCGCCTCTAGGTCCGAGCCGGCGAGCAGCCCACCCTCCAGACGGTCCCCCATCACTATCATCCGCCTCAGGAGGTCCGATGGCACTGGATGGAGCTCTATTCCCTCCTCGTCGAGATTGATTCCCAACCTGTAGATCTCAAGGACCACCTCGGCGGAGAACTCGACCTCTGCTGCGAATCTGGTCTCTCGCACTGCGAACTTCTCGACGTCCACCTTGATGTCGAACGAGACGCATGTCTTCTGGTTAGACCCGCAAATCAGGTCGGGGCTGTCGTCCTCACAGGGATCGGACTCGAGGCATATCGGATGTCTCCAGTCGAAAATCCTGGTTCCGGCGAAACCGAAGTCCTGTTCGCCACCACCGACCACAGGGGCCCAGATGACCACGGTTGACGGGTCGCCAATGGTGGATTCAATCCACTCTGGGAGGTGTAGGGTAAGTCTGAATTCAGTTCTGGGCATGTTGGCTGGCAGCAGGTCCTGCAGCCAACCGGTGTCTGTGGATAGTTCCACTTCGACCACGTTCATCATCGAGGCCAAATCCTCGTCAGTGACCTTCGAGAGGTCGATGGTGGTGATGTCGCCGCCACTGTTCTCCAGCATCCTCTCAACCACCGAGGAGACTCGCATCGGAGTCGACTGCGAGGTGGCCTGTAGTACCACGGGCCAGGTCCCGTCCATGGCGTGCCGCCCCTCGATGCAGTAGCTGACTTCGAGGGACTCGTCGCAAGTCTTACCCGGAGTGTGTCGGAAGTCGAGACCGCCTTCGTCGTCCGCTTCGGCGAATTGCGGGGTGCCGAACCAGATATTCGCCCCGAGGGCGTCGGAGAAGGCCGTAGACATCGCTTCGATGGGAATCCCATCAAGGATGGCCGTCAGGTCCTCATCGACCTCCTGATCGAGCATCCTGATGCCATCGGAGGTCACCCATGGCAACTCGATCGAGCCATCGTGGAGTTCCGCATCCCACTCGTCGAGGGTATCGGAGCCCAAATGGTGGATAGCTATCTCGAGGTCGAAGCGCGAGTTCTGAGGATCCGTTGCATCCACTACCAGGTCGACGACTAGCGAGGGCTCGTCCGAATCGATGCTGGCCGTCGGGGTGTCCAACTCGCGGTGGACGAGCCTAGAGACCAGTTCTACCGCGTTGATGTTCGCCTCTGTAACGGCCTGGGTGTTGTCGATTTCGAGTATCGAGTAGGTCTGAGGGTGGCCGTCCAGCTCCCTCGTCTTCGTTGCACCTGGGGACTCGACGCTCTGCACGTTGGCATAGGGAGGGGGGAAGACCGAGAGTTCGATGGAGTGCCCGGGTGAGGAGCTGGCAGTGAAATCGGAGTTCAGTGCTGCCCCCATGGTCAGCATCCCCTGCATCATGCGGTTGATATCGGAGGTCTCGGGCTTGAGCCCGAAGGATTCGGAGTCTACTTCCATCTGCAGCACGGCCTCGAAGCACAGCGGCGGGTAGAACGGGTCGTTGTCGAAGCCGTTGACCTCGTCGATCGAGTCGTAGTCGGCGCTGTAGACGCAGTTGGCGTCCGGCTGAGACTTGAAATCGATCTCTGAGACCGTAGTGATGGTAGTCGTGTCGACATTGGGGAAGTTGATGTCGATGAACTCCTCCATAATCTCCTCTACTCTCTCGAGCATCAAATCGGAGACTGTGTCGCCGCCGCCTCGACTCAGACTCTGGTAGTTACGAATGTAATCCGCCGGTATGCCGTCCCATGGCTTGCTGTCTCCCTCGAGGTCGAGGTCATCCATTCTGAGGTCGTCTCTCGACATCTCGTGAACCGCTAGGCTGACCTTCATCTCGACCATCTCCGCATCCTCGATGTCGATTTCGATCGAGCTCCTCATCCACTCATCGCTCGGAGTGTGGTCGAGTGCCGAGTCGTAGTCGTCGCAGACTCCATCCGCGCTGTTCCAGGTCGAGCAGATGTCGTTCACCACATCGGGCTGTCCGGGAGGCGGGTCGGCCGCGGCCAGTGGTGCTAGGAACAGCAGGACCAATAGCACGGCTGCACGCTTCACAGTGCCGGGCATACACTTCTGACCATAAGTCTGAATCCGAAATGCGTCGGCCTCGGGTCAGATGCACAGGGAGGACCCACATCGCCGTCTGGGTGATGCCGTCGGCGGGCTTCTAGAGAAACGAGGAGTTTCGGATGAGGAGTGCAAAGCACTCCTAGAACTGCTTCCGAGCAAATGGGAGAGGTTTTCCGACGTCGTCCTGCTACCGGGTTCGGCGTTCCGAGGGGAGTGGTCAGAACACACCTCAGACGAGCTCTGGAGGGTGGTTTCTGATGCGCTCAAGGTCGGCAGAGTAGGCAGGATGGGCGAGATCTCGGGCGAGATGCGGGAGAGCTCGGTGGAGATGCTGCTGGGTGATGACGACTGGGTGGTGCGCCGAGAGAGCGGGATCGAGTACGGCTACAACCTGACACAGTGCATGTTCTCCGCTGGCAACGTCAACGAGCGGCGCAGGATGGGAGAGGTCGCTCGAGCCGGTGAGGTCGTCGTCGACCTCTACTCGGGCATCGGCTACTACACGTTACCGATGCTCGTCCACTCGCAGGTCGGGCACGTCCACTGCTGCGAGTGGAACCCCAATGCTGTACGGGCGCTCGACTCGAACCTAGAGAGTAACGGGGTGGCCGAGAAGTGCACCGTTCACATCGGTGACAATCGTATCACTGCGGCTAATCTCACCGGTGTGGCCGACCGCGTGATTCTGGGGATGCTGCCAACGTCCGAGGAAGGTTACGAGGTCGCCATGGCAGTTCTCGGGCCATCCGGCGGGACCCTGCACATCCATGGGGTGGCAGCAGCGGACGACCACGACTCCTGGGCCGAGGCAGTCGGACGGAGTCTGCAGGTCATCGAGCCCGGCTGCTCGCTCGATTTGGGGCAACTTGTGATGGTGAAGAGTTACGCCCCGCACTGGGACCATGTAGTGCTCGATGTGGCAGTGTCCGGTCGCTAGCCGTCGAACTCAAGGCGAGCGACCCTAGCCGGCAGCTATGGTCGCTGATTGGCTGCTTGAAGCTGCGGCGCAGTACAACGAACAGTCGCTCGAGGGCAGGGACGGCTACCCGGCGCACGTACTGATGCCAGTCGAGACCCTCGCACAAATTCTGGACTGGACTTTCCAGTCCTTGCCAGACGAGATCCTCGTGGGAATGGACGTCGATCCAGAGATGCCGCACAGGAGGGAGGTCGAGGACGCATACTGCGGCGTCGATTTCGAGAGCAGTCTATTCTCGGGGCAGGGATTCGTGCTCGGCGAGCCGCATCTGGTCAATCGTGGTGACTCCTACTCGGTCCACCACGTCCCAGAGGAGTGGATGGACGGCCTGTTCTCCAAAGACAGAGGCGTGCGCGGCGGTCGCTTCTCGCATTGGCTGCACACTCACCCCAACGCTCCGGCGATACCCAGCGGGGCGGATGCCGAGGCTGCACAGTGGACCGAGGGGAGCGATATGATCCTAGGCGTTCGCTACTCTCCCGAGGGGATCCTACCATGGTTCGACGATATAGAGGGCGAACGCAGGGAGCTTTCGCCGGAAGAGAGTGGTCATCCAGTCATAGGCAGGGCGGTTACCGGCCATCTGATCCACGGATTGGAGCTCATCTCCTTCCACCGGAGGGGTTTCGCGGTGAACGTGGTCCTAACCGACTCTGGGGGTCTGCCAATCGGTTGGGAAAAACATCATGATTAACATTTGCTCATAACCGCAGTACAGCGTTTTTATATCTTTAATAATTATTAACAAAAGACTGGTAAAGAGAGCCGCCGCCATCTGAATATTAGTCTCGAAAGACGTGCTCTCGGTAGTGCTCGAGCTCGGCTATGCTGCCTCGGATATCGTCGAGTGCGCGGTGACCGGATGGCTTGGTCGCGCGGGGGAGATCCGGGTACCATCTGTCGACTAATTGCTTGATCGAGGTCACATCGACGCTGCGATAGTGGAAGAATTCGTGCAACTCTGGCATATACCTGCGTAGGAAGCGCCTGTCCTGACCGATGGTGTTGCCACAGAGTGGATGAAAACCCTCTATGCAGTGGTCCTGCAGGAACTCCAGCGTCATGGCCTCGGCCTCGGCCATCGGCACCCCCTCGTTCCTGACTCTATCGAGAAGCCCGTTCTCGGTATGGTGGGTGAGATTCCACTCGTCCATCCTCGCCAGCTCCGGCTCAGGCTGTGATATGGCGATAGCCGGTCCCTCGGCGACCACAGTGAGGTCGCCCTCGGTGACTATGGTGGCAATCTCGATGATCGTGTTCTCGTCAGGATCCAGCCCGGTCATCTCAAGATCGATCCAGACCAGCCTCTCCTCGACCATGCTACCGGCGCTGGCGGGCCAGTCTTAGGGGTTCTCATCAGGGGCGAGTATCATAGTGCCCGGGCCACGCGCATGGGCGATGGGTAGCATAGGTTACGTCGAGTTGCTCAGGAGAAACTCGTCTTTCCGCCGTCTCTTCGCTGCAAACGAGATCTCGTTCATCGGCGACTGGTTCACCGTCATCGCCCTGTTCATACTGGCCGGAGAGGCCACCGACAACTCGCCTCTGGCAATAGCCGGTGTGCTGGCCGCGAGGAGTTTCTCGCTGGCTCTGGTCAACCCGTTCACGGGGATGCTGGCCGATCGGTACTCGCGCAAGTGGCTCATGCTGAGTGCGAATGTCGCTTCCCTCGTCGTGCTCGTAGCCGTGCTGGTTTTCGGCCTTCTGGAGAGTCTGACATCGGTGTACGTCGTCGCTGTGGTGATGGTGGCAGCGAGGGCGGTCTTCGACCCCGCTGAGTATGCCTATCTGCCCAACATCTGCGACGAGCAGGAGTTGCTGACGGCCAACGCTCTGGCCTCGGGCGGATGGTCGGTCGCATTGGGGCTGGGCTCGGCGATCGGCGGTCTGACCATCTCACTCTATGGCATCGAGACCGCACTGTGGATCGATACAGTGACATTTGCTGTGGCTGCCCTCGGAATCATGACACTGCCACAGGGAGGACCGGATACCTCGGAGCGTAAGGCGGCAACCCCCGGTCTCGTTCTCGGGGAGATAGTTGCGGGTTGGAAGCACATCCTCGACAGCCCTCCGATTCGCAGGGTGGTCTTCGCCAAAGGGCTGTGGGCCTCAGGGGGAGGGGCCCAGGTCTTCCTGTTGATCCTGATAGGCATGGAAGCCGGCTTCGGCGGGGCTGCGGCTGGCATCGGCATTCTGTTCATGGCAAGGGGCTTCGGCTCCGGGTTCGGACCTGTGGCTGGTCGGCCACTGATGGAGAACCCGAGACTGAGGCCCTATCTAATCGGGCTAGCAGTCGGCGTCTGTGGACTATTCTACATCGGTGTCGCCGCCATCGAGTGGACAGGTTTAGTGCTCGTTCTGGTGTTCTTTTCACATGCCGCCAGCGGATTGAACTGGGTGCTTTCAACAACCTTCCTACAGGAGCGGACGGCAGACGAATGGCGGGGCAGGGTCGCTGGCACAGACCACTTCGGAATCACCGTGATGATGGGCATATCAGCCGTAGCAGGTGGACTCATCATGGAGAACGACCTCCTTGGCCTGAGGGAACTGATAGCCCTGACAGGGCTGGTTCAGATCGTACTCGGGATGACTTGGATCGCACTAGCCTCGTCGGACGAGCGGGAATTGCTAGACCAGCCTCTGCAGTCCGGCTAGAACCAGCAGAGGCGCGATAGAGAAAGCGATGTCGCGTACGAGCGAGCGGGTGGATGCGCGGGCGCGGGCCGTGATTCTGTCCTGGATGTCCTGATCCAGCCTGTCCATTGCCTCCGAGGCGGGGCCCTTAGCCTGCTCCAATACGGACTCCACCGCATCGGCGCCCATGTCGAGCAGGTTGGAAATCATGTCTGTGAGCGGGTTCTTCTTGGGAGCCGGAGTGAGCTCGCCATCAATCGTGTGCTCGACGTCGATGATGGTCCTCCACGGGCGCGGTACCTCGAACTCCTTGACTCCTTTGAGTATCTCGCGCCCGACCACGGCTGTCTGCACGACCATCTTGGCTGTGGTGAGGTTGTACTTCGCGAGCATCTGAATGTCCCGGCGCGAGCGTGTGACCTTGTTGAAGTCGGTAATCAGCCAAGCTGCGCCGGCGGCTAGCAGCAGAATAACGCCGATCTGTGGCGTATCCTCCCAACTCAGCCATCCGATGGGGCCGAACCATATCCGAGCGCCGACGGCGACTATGACAGGGAGCATGAAAGCGAGGATTTCGTTGGAGACAATCAGCCAGAATCCCTCGATTGGCAGTTGCTTCAGCCTTGCGAAGAACCACTTGACGTGCTTGGTCCTCTCACCTGGCGGGGCATAGGTGTTGACCAGATCGATGAGTGGAGGTGCGACGAAGACCACCCTCATGATGAGCGGGATTGCGAGCATCAGCAGGTAGGCATCCCAAGGCGAGGCCGGTGGTAGGCTGGGAAAGGCGATGGCCTCTGCCATGGACTGCAGTGGCAACTGACTGCCATCAACCTCACTACGGCTTCACATCGATGACCCGCGTAAGGCCGCTGCTTGGGTCATAGCCGATCTGATCAGCACGAAGGCGATTATCGCGCCGCTGGCGAAGGCCATGCCGATGTACTGGTGGGTGTTGAAGAACAGCAATGCGATTCCCACCAGAGAGAGGTACGAGACCACTTGGCAGATGACGGAGAGCTTCAGGAGCATGATGTACTCGATGTCGTTGGCGTTCTCGAACTCCCGAATGTAGGAATTGATTAGGAAGAAGATGGCTTGGAACGGCAGGGCGGCGGCCAGAATTGCCAGACCGGTGACTGTGACCATGTCTGGGTTATCCTTGTTCAACTCCAAGCCACGGAACAGCATGTTACCCATGTTCATACCGATAATGGCTGCGTGTATGGCCCACGCCTTGTCCGAAGGAGCTGAGTCGGCTCGGGCGCTTTCAGGAACCACAAGCGCGCTCGGCTTCGTGGCACAGTTGAATATTACTCTCGATGAGCCGGCCTCGAGTGGTGTTATCGGGGAGGTGCTTGCTCATCCAGCACTTCCAGACAGGTGGAATCCTTCAGGGAAAATCTCCCACATGACCATCCGCTTCCAGCAGCGCCGCCGTCCAGTCATTTTGAAAGACGCCTTGCGGATCAAGCGTATTGCAAACGGTGCGGAAAGCATCGAACCGGGGGTAGAGAGAGGTCAGCTCGTCTGCTTCCAGTGGGCAGACTTTGCCCCAGTGCGGGCGCGCATGGAACAGCTTGGACATGCTTCGGGCCATGAAGCTCGCGAACAGGGAAAAACCAGCGCGCCCTGCCGGCTTCGCGTAGCTGATGAAGCTCAGCGCGTACCAGTCTTCCCCCGCGCCGCTGGCCATCGAGATCAAGGTGTCATCGGGAAGCACCCGCCGCACGCAGACGGGAAAGTGGTGGCAGTACTGGTCGTGAAGCCCCGCCAGCGCCTCTTGCATGCCGAGCTCCTCGATTCGCCGCTGGTTGTCTGCGGACAACGCTGACTCCCTCCCGCCAGCAATCTTGATGACTTCTTGGGCAAATCCGAGCGCGTCCGCCAGCTGGTCCCGGCGCACGAACAGCTCAATCTCGATGTGGCGGAAGGCATCGTGCCTCATCACTAGCATGGACGAGGAGCGGTCCGTGACCCTCCAGTTGCGAATCAGGAAGGCTGGGATGATGCGCCGAAAAGCGAGCCGGATCAAGCGCCGGCTTCGTACCACGCGTTCCATGAAGAGGATTTGGAAGATCAAGCCGTAGTCCATCACCCCCAGCCAGTAGAGCCGGTACAGCCTGGCGAGGCGGGAACGCGGCCGGTCATCCTCACG